>Ga0182017_10000659_pt1 | contig 27116 bp, 23 predicted proteins | sample 712E3DmetaG_FD_120492 | JGI IMG/M metagenome (GOLD analysis project Ga0182017, IMG submission 120492) | Permafrost microbial communities from Stordalen Mire, Sweden - 712E3D metaG | ecosystem: Environmental > Terrestrial > Soil > Wetlands > Permafrost | place: Sweden: Stordalen | collected... | reverse complement strand
TTCGTAGAACCAACGTAAAACTTATTCGTTTTTTGACTATAAATGATATAAACGTAGTACATATAACAAAAAAGGTTAGAAAAATTCTAACCTTTCGTGGGAGCAGAGGGATTCGAACCCCCGACCCTCTGCTTGTAAGGCAGATGCTCTGAACCAGCTGAGCTATGCTCCCTTATAAATTTTGTTTTTCTGGTTAAGGAGGTGCAAATATAAGAGCGATTTTTTTCTCTGCAAAAAGATTCTCTCTTTTTTCAAAAATAATTTTTTGTGCGATAACGTGATACCTTAAAATTAGAATGTGAAGTATGTCAAATTTACAATATCGCTTATGATATAATAAAAAACAGGTAGTGAGGTAATTACCTCACTACCTGTTTTTTATTATGACAGGGGTTTATAATTTCGGCACTTTTTTCAGATCAAAGGAAACTGCCAGCTTGTTTGGATCCTTGTTATCTGAAATAGTAAAAACAACATCGTTGAAATCGTTGTCCTGATAAGACAGGTGATCGTCCTGATCAATATCCTCAAAAGTCATGACAATATCGCTACAAGTTTGTTCCAGAAATAATAGATGTTGCTGATGGTTGTTAATGTTTAACCCTGGATCAGAATAATTGGTGTATCTTCCTGGCACTGTTTTACCATTTTGCCATCCCATGGCCACCAGGTAAAAACTAATTACCGTACCAGCAGGGAATTTGGAAGTACCGAGTTGAACCATATCGCCTGCTTCCAAAGCACCACCTGAACCTTTTCCTGAAGCGTTTGGAAATATAATATGTGGGGTTATATCTGCAACTTTAGTAGGAGGTTTAGCCTGGTTATAAGTATAGTAACCCAGAGTATTCTTCCAGCCAGCGCCTTCGCCTACAAAGGTTACATATACTTCCGACTCCTTGGTAAGCACAAGTTTCTTGGATATGGTATCGTTGCTAAAGAACTGTTTATCATAAGTTCGCATATTATTTTTCGCTTCAGGAAAGAGCTTCATAATATCAGTATATAACGTGGGACAGGGTTTGGTTGGAATAATAACAGGTGGTAATCCTTCGTCAATACCAATGGTTAGAATTTTTAATCCGCCAAGACCGGTTGCTACAAAAATTACGCTATCCTTGGCATCCACAAAATTGCTTGAAGCCTTATCACTGAATTTGATTCTTCCCAACATGGCAAGGCTGTCGTTTCTTGTTTCAATAAGTCCTCCGACATAAAGGCCTGCTTCGCCATTTGCAATTAGTACAAGGTCACCATGCAAGGATACACTGTTCGAAACGTAATTGTCATCCAATTCTCCTGCCGGTGTTTCGGGCTTGGGAACCTTTTGCTTTAAGGTTCCGTCGAGATTTAGCATTTGAACACCACCCTCGTTCAGAGCAGCAAAGATATACTTTTCTGAAACGGCAAGTTCCGATTTAGCTTCAGCCTGGTTAGCATATCCTGTATTATAGACGCCACTGGAGGAGTTATCTGATATATTATATGTTCTTATACAGCCAGATTGTCCCTGCAGTACATAAAATTTGTTGCCATTATTATCAACTGCACGGGCATTGTCAAGCTTTACTGAATCAATAAGTTTGTAAGAGTGATCGAAAATTTTAAGACATCCGTTCGATCCGCTGGTAGTATAAATTGCTTTATCTGTAACACGAACATCGGTACCAACATATGAGGAAAGATCCTTTATTATTATAGTCTTAGTGGTATCTATTGTGCGATCAGGTTTGAGTGATAATACTTCGAGCATGGCAGGTGTCTTTAAATGCGCAGATGCATCGGCATCTATATTCCATGCACCTACAATATAAATTTTATTATTGTAATAGTCTACAGCACTTATATCTGCATCATTAAAAAAAACATTCCATATAATTTTGGGATTTTTGATATTAGTAACATCAAATACATCGAGGCCGCCAAGGTACTTATCGCCACGTGTATTGTAAGTAACAAAAGCAAAATGGTCAATAATCTTGACATGTGTGGCTTGTATTGTATTTCCTTCATATACCGGTGGGTCAACTTCTGCCACTAATTTAAAAACATAATTTTTGGTAAGATCGACTTTAGGGGGTATGCCTTCACTTTTTAATGCAGAGTAGATTGATTGTACCTCCATAATCTGGTTGGTTACATTAACACGATGATTTAAATCCTCTTTGTCTTCATTAATTATCATATTCCCTTTTTTGGTTATAAGGTTGCTATTTCCGTGATCCTTCTTACAACCGCTAACAATAATAACTAATAGAAGGGCCGATCCAAGGAGGTTTTTTAATATAATCGTCCAGCCATTATTTGATTTATTAAAGGCTGAAAAAGTCTGCCTGCTTTTTGGCTTGTTCAATAAGGTAGAGTTTGTTCGGTTCATAACGTTTGAATTTTAGGTAAAATTATTTTTTGTATTAAGGTTAATTTCTTTTTTTGAGGTACTAATATATGGTTAAAATATTAACCAAAATATAAAATTTGACCAATTTACCTTTTTTGTTGATGAACAAAAAAAATGTAACGATTTAAATTTCAGCAATTATAGTTAGTAAATTTTTATTTATCTAACATTTTTTCAAACTTCTTCAAAGCATAGCGGATCAGATAATACGATAATATGATAAATATAGGCCAGCTTAAATACCAAAGGATGGATGAGATGTACATATGTTATAGTTTCTAAGTTCCAGGTTATAGCTTATAAGTTTCTGGCTGCCAGTTCTCATAACCTGCGATCAGGAACTTGCAACTATTAATAAACATGCGTATCTTCGTTAAGTTCGTCGGTTGAAATTTGTTTTTTATTCAGTACCCGCCATGTATAAAAAATGTAAGCTATTACAATTGGTACAAAAAGCGATACATAGCTCATTGCAGTTAGTGTATAATGGCTTGAAGAGCTGTTTTCGATAGTGAGCGAACTTTGCAGTTCAAATGTTGAGGGGTAAAAAGCAGTGTCGTTAAATCCTGCAATAAGGAATAATGCTAACACCGTTAAAATGGTACCCGTTCCAGTAAACCATATTCCCCGAATGGAAGCTTTGTAAAGGGAACTAATAATTCCATATAGCACCAATGCCACACCCAACAAGAAACATATTGCTACAACCGGCATCTCAACCAGGTTATTAAAATATTTAAATTGTTCTATAAATACCTTCTTATTGATAGCGTCATAGGCAAAGCCATCACGTAACATGAGAACAACAATAAATATCAGAAAAAAAACTAAAAACGGAATCGCATTGTACCATATTTGTTTCTTAGCACGTTCAATAATAGCGTCATTTTTAATGCTATTAACAAAGTATAGAATCGCCTGTAAACGTGCAAGGAAGAAAACCGTAAATCCGAGCGATAGATTATGAAAATTTAATACAGCTTCTAAGCCATGATAAGGCGTTTCCCATTTGGATGTATTTAAATTGCTTAAAGAAAACGCGGATCCCGTAAAGAAAGTACCTATGGCGGTTCCTATTAAAATTGTTCCCAAAGCTCCGTTGATAAACAGGAAAGTTTCATAAGTTCGATGTCCCAGAAAATTCTTAGGTTTAGAACGGTATTCATAAGCTATGGCCTGGATAACAAAACAAAATAAAATAAGCATCCAAACCCAGTAAGCTCCTCCGAAGCTGGTTGAATAGAACAAAGGGAACGATGCAAAAAAAGCGCCTCCAAAAGTAACAAGTGTCGTAAATGTAAACTCCCACTTACGGCCAAGAGTATTAACAATCAATGTCCGTTCGGTTTCAGTTTTACCCAGTGCGTAAATAAGGGTTTGCCCGCCTTGAACAAACATTAGAAAAACCAGGATACTGCCTAACAATGAGATAATCACCCACCAGTATTGCTGCAATGCCAGATATGATAATGATTCGAACATAGCTACTTTCCTCCCTTTTCTTTTGGTCCAATTTTAATTTGTTTGGTCATAATGGATAATTCAGCAATCAGTAGTGTAGTAAAAACCGCGAAAAATAACCAGAAAGTTACCTGCACAGCACTGGCATCAATTTGCGATACAGCGGCAACTATTGGTAAATAATCCTGTATTACCCAGGGTTGACGACCTACTTCAGCTACAACCCATCCAGCCTGGCCTGCTATGTAAGGCAACGGGATTGAAAACAAAGCAAGCCAAAGCAACCATCTTTTTTTATCAATATTATTTTTAAGTAAAAAAAATAAAACAATCACAAAAAGCAAAATAAAATAAAACCCCAAGCCTACCATAATATGGAAGCTGTAAAAAGAGAGTGGTACATTAGGGATCAGACTCTTGGTATCATTCAGAAATCCATAACCAAAATACCTGAAATAGTCCTCTTTGAACTTAGGGCTATCGAATTGATTGCGTAATACTTCGGCAACAGCAACATCGCCTTTTTCCTTAGCTTCTTTATAAGCTTTCAGCACGTTCCGGGCAACTTTACCGCGTTTAATTTTTTCTTGTGCAGACAGCAATCCTTTTTGCGAATTTCCATTTATAAGATCGTTTATGCCTGGGACAAATGCATTTATATCGCGAAATGCCAGGTACGATAGTAACCCTGGTATTTCAATTTTTGCTTTAATATTAAAGTGTTTATGATTTGAGGTGTCTTTTTTTGCAGATACCACACCAAAAAGAATGAGCGGAATTTTATGTGAACCATCATATAGCCCTTCGACAGCAGCTAATTTCATAGGCTGTTTTTGAGCGACCATTTGAGCAGAGCCATCGCCTGTATATGCTGTATATAATGATGCTAAAAGTCCAAACACGCCTGCAATTACCATACTCCGTTTGGCAAACAAAACCTCGCGTTTTTTCAGCAGAAACCAGGCACTGATACCAATTACAAAAACTGATGCAAGAGTAAATCCTGAAGAAATGGTATGCAGGAATTTATTAACAGCAATGGGTGAAAATAAGACATCCCAGAAATTAATCATTTCGTTTCGGGCTGTGTCAGGATTAAAATGCATACCGGCAGGGTATTGCATCCAAGCGTTAGCAACCAAAATCCATAAAGCCGACAGGTTGGCGCCTATAGCTACCAGCCAGGTAGAAACAAGATGAAATTTGGGGGTTACCTTATTCCATCCAAAAAACATGACCGCAATAAACGTCGTTTCAAGAAAAAATGCCATAATCCCTTCAATGGCCAGAGGAGCTCCAAAAATATCGCCTACAAACCAGGAATAGTTCGACCAATTTGTGCCGAACTCAAACTCGAGGATAATACCAGTTGCAACCCCAATGGCAAAATTGATACCGAACAGGGTCATCCAAAACTTGGTAAGTCGCTTCCATTCAGGATCCTTGGTTTTTACATAAATAGACTCCATAAATGCAATAATGAAAGACAATCCCAGAGTGAGGGGTACAAATAGCCAGTGGTACATAGCGGTAAGCGCAAACTGGGCACGCGACCAGTCAACTAAAGAAGAATTAATGCTGTCAATCATAGGTTTAACGGGTTAGTTGTTCTATTACGTAGTTTGACCGATCCTTGTCAGAATCAAACCGGCTTTCGAGAAAATCGTGAAAGAAAAAAAGCTTTAATACTACAAACATCACAAAAAGTTTAATAAGAATGATGATCCAAAGCTTCTTTCCTATAGTCATGTTTCGGAAACCATCGAAATAAAAATAAAATATTTTATGAAATAGTCCTTTCATGTGAAAAAAATAACAATCTTAAAATTAATTAACAATCCAAAATGCATCTGGTTTAAAAATGTAATTATTTCTTTTGTTCAGGTAAATGTCGGAAAAATCTCTGAATTATTTGGAAAGTCATCAGGTGTTTTCATATTATGAAACATGCAACCCTATTTGCGCAGGGCAGTCAAATTTTCCTATCAACCCAAAATACATTGTCAGAATTTCTATACCTTTGAAATCTTTTCTTTTAATTAAATGAAACTATTAAAACTAATTTTAATTTGCACTTTTATGTTCTGGATAGCTCCTTTATGGAGCAAGCCCCTGATGCTTACAAACAAGATACTCGATTCTCCACCACCACGGGTCATTCGTGTTTGTTGTACTTTAGGATCGAACATGCATCTGGTAGGCATTCCATTTATTAAATTTAATCAAATTACATGTTTAGAAAAACTGGGGCCTCACCATTACCTGGGCGATAGCGGAGAAGGGGATGGAATTATTTATACCAGGCGCGGCGGATTTATTGACATGGCACACCTGCGCGATCATGCCGACTGGACAGCTTATCTATATTCCCTTATTCGCCTTTGTAAAGAAAAAGGCATCATTGAACAACAGTTCGGGCATGATGGAGGAGTGAAAACACTGAATCTATCGTTACCGCTAAATATCGATAGTTTGGACGAAATCCTTTTAGCCGGAAGAATTGCCTATGATATCTCTATTTGGCACGAAATAGCGACTGGTTTCGGGGTGTCCTCTGTTCCTCTTATTTCTGAACGTTTTTCAAGCTTTTCTCCGGAAGATGCATACTCCAACTTACTGGGTGTTACCTTGGGAATGAAAGCCATAGAAAGTGAATTGCCATTTGAAGAAGCTATGACTCAACTCATTTCAAAGACCCTTGACAGTTTAGGCGTAGTGAAAACAGAAGCTGAAACTTACGCCGCATTAGAAGATGTACGAAACATCTGGTGGACAAGGGATGCACGACTTCCTAGTAATAAAGTGACGCTTAAAAGGCAATTTGAGGTGTATCCCCGTATTATACCATTCATTGTGCCTGGATGGGCAGATACTAATATGACACCTGTTGAATTAAATGTGCCGGAGAACACCAGCAAAGGCCAACCATTATCTGATATTTACCAGCTAAGAATAAAACTTAATAATAAATTTCCTAAAAACATTAAGAGAGACATCACACAAGAAGATTTTAATATGTTGATACGTGAAGTGGCCAAAGAATTGCAATGATCCTATTGAGGCTGCCTTTTATGTTGTCAAAGGCAATAGCCTTACTTCCATTAACCTGACAGATATGAATAGTTATCGAAATAGGGTTCTCATCTTATCTACAGTGATGATAATCACATCCAAAGAACATTAAAATAAATTTATTATCTTCGCAACCTAATCAATGCAAAACACACAGCACGCCGTGTCAGCAAAGGCTTATAATAAAAGCGGCAACACTGTGAAACTTAACATTATTCAATGATTTTTTATATTGCTGGATTACAGCATTTTATTTAAAAAATAATAAAACGCCAAGATATTTATGGTGCTAACAGGGCAGCTTTATAACCATGTATCGGTGAAAATAAGTAAACTAGTAACTCGCAGTTATAGTACTTCATTTTCAATTGCAGTTAGTTTCCTCGAATCGGAAATGCAAAATGCAATTTATAGTATTTACGGTTTTGTAAGGTTTGCCGATGAAATTGTTGATTCTTTTGATAATTATGATAAAAAAACACTATTAGAAAAGTTTGAAAAAGATTATTACGAGGGGCTTAGCAACGGTATAAGCCTAAACCCAATATTACATTCCTTCCAAAATGTTGTTAAAACATACAAAATTCCTGATGAGCTTATTCAGGCATTTTTAAAAAGTATGAAAATTGATTTATATAAGAATGATTATAAGAATAAATCAGAAATAGAGGAATATATATACGGATCAGCTGAAGTAGTTGGATTAATGTGTTTAAAAGTGTTTACTAATAGCGATGACAACCTTTATGCAGAGTTAAAATATCCGGCAATGAAATTAGGCGCAGCATTTCAAAAAGTAAACTTTTTACGCGATTTAAAAAATGATATAGAGAATCTCGATAGGCGATACTTTCCCGAAATAGCCTTGAATACATTGAATGACAGCATAAAAAACGACATCGTAAAAGATATTGAAACCGATTTTTCCTCATCTTTAGAAGGGATTAAGAAATTACCCGACAATGCTAAATTAGCTGTTCTTATTGCTTTTTACTATTTTAGAAGGCTATTAAAAAAAATAAAAAAAACACCTGCAAAAAAATTAATTACAACCCGAATCCGTGTATCTGATTCAAAAAAAATCATGTTGCTCATAAAATCATATTTGCTTTGTAAGTATAAAATGGTGTAGGGTTTCTTGAAAAATACCTTATCTCAGATAATGAAATGAAGGGCTCATTTATAATATCAGTAGACAAACACGGATAATCATTAGGTTTCAAACACTTTCTTATGTCATTATATTTAACCATCGAAATTTGTGCTATTGCAATCCCGTTGATTTTTAGTTTCGATAAAAATCTTCAGTTTTACAAAAATTGGAAAAGTGTAATATTATCATTTATCATAGTTGGCTCAATATATATTACCGGAGATGTATATTTCACAGCACATGGCATTTGGGGGTTTAATCCTCAATATCATTCCAATATCATTCTATTTCATTTACCCCTTGAAGAATGGCTTTTCTTCATTGCAATCCCTTATGCAAGCATATTTTTACATTACACGCTTGTTTATTATTTTCCTGGCATATTATTAAGCAATAAGCCTACCAGGATACTATCCTGTTTACTAATACTTATTCTAATGGTTGTTGTTCTGTATAATTACAACAGGACATATACGGTGTTTAATTCTATAATAGTTATTCTGGCTATCATACTTGGACTTTTGGATAAAGCCAAAATAATCAATAGGTTCTACATTTCATTTCTTATTATTTTAGTGCCATTTTTTATGGTAAATTCAGTTTTAACCGGCACTTTCATTGAAAAAGGGGTATTATGGTATAACCCTTCCGCTATTTTAGGAATTCGTATTTTTACGGTACCTGTTGAAGATGCTGGTTATGCATTTAGCCTTATTCTACTTAACCTTTTATTGATGAGTAAGTTTCAAATTTTATTTAAAAGCAGGTCAAATTAGTCGGATTCATGTATTTAAGCATTAATAAAATATCAAGCAATTTGATCCGGCAAAAAATGTATATAAAAATATTTTTTGTTGTTTTTTATTTTGTGGGCGTTTTAGGCATTCTAACCCCATATTTCCAAGAGCTATTTATTGATTTAATCCCATTTTCACTTTTATTGAGTTTTATTGTTATTGTACTTTTTCACCAGCCCGCAATAGATAAAAAATTACTAATTGTTTTACTGATTATATGTTTATCAAGTTATTTTATTGAAGTTATTGGAGTTAATACACAAATGATTTTTGGAAATTATATATATGGAAAAGGGTTAGGGGTTAAAATATTGAATACCCCTTTATTGATCGGGATTAATTGGGTTTTGTTAATTTATTGCAGCGCTTCAATAGTTGACAAGTTATCAATTCATTTTATTTTGAAGGTTATTCTCGCTGCGTCGGTAATGCTATTATACGACATTATTTTAGAACAAATTGCACCTTTTATTGATATGTGGCATTGGAAAGACAACATTGTGCCATTTCAAAACTATGTTGCATGGTTTATCATAGCGATTCTGTTTCAATGTCTGGTTAAATGGGCTGGCATTAAAATCCAAAATCAGATAGCAAGTATAATATTTGTTTGTCAGGCTTTGTTTTTTCTTTCATTGATATTTTTTAATGTGTCAAAATGATTATTAAAGCAAGACATCACATCTTTTTTTATTATCTTCTTTTCAAGTTGTATGCAAAATGGAAAATACATCGGCATTTTCATGAAGTCAATATTTCCGGAAACTTTCAGGAAAAAAATCTCCCCATATTAATACTTTCAAACCATGTGAGCTGGTGGGACGGTATTTGGATCATGTATTTAAATATAAAACTCTTGAAACGAAAATTTCACTTTATGATGCTCGATGAGCAAATGAAAAAAAATAAGATGTGCAATTATGTTGGGGGATATTCGGTTAAGAAAAACTCAAAAAGTATCATTGAATCATTAAATTATACTTTAGAATTGCTCTCAAACAATAGGAATATGGTATTTCTTTTCCCACAAGGTAAGATACAATCATCATATACTCCTTTCATTCAATTTGAAAAAGGCATTGATCATATTTTAAAAAAAGCGAACGGTAAGGTACAGGTTTTATTTCTTGTCAATTTGGTCGATTACTTCTCAAATACAAAACCAAGCCTTTTTATGCATTTGCAGGAATTTAGCAACTCAAGTTTTGAGCCCGGGAAAGCGCAAAGTGATTACAATTCGTTTTATGCGAAATGCATTTCCGAACACTTACAAAAAACAGATGCCTGATGATTTACATCGCCTGGTTTATAGTTATTTTCACCATAGTGCAATTTCTTGTAATAGCAGCCAATGTAATTTTTGAGCCTAAATTACCCAAACGACGGATAAATTACAAGAACTTAGTTTCCATTTTAATTCCAGCACGTAACGAAGAAAAAAATATCGGCAATATTCTCAATGATTTATTGCATCAGGACCACCGAAATATAGAAGTAATTGTATTTAACGACCAATCGAGCGATAGAACAGCCGAAATTGTGATGGAATATGCCAAACTTGATTCCAGGATAAAACTCATCAATTCGGAGGGATTGCCGGAGGGCTGGCTTGGAAAAAACTTTGCTTGTTATTCACTGGCAAAAATTGCGAAAGGCGCTTATTTGTTGTTTTTGGATGCCGATGTGCGGATCAAAAATGACATTGTGATTAATGCAATTTCTTTTTCGGAAAATTTCAAATTAGGGCTGGTTTCAATTTTCCCAAAACAAATCATTAAAACTTTGGGCGAAAAATTTACAGTACCTGTGATGAATTATATTTTACTTTCGCTGCTTCCACTCGTCCTGGTGCGAAAATCAAAATTTCCATCTTTTGCGGCTGCCAATGGTCAATTTATGCTATTCAATTCCGAAATATATAAGTCAATGGCCCCTCATGAAATGATGAAAAACAATAAAGTAGAAGACATCGCAATTGCCAGGTTTTTTAAAGAACAAAAAGTTAAAATAGCCTGTCTGGTTGGCGACGATACAATACAATGCCGGATGTATCAAGGATTTAATGATGCGGTAAATGGATTTTCAAAGAATGTAACTGCTTTTTTTGGCAATTCATTTATTGTTGCGCTGCTTTTCTGGCTAACAACAACTTTCGGATTCTTGTTTGTATTATTTGCATTCCCTTACGCATTTTTTGTTTCATACATTATTGTTTATTTTGCGACCAGAATTTTCACTTCAATGGTCAGCAAACAAAATATATTCGACAATTTACTTTATCTGATCCCCCAGCAGATTTCATGTGGTTTGTTCATTTACAAAGCATTTATTAATAAATTTATGAAAGATTATCAATGGAAAGGTCGAAGTATACATTAATTTTTATTTTGCTATTCTTTGGCGTTACAAATCTGAGGGCCAGTTATAAATCGGACATATACAATGCCTACGTTTGGAACAATATGAAAAACTGGAAGACCTTAATTGACCAGATGAATTTAATCAAAAATAAAAAGAATGATTTTATATTGGAATTGGTAAACTACCAGTACGGATATATTGCATGGTGTATTGGAAATAAAAAATCGGACGAAGCGAAAAAATATCTTGACCTTGCGGAAAAAAATGTAGCATTTCTGGAAAAAGAAAAATATAATTTATCCATGGTAAATGCATACAAGGCCGCATTTTATGGTTATAGAATAGGTTTAAACAGGTTTCTGGCCCCTTTTATTGGGAACAAAAGTATGAATTGTGCTAAATTGGCCATGCAACTGGATGCCAAAAATCCATTTGGATATGTTCAATATGCCAATGTTCAATATTACATGCCCTCGATGTTTGGAGGGTCAAAATCCGATGCTTTAGACCATTATTTAAAGGCCAAGGAGCTCATGGAGAAAAATGCAGCGTTTATCCCCGAAGACTGGAATTATATAAGCCTTCTTACGATTATTGGTAAAGCTTATTGGGATTTAGGCGACCTTCAAACCGCTAAAATGTATTTTGAGAAGATCATCAAAATAACAAAAGATGCTTCGTACGAATGGGTGAAAAAGGAGATGTATCCCCAATTATTAAAAGAAATGAAAAATAAAAAATGAAATATGTCAAAAAGTGTACTTGTTGTTGGAGCTGGCATAGGTGGTTTAGCTACTGCTCTAAGGTTAGCAAAAAAGGGGTATAAAGTAGAGATTATTGAAAAAAACATTCAGGCGGGCGGGCGATTGAACCAATTGAAAAAAGATGGTTTTACGTTTGATACTGGCCCTAGTTTTTTTAGCATGTCGTATGAATTTACCGATTTTGCTAAAGATTGCAATATCCAACTGCCCTTTAAATATTTTGCACTCGACCCTTTATACACTGTTAACTTTTCTAAAAATCCGAAAACGTATCATCTTTACAAGGATATCCATAAGCTGGCAGAACAATTTAAGGATGTTGAGCCTGATTTTGAAAGAAAAATGCTTAAATATCTTGACAAAAGTAAACGGTTGTTTCATGATACAGTTGATACCGTAATTAAAAGCAATTATAATTCGGTTTTATCATATTTAATTACTCTGATGAAGGTAAATCCTGTGCATTTACCAGTGCTTTTTCGTAGTTTTTGGCAACAGGTTTCTAAATATTTCAGTTCCGAAGATGCCAAGCAGATACTTTCATTAGTGGCTTTTTTTGTCGGACGCACGCCTTTCGATACATCAGCAGTTTATTCATTACTTTCCTATACCGAGTTCATGCACGACGGTTATTATAATGTAGAAGGGGGATTGTATAAAATTGTAGAGGGAATTGTGGAAGAACTTAAAAAGGAAAATGTTACGATAACCTACAATACTGAAATTGTCGATTATATAGCTAACAATGACAAACTGGAATATCTTATAGACAGGAATAACAAAAAATGGACGGCAGATATTGTAGTAATAAACTCAGACGCTGCAGTTTTCAGGGGCAGGGTATTTAAGCGGCCTGAATTTTCGGACGAAAAGCTGGATAAAAAAGAATGGACCATGGGCACCTTAACCATTTATCTGGGTATTAAATGCAAACTTCCGCAAGTTCATCACCATAATTATTATTTGGGAGATAATTTTAAAGAATACGCAAAAAAGGTATTTCGAAATACAGGCACCATACAAAAACCATATTACTATGTGAATGTAGTTTCAAAAAACAACCCCGATTGTGCCCCCAAAGATTCGGAAAGCCTGTTTTTTGTTTGTCCGGTTCCCGACTTGCGTTATAAACCCAACTGGGATGACAGGGATACCATTGTTGACAGTATCATTGCCGATTTCTCTGCAAAAATTAACCAGGACATCAGGCCCGAAATAGTATCAAAAACGGTTTATACTCCAATTGATTGGCAAAATCAGTTTAACCTTCACCGCGGGAGTGGGCTGGGGCTTTCGCATAACCTGCTTCAAATTGGGGGATTTCGTCCTAAAAATTTCGACGAGGTTTTTAAAAACGTTTTTTATGTGGGGGCGTCAACAGTGCCAGGCACCGGTTTGCCCATGGCAATGATAAGTTCAAAACTAGCTTGTCAAAGAATAGAAAAATACAAAGATTAGTATTCTTTGAAATAGATGTCAATTACCTAATGCTTGACACAGATTTTTCGGATTAAAAATTAACAAACTTTTTCTGAACTAAGATCCGTTTCTTTTGTTTATATTTTATAGTGAGACTTTCAACTTTCTTGATATTAATAAGGTTAGTTTTTATAGAATAATTCACTCATTATAAAACAACTCATCCAATTTATTTATGAATACTGCAAAAATCAAATTAATTACAATAGGGTCAAGTCTTCTTTGGCTGTTAGTAACCCTTAATTCCTGCTCCTTTTCTTCAAAAACATGTAGAAATTTATTGAACGAATCTATGACAAAAAGCTATGATATTATTGTAGTGCCTGGTGTCCCTTTAGAAAATGGAAAGTGGAGTCCCACCATGAAAGCAAGGATTTACTGGTCAAAATTTTTATATGATAAGGGAATCGCAAAAAACATTATGTACTCAGGTTCTGCAGTTTATTCGCCTTATTATGAAGCACAGATCATGGCGCTATATGGAGAAGCAATTGGTATTCCAAAGGAAAATATTTTTATAGAAACAAAAGCCGAACATAGCACCGAAAATATATACTATTCGTATAAAAAATCTAAAAAACTCGGATTCAATATAATAGCTTTAGCTTCCGATCCATTTCAAACAAAAATGTTGCGCAGGTTTACACGTAAAATAGTAAGTCCTGACGTTGGTTTAATTCCCATGGTGATTGACTCTCTTAAAGCAATGGTGCCAAAAATGACCGATCCTGTGATAGATTACCAACAGGCCTTTATGAAAAACTTTGTGCCATTGACCGAGCGTGAAAGTTTTTGGGAACGGTTTAAAGGCACGAGAGGTCTCGACATAGATACTACAGTTTATAATTAATTATTCTACTGAGTAACAATTGTTACGTTGAGGTAAAAAAAGAGTTTATCTAGGTGAATACTTCGGTGTCAGATATTTTCAATATATATAAGTAAAATTAGCTATGAACCGGGTATTTTTTGCAAAAAACAGGATCATTTTAGTTTTAGCCTTTACGGCTATCTATCAACTTATTAATGCCCAGGTTTTTCCTGTTCAAAAACCCATTCAAATATTAAAAAAGCAGGAAGGTGCTATCCTCTCATTAGCTTTTCAAACAGATGGGAAAGTGCTTGCCAGTGGTTCGGACGATAAAACTTGTGTATTATGGTCATTCCCTGAAGGCAAGGTAATAACTACATTGACCGGCCCTGCAAGTGGTGTCCGATCAATTCTTTATACTCCTGACGGCAAATACTTTTGTACAGGAGGCGATAGGACCATGAGGATTTACAAAACTTCCGGGGAGTACGTTAATACCTATCGTGGACCTTCAACCTATATATGGTCAATGTCATATAATTCAATTACTAACCAGGTTATTTTCGGTTCGTACGATAATAGTATCAGGTTAATTGATTTTGCTACAGGTAAGTTACTGCATTCATTTGAAGGACATACTAAAAACGCCCTTGCGGTAGCTTTTAGCCCGGATGGCAAATATATAGCCAGTGGCTCACTTGACGAAAGCTTGAAAATATGGGAAGTACAAACTAAAAAGTTATTACAAACCTGCACAGGACATGGAGGAAATATTTATGCTGTCCTTTTTAATGCAGATTCGAAACGAGTATATAGTGCTTCAAATGATAATTCCATCCGCATTTGGGATATTGAAACCGGAAAAACGATTACAAATTTGACAGGTCACTCGAAAGGTGTGTCATGTCTGGCTGTCAGTCCCGATGGAAATTACCTTATTAGTGGTTCGTACGATACCAATGTCAAACTTTGGGAATTGTCAAATGGCGAGTGTATTTATACCTATACAAACCACACCGATGCTGTGAATGCCGTCGCCTTCCATCCTGATGGAACAAGGTTTATATCTGGTTCGAGCGATAAAACTATACAGGTTTGGGAGATACGCCCTGAAATATTTGTAGAGCACTACTATGCTAAAAATATTGAAGATGAACTCAGTCAATCTGACTTGTTTAAGCCTAAAGCAAAGGAAGAACCTAAGGCCGATTATAAAGTTCGCCAGGAAAAGGCTGATGCCTATCGCAATGAGTTGATTCAGAAATATTATAATAAGTATTTATCTGAGATCAAGGGGAAGGTTAAAAAATAGTATCCTACTTGCATTTGGCTGTTAAATTATGTTAAATGCATCTAGAATTCATAACATTTGTAATTTTTGGCCGTTAATTTGCAAAAGATCATTGAAAAAAAATACTCATTTTAATAACAAATATATTATAAACTTAATCACACGTATTATGAAGGCGAAACGATTTTTAGGAATGGTCTTTGTGGCTGTATTGGGAGGTTTAATATCATTGATCGCTTACACCAAATTTTTCGACCATTCAAAAATAGTAATCTCTGCAGATCAGCCACAGCAAATCAGGCTTGCACAGTTACCTGCTAATTTTGATAGCAACCAGGTTGATTTTACTTACGCTGCTGAACGAACCATTCATGCAGTAGTGCATGTTAAGACTACGTCAATGGAAAGCCAGGCTTCCGGAAATCCTTTATACGATTTCTTTTTCGGAAACAGAAATTTTGACATGAAACCGCAACCGGTTGCGGGTTTTGGCTCAGGAGTCATCATTTCCAGTGACGGATATATTGTTACAAATAATCACGTGATTGATGGGGCTGAAGAAATTGAGGTTACCCTTAACGACAAGCGCACATTTAAAGCGAAATTGATTGGACGTGATCCGGATACCGATATCGCCATGTTGAAAATAGATGCAGACAATCTGCTTTTTATAACCTATGGAAATTCTGATGCCTTAAAGGTTGGCCAATGGGTATTGGCTGTTGGTAACCCTTATAACCTAACATCAACGGTGACGGCTGGTATTATCAGTGCAAAGAACAGGAATCTGAACATTTTAAATGGTAACAGAGAAAATCAGCAAAACAATTCAGCAATTGAATCGTTTATCCAAACCGATGCTGCTGTTAATCCTGGTAATAGCGGAGGAGCCCTGGTTAATATACGTGGTGAACTGGTGGGTATAACAACTGCCATTGCCTCTCCCACCGGAAGTTATGCTGGAAATTCATTTGCTATTCCCGTGACTATTGTAAAAAAAGTTATAGCCGACCTGATTGAGTATGGAAAAGTGCAAAGAGCAATGCTTGGTGTTACAATTAATGACATTGATGATGCACTTGCCAAGAAAAAAGGTTTGGATAAAATTGAAGGCGTATATGTTGCCGGAATAATGACAGGAGGTTCTGCAGAATCTGCCGGTATTAAAGAAGGAGATGTAATATTATCTGTAAACGGCACCAATGTGAATAGCTCTTCTGAGTTACAGGAAGCTATAAGTCGTTATCGTCCAAACGATAAGGTAGAAGTTGTTATAAACCATGAAAATAAAAAGAAACAAATTTCGGTTACCTTACGTAATATGGAAGGAACAACAAAAATTGTTAGTAAAGATGAAGTAATATCCGTATTAGGAGCCCAATTAGCCGAAGTACCCACAGCTGAAAAATCTAAGCTTGGCATTAAAGAAGGTGTAAAGGTTGTTAGTATAGGACAAGGGAAACTTCGTTCTGCCGGTGTACAGAAAGATTTTATAATTACCACTATTAATAATCAAACGGTAAGTTCGGTTGATGATGTAAAACGGATATTATCTAGTACAAAAAGAGGCGTATATATTGAAGGGGTTTATCCCAACGGAGTTGTTGCCTATTATGCTTTTGGTTTATAACAAAGTAGCAAGCCATATAAAAAAAAGACTTGCGGATGCAAGTCTTTTTTTCGAACTTTTATTATTATTTTATGTTGATTAATAGACTAAAATAGTCTAAATTCGCATTAATTTTTGAATAAGGAAAATGAGACAGCTAAAGATCACAAAGTCAATCACTAACAGAGAAAGTGCCTCACTTGATAAATATTTGCAGGAGATTGGCAAGGAAGAATTGATTACCGTTGAAGAAGAAGTTGAACTTGCCCAGAGAATAAAAAAAGGTGATAGGGCCGCATTAGAAAAATTGACAAGGGCTAATTTACGTTTTGTTGTTTCTGTTGCTAAACAGTATCAAAACCAAGGACTTAGTTTGCCAGACTTAATTAACGAGGGAAACCTTGGACTTATTAAGGCTGCAGAAAAATTTGACGAAACACGAGGATTTAAATTCATATCTTATGCTGTTTGGTGGATCAGACAATCGATTCTTCAAGCGCTTGCTGAGCAATCGCGTATTGTTCGTTTACCACTCAACCAAGTAGGCTCATTAAATAAAATTAACAAAGCTTTTTCGAAGTTTGAACAGGAGAATGAACGAACACCATCACCCGAAGAGCTTGCTGAGTTGCTCGATTTACCAAAAGAAAAAGTATCCGATACGTTGCGTGTTTCAGGTCGTCATGTTTCAGTTGATGCCCCATTTATTGAAGGCGAAGATAACAGTCTGCTTGATGTGCTGATTAATAGCGATTCGCCTAATGCCGACCGTTTATTGATTAACGAATCATTGAGCCGGGAAATCGATAGGGCCCTTGCAACACTTACTGAGCGTGAACGCGATATTATCAAGCTATTTTTCGGAATTGGTATTCAAGAGATGACTCTTGAAGAAATTGGCGAAAGGTTTGGTCTCACCCGCGAGCGCGTGAGGCAAATTAAAGAAAAAGCTATTCGTCGCCTGCGTCATACTTCTCGCAGCAAATTGCTGAAATCATACCTTGGATAAAGAGAAATACACAATCGCAGGGGGCGACAACGTGTGTTTTAAATCTTGACCAGGTTATTCTTTATGGCATACATTACAAGGTTTACAGAATTTTTCGATCCGGTTTTATTAAACAGGTTTGCGCGGTGGCGCTCAACTGTCCTGGGGCTAATGAATAAAACGTCGGCAATTTCCTGGTTCGAAAGGCCTTTGCAGATTTGTTCCAACACTTCTATTTCACGTTCGGTAAATTTTACTTCTTCTTTTGGATGAGTATGGTCGGTTTTTACATTGGAGCTTAGAGAAAGGATGACATTTCTAAGCAAATCCTGTGAGAAATAGTTTTGGCCACTCATCACAATTTCAATGGCTTTAGTCAGTTCATCACTATCGGCATCTTTCAGGATGAATCCCTGGGCACCGGCATCAATCATCTTAAAATAGTAGTCTTCATCGTTAAGCATTGAGAGGGCAATAATTTTAATATCCGGATGACGCTGCATAGCCTCCCTGGTCGCATCAATGCCATTCATAACAGGCATATTAATATCCATTAAGGCCAAATCTATTGCATGGTTGTCGATATATTCAAGAAATTCACTACCATTCGAGGCTTCAGCAACATGGTCGATATAATCCAATTCTTTCATTAACGCCTTTAATCCATTACGGAAGAGACGGTGGTCGTCGACAATAATCATGTTAATTTTTCTCATACCGCTGGATTTATAGGCCTTTTTATGTTGAAATTAAAATTAAAACATTTTTTTATTTTTTCAAAGCTACACCAATCTTTACCTGAATGCCCTTTTCAGTCTGACTTTCGAACATTAGTTTGCCATTAATTGATCCTATACGGTTAATAATGTTTGATATACCCATACCAGATGCAGTATTGTCGAGCACTTTTTTGATGTCGAACCCAATACCATTATCGCTGTAAATAAGCGATAGAAGGCTTTCGGTGCGAAGCAGGAATATTTCGATGCGATTGGCCAGAGCGTGTTTTATAGTGTTGTTAACAAGTTCTTTTAGTACGCGAAAAAGCACCATCTCAACGTTAGGTTCGAACCGCTGATCATAAACATTGCTATCGAACTTGATATCTATAGCTTTGGTGAGGGTAATTTTTTTACAGAACGACTGGATGGCTGAGGCAAGCCCAAAATCGTTAAGCACGTGTGGACTGAGATTATTTGATATTTCTTTGATCAGCAGTAAAGATTCATCAATAATTTCGTTGGTAATTTTCAGCATCTCATCACGTTTTTTGATTTTGTCGGCAGTTTCGAACACTTTTACATAAAGTTTAAGACTCGAAAGCAGGGGGCCAAGCCCGTCATGCAAGTCCCGGGCAATGCGTCCGCGTTCTTTTTCTTCGGTTTGAATAATAGCGCTAAGAATTTCGCGTTCCATCTGTTTCCGCTCTGAAATGTCGCGTGCAAAGCAAAGCAAGGCTTGTTTATTATTGAATTTGATGGGGCGATTATTTATTTCAACAGGAAATGTTCGTCCGGAGCCTGAAATAAATTCACTTTCGAAAACCTGGATATCCGATTGTTCTTTAGAAAAATAAAGCATGTCCTGAGGAATATTACCCGGAGAAAAAATCGATTCGATATTTCTCCTCATAAGTTCTTCCCCTGATAATTCCATAGTATCACATGCCCGGTGGTTAACTTCAATGATGTCACCGTATAAGTTATATATAAAAATAGCATCGCTGCTATGATTGAAAAGGTCTTTAAATTTAATTTCACTGCTTTTGATTTCTTCCTCTGTAATTCGTCGTTCGAAAATATTTGACAAATTCATGGATATGGTTTTAAGGAAACCTATCTCCGAGTTATCCCAAGTATGGAGACGGTCACAAGTATCGAGCCCAAAAATTCCATAAAAGTCATTGTAAACATATAGCGGAAAAACCAATAAAGATTTGATGTTTCTTGCAGCCAGTATTGCCTGAAGGTGAGAAGGTGCCAGGTTAATGTCGTTAAAATATATAATCCCGTCTTTAATGAGCAGCGCTTTCCAATTTGGGAGATGAATATTGTAAGCTATACGTTGATATTGTTCCTTTTCAGGTTCAATACCAAACTTACACCACTCAAAGGTATTGCGGGTCATTTTCCCGTTTCCATAATCTTCGAATATATATATGCGGCTGGCACCGGTATATTTGCCGAGAATATTAAGCGAATTATTGACTTTATGTTCAAATTTTCCTGAACTATTAAGATAATTGCTGAAATTAAGCAAAAACTCCTGGTTACGAAGATTATTTAATATTTCCTGGTATGATGCGTCGTTTGCAGATTTGGTCCGATTTTTTTTTTCAATATTAAGGTATTTGAGAAAGAAATGCAATGAACAAAAAGCTAACACTAAAACAAGTGTCAGCAAAAAGGAAACCACATAACTATTAAAAGGTGCTGCAAGCAAATTACTTACAATGTCTGCTTTTAGAACCAGAAGAAAATAAAAGCTTAACATTGGATATCTAGTTTATGTAATTAATTGGCGGATGCGTTCAATCTGTATTTGTTTGTTTACTTCGCGAAGCTTACGTGCTGTCATTGTAAAATACTGATGGTTAGAGATAAAACCCAATTGAGCTTTGTTCCAGTCGTTGATATTGCTAATCATATTGCGAATTTTTAATTCTTCATACAATGTGTTGGAAACTGGTATAAAATCGATCCGTCCCAGGTAATCCAAATCGGCGTCGCAAATGATTTTTTCGAGTAAGTTTTTAGGCTGTGGGGGCATTTTAGTAGCCATTATAATTTCACTTATCTTTTCTATTTGTTCGTGAGAATAGTTAAATCTTGGAAGTATTTTTTGGGCAATCTGGGTTCCATGAAACTCATGCTCTTTATAAGAGATAGTGTGCCCCGCATCGTGAAATAATGCAGCAGTTTTAAGTAGCAAAATTTCTTCGTCGGTTATACCTTCAGCCCATCCGATGAGTTCAACTTCGGTTACAACGTCAACTGTATGCTTGAGATTGTGGTAAAACAAATCTTCAGGCAGTTCGAACTCGAGGAGGTCGAACACCTGTTCCTGTAAATCATGAAACTGGATTAAAGCAAATTGGGTTTTAAACTGCTGATTGGGAATTACACCCAAACCGTCCACTGATAATTCGGGTTTTATCCCTTTTACCACGTACATTTGGAGGTTCCCTTTATATTTTACGGGGAGCTTTCCGTAATACTCGCAATCGAAAAATTCCTTGATCAATTCGTAGGTCATTACCGAAATAAGCAGTTTCCCATTAGAGCCCGACGCTTCCATTCTGCTGGTAACGTTTACGGTATCGCCTTTGATGTCGTAGGTATTTTTATTTTTACCATTTACGATAGCAGTTACAGACCCTGTGTGAATGGCAATACAAATTTCCCATACCGCATTATGATCGTTGGAATATGATTTTACCAAATGAAGCATCTCATTGGCAGAGAGAACAACCTCGATGGGGTTAGTAATGTTTTTTTCGGGAATCCCGCCAGCACACATATAAGTATCGCCAATGGTACGGATTTTTTCTATCGGGTATTTTTTAACAATTTCATCAAAATGATAATATAAATGGTCGAGTTGATCCATGATCAATTCCGAATCCATTTCTGGAAGAATATCAGAGAAGCCGTGGATTTGGGCATATAACACCGTAACCATGTTAAATTTAAGGGTTTTTGATTTTTCGGCTAATACTATTTCCTTAACTTCTTTATAATTAGTATATTTATTGACAATTAGTTCGTATTCTTCATTTTTCCTCAGCGATTCTTCATATTTTTTACGTAATTGATATAATTCCTGGCTTAATTCTTTATTCTCCTGTACCAATTTGGCAAATCTTTTTACTAACTGTGTGTTTTTCTGATGTTCCATAGATTACAGTAGGTTAGATGCCGGGACATTAATATTGATTATCATCCCTAAAGATATAACACAGTTGAACTATTACAAAAAAAAACTAAGGAATTAAATAGGAGTTATAATAATCCATTGTTAAAAAGTTAATGTAAACGTAGTTACTATATCCGAGATTGAGTTAGTCGTTTGTTTTGCCAGGGTTTTACCGAAGAAGTACTCAAATATATAAAATGTCCGAATTTGCACTATTGATGTTTCATAATTATACACTTGTACATAATTTATATTTAAACGCTTTTAGTTAATACGCTGTACATTAAAAGCATAGCCAATTAGGCATGACATTTGGACTTAATGACCTCTGAAAACAATTTATTATTTATTGTATGCTACGGATAGAAAAATTGAGAAGAATAGCAGAATCAGCAAAAAAAAAGTTTATATTTCGGTTGTTATATTGATACTAAGGATGAATTTATTAACTGAACTCAACCAGGATGGTACGACTATTGTAATGGTTACCCATTCGTCCACTGATGCAGAAAAAGCATTACAAATTGTACAATTATTTGATGGACATATGATTACAGAAAATATTAAAACAGTTTTATGAGGTGGTTGATGGACCTAAGACTTGTTTACCATAATAATATTGTTTATCAATTATAATGACTAATAGGTTTTTATAAAAAATAATCTAAAATTTAAAACAATGAAAAACCAAAAAAAACTCATTGGCACGTTCACAATGCTTATCACTTTAATTATTTTTCAGTCATGTTTTTACGACGATTCAGAAAAAATATCGGGTAACGGAAATGTTGTGAAACAGGATCGCGAGGTTTCTTCTTTTAATTCAATAAACGCATCGGGCGTTTTTAATATTTATTTTGCACAGGGTGATAAAGAATCACTTGTCGTTGAAGCCGATGAAAATTTGATACCTTATCTTGAAACAAAAGTTGAAGATAATACGCTCTTTATAGATGTAAAGAAACATATTAATATAAGGCACGCAAAGAAAAAGAATGTTTATGTAATACTCAAAGACATAAATCGTTTGAAAATCAGTGCAGTTGGAAATATCGAAACTACCGGGATACTGCATCTTAACGAATTAGACCTGGAACATTCCGGCGTTGGCAACATGAAACTTGAGCTTGAGTGCAATAAGTTTACCGCTGATATTCATTCTGTTGGAGAGGTAACTTTAAAAGGCAAAGTTGCCGATGCTGAAATAAAAAATTCTAGCGTAGGAAATACCAATGCCTCTGAGCTGATTGTCGACAAATTACAGATAAATAACAGTAGTGTTGGTAATGTAGAGGTTCATGCCGAAAAAGAAATATCCATTCATTCGTCGGGAATAGGTAATTTGACTTTCAGCGGAAATGCCGTTGTAAAAGAACTTTCATCAAGTGGTATTGGAAAAGTCGTAAAAAAATAATGATTCAAATGTTTTGTTTTTAAATAACTTTAGCCGATTAATTTAAACCGTATATAAAATAATAATTTGACAATGAATAAGATAGTAAAACTATGGCTCAGCTTGCTCATACTTGCAGGTTCAATCAATCTAAATGCGCAGAAACAATGGACTTTACAAGACTGTATCAATTATGCCTTGCAGAATAACATACAGATTAAAAGACAAGAGTTGCAATCAAATATTGCAAAAAACAATTATCAACAGTCAAAAATGGAGATATTGCCCAACTTAAATGGGGGCGGAAGTCATACATGGAATTTTGGTAGAAATGTGGATCGGTATACCAATGAAATTGTTAATAACAACGTAACCTCCGATAATTTCTACCTTCAGAGTTCTTTGAATCTTTTTAGTGGTTTTCAAATCATTAATAGCGTTCAGCAGAACAAATATTTATTGGAAGCAAGCCTGCAGGACTATGAAAAAGCTAAAAATGACATTAGCATTCAGATTGCTACCGTTTTTTTGCAGGTCCTGTCAGGGGAAGAAGCCTTGGATATTGCACAAAAACAATTTGATGTTACCCACCTGCAGCTCGAAAAAACTAAGAAATTGGTGGAGGTTGGTAACAAAGCTAGGGGCGATTTACTTGAAATGCAGGCACAGGAGGCCAATGATAAATATAATATTACGGTTGCAAATAATAATCTTAAGATTTCTTATATCACATTAGTCCAACTGCTTGAATTAAAGTCTGTGGACGATTTTAAGATTAAGATACCCGATACAATTGCTATTGATCATTCCAATGTGCTCGCAACAGTGGATGATATATACAAAGAGGCTGAAGCAAAACTCCCCGAAATAAAAAGTGCAGAAAACCAACTCAGAGGCTATGAAAAAGGGCTATCTGTTACGCGAGGACAACTATTGCCAACCCTTTCACTTGTTGGTACTCTGGGCACAGGTTATTCAAATGCCAGGCAAAGGACAGATTCCCTGATGCCAGTCGCCAATACCATAGGATTTGTAAATGATGATCCTAATTTGCGAGTAATCAATCATAGCGTCATCCCCATTAGTGGTAAATATCCTTTCTTTTCGCAATTAAGCGATAATGAAAGTAAATCAATTGCATTTAATTTAACCATACCAATTTTCAATCAATTTCAGGTTCGAAAAAACGTCAAAAATGCTAAAATAAGGGTTAACGACCAGAATTATAATTTGCAACAGGCTAAAAAGAGTTTGTACGCTGAAATACAAAAGGCACATGCCAATGCACTGGCAGCTTTTGATCAGTATAATTCTGCAAATGAAGCTGTTGTGGCCAATGAAGAAGTGTTTAAATACAATCAACAAAAATTTGATGTAGGTATGATTAGTTCCGTAGATTATGACATCGTTAAAAACAATCTTACCAAGGCAAAGTCAAATTTGATCCAAGCTAAGTACGACTATATCTTCAAGATAAAAGTGTTAGATTTTTATAAAGGAATACCGATCGTTTTGTAACCTGGGGCTAAACTGAATAGCCCATAAAATATTGAAATATTACTAGTGTCATGTAAATTATAATATGACGTATATAATTTGTATATTTGTAAAAAAACACATGATACGTTATACAGTTAAATTGACAAAGGACGAGGTAGATGAGCTAAAAGGCATAATTAATAAAGGCTCTCATACATCTCAAACATTTCGGGCCGCTTATATCCTTTTGAATTGTGATGAAGGGGAGTTCTCAGAAAAAGTCACCAATGAGCAGATAAGCAAAATCCTTAAGATTGGTTTGCGAACGATTGATAGGGTAAAAAAAAAGCTTATAGAAGAAGGGCTTGATGCTTGTTTGGAAAGGCAACCCACACAAAGAGTGTATGAAAAAAAGGTAGACGGGGATCTTGAAGCAGAATTAGTAACATTATGTTGCAGTGAACCGCCCAAGGGCTATTCCAAATGGTCATTGCGCCTACTGGCAGATAAGATGGTAGAACTAAAATACACTGAAAGTATTTCACATGTAACAGTAGATAAAGTACTAAAAAAAAGAACTTAAACCTTGGTAGGTCAAGGGTTGGGTAATACCGCCCGATAAAAACAGTGATTTCGTAGCCAATATGGAGCGTGTATTAGATGTTTATAAAAGGCCATACTGTAAAGATTGCCGATGAACAGTATCCTGATGCAAAAAAAATCACATTAGTAATGGATAATTTTAAAACACACGCTGCATCTGCTTTTTATGAAACCTTTGAACCTGAAGAGGTGAAAAGAATATGGGACAAGTTTGAATTTGTGTTTACTCCCAAACATAGCAGCTGGCTCAATATGGCAGAAATAGAATTGCACGTTTTAAATGGGCAATGCTTAAACAGGCATATTTCAAACATTGCAATTGTTAAAGAAGAGGCAGAAGCATGACAGCTAAGCAGAAACAACAAAAACAGCAAGATTGATTGGCAATTTACAAATAAGGAAGCGAGGGTAAAGTTAAAAAGATTTTATCCGTCAATTTATGTTTAACATAACACTAGATACAATTTAGCAGACCTAGAATAATAAATTTCTCACCAAATAGTTTTTTTATGGTCGTGTCAAATGAATTTTCGAAAAAAAATTTACTTTTGTTTTGTTATATATATATGGAACAGAGCTTATATTTATATACCAATATTGGCAGTATATATTTAATCGACAAAATTGTTTAAAAATGGCAAAAATTGTTTTTTCGTTCTTTTTGATTGTTTTTTATAGCTGTATACTTAGTGCCCAGAATGTGTATAGACAAACGATCCGCGGTATAGTAATTGACAAGCAGTCGCAACAACCTTTATCTGGCGCCAATGTCGTTGTAACAGACGTTCCCGGCCTGATTGTATCAACTGATTCAATGGGTGAATTTCATATATACGATGTTCCCGTCGGGAGGCAAAACATAAAGGTCAGTTTCGTGGGTTATTACTCGTATAACGCTAATAATGTGCTTGTTTATTCGGGTAAAGAGGTAGTCCTGAGAATAGAGTTGGAAGAACAGGTTAACAAACTTGAAGAGATAGTAGTCAGCTATAAAGTGCCGAAAGATAAGCCTTTGAATGAAATGGCAATGGTTAGCGCCCGCGCTTTCTCAATCGAAGAAACCAATCGTTATGCAGGCAGCCTTGGTGATCCGGCACGAATGGCTATGAATTATGCAGGTGTAATGTCAACGGGCGCTATGCGAAACGATATAATTATTCGTGGAAATTCTCCAATGGGGTTGCTTTGGCGACTCGATGGAGTTGAAATTTCCAACCCTAATCACTTTGGCTCCATGGGATCAACAGGAGGCCCTGTAACTATACTTAATAATAATCTTTTAACTAATTCCGATTTTTATACCGGGGCCTTCCCTGCAGAGTTTGGTAATGCCATTAGCGGGGCTTTCGACCTGAAAATGCGGGCAGGAAATAACGAAAGGCGCGAATATTGGTTACAAACAGGATGGAATGGCTTCGAGTTGGGAGCCGAAGGCCCTTTTTCTAAAAATCATAAAGCATCATATTTATTTACTTACCGTTACTCGTATCTCGATTTGATGGATAAATTGAACATGATTGGTAAAAACGTATTAATTCCTCA
>Ga0182017_10000657_pt1 | contig 27135 bp, 21 predicted proteins | sample 712E3DmetaG_FD_120492 | JGI IMG/M metagenome (GOLD analysis project Ga0182017, IMG submission 120492) | Permafrost microbial communities from Stordalen Mire, Sweden - 712E3D metaG | ecosystem: Environmental > Terrestrial > Soil > Wetlands > Permafrost | place: Sweden: Stordalen | collected... | reverse complement strand
GGAGTCAGAATGCAGGCCGCGCAGTCGAGGGTGGGGAAGGTCTTGTCGAACTGGGCCATGTGGCCGCCGATCGAGGCGTCCTTCTCGACGAGGTAGACCTTGAAGCCCGCGTCGGCGATCTCGAGTGTGGCGCTGATGCCGGCGATGCCGCCGCCCACGACCAGCGTGGCGGGGTTGATGTTCACCGTCATCGGTGTGAGCGGCTCGTTGCGGCGAACCCGCTCCACGCCGCCGGCCAGGATGGCCTTGGCTTTGATCGTGGCGGCGACCTTGTCCGTGTGGACCCACGAGTCCTGCTCGCGGATCGAGACCAGCTCGCACAGGTACGGGTTCAGCCCGGCGCTGGCGGTGGCCTTGCGGAAGGTGTTCTCGTGGAGGTGCGGTGAGCAGGCCGCCACGACGATCCGGTTGAGGCCCAGGTTCTTGATGTCGTCGGTCACGAGCTCCTGGCCGGGGCTGGAGCACATGAACTTGTATTCGCGAGCGACGACGACGCCCTGGTCCTTGAGCGTTTCGGCGGCCCAGCGGGCGACTTCGGGGACGTCGACGACGCCGGCGATGTTGCTGCCGCAGTGGCAGACGTATACGCCGATCCGGATCTCGCCCGGCGCGGGCAGTCCGTGGGCAGGTCCGTTGCCGGCCGGCAGGTGGCTGTGTTCGGCGGTCATTCCTCAACCTCGCTGTCGGCCATCCGCGGCATGGGCAGGGCTCGCTTGTCCGGCCTGGACCTGGGTGCCGGAGCTGCTCCGGCGGCCGCGAGCGCCAGCTGCGGCGCTGCCTTGAGAGCCCTGGCCAGGGTCTTGCTGGCGTTGGTGTACTCGCGACCCACGCCCACCGACTTCGGCTCGAGGCCAAAGGCCACGCCCATCAGCTGGGTGAAGAACACGATCGGCATCTTGTGGTGGGTGTGAAACATGCGGTTCATCTCGCCCTGGTAGGCGTCGATGTTGATCTGGCACATCGGGCAGACCGTCACCATCATCACGGCCCCGTCCTTTTCGGCCTCCGCCACCAGGCGCCGGATGAGCTCCAGGCCGACCTTCGGCGCGACCTGGGTCATGTGGCCACCGCAGCACTCGGTCTTGAGCGGGTAGTCGACGACTTCCGCGCCGAGAGCGGTGAGCAGGCGATCTAGGTCGTTGGGCTGTTCGTGGTTGGTGAAGGCGCCGTCGACGTCCGGTCGCGGGACCATGCAGCCGAGGTACGGCGCGACCTTGAGGCCGGTCAGCGGCTTCTTGACCGCGGCCTTGACGGCGTCCAGACCGACGTCGTTGAGGATGACCTCGAGGAGATGGCGAACCTTGACCGTGCCCGGGTCGTAGTGCAGGCCGCCGGCGCCCAGGGCGTCGTTGACGCGGGCGTTGAGAGCGGGCTGCTGGCCCATGTAGTGGTCGGCCTTGGCGAGATTGAGGTAGCAGGCGCTGCAGGCGGCGACGAGCGATTCACCGTTCTTCTTCTCGCCGGCGGCGATGGCCAGGTTGCGGGCGATCATGGCGTAGGCGGGAGTCGTGCTCAGGCTCACGTACTCGGTAGCGCCGCAGCAGTTCCAGTCGTTGATCTCTTCGAGGGTCATTCCCAGGGGCTCGAGAACGCCTTCGAGGGATTCGCGATAGGAGCGGCCGCTGCCCTCCATCGAGCAGCCCGGGTAGTAGAGGTAGCTGCTCATCGGGCTCGCTCCAGCTCATCGGCACGCGCCAGGATCGCGTGCAACTGCTTGGTGCCCTGGATCCGGTGGGGCATGATGCCGATGCGGCCGTGGCGGAAGAGGCCGAAGGCCATCGGGGTTATGCCGGGCAGGCGCAGGATGAAGTGGCGCAGGTAGTGCCGCGCCGTCAGGCCGATCTCCCAGCTCCGGCCGAACTGCCTGGCCTGGCCGATGAAGACGCCGGTGAAGTCGGGCCCGACGTTGTTCGGGTAGGTGTGCTCCTTCTCCGCGATGGTCTTGATCGCGTACATCACGTCCGTGATCTCGATCTCCTGCGGGCACCGAACCACGCAGTGGTAGCACGACAGGCACATCCACGGCGTGTTGCTGCGGAGGACCTCGTCCCGCGCGCCGGCGCGGATCAACGCGAAGAGCCCTCTGGGAGTGTGATCCATGGCGCTGGCTGAGGGACACGAGCCCCCGCAACTACCGCACTGGATGCACATCTCCAGGCGCGAGACGCCTGCCGTCTTGGAGTTCACCTCGGCCAGCAAGCGAGCGCCTGCGTCCGCTACCTCGGGAGGTGAGACCTGAGCCACGACCATCCAATTTCCCCTTTGGTCTGCCCGGCTTCCACCTGGCGATCTGCTCCGCCGGTTGCATGCCCGCGCGGACGTCCGCGCCTACCTCGTGCGCGAGCGTCCGGTGTCAGCGGAACCGGTGGCCTTGACCGCTTTGGGTTCGGCCGGGGGTTGCGGGATATGAGTGGGGACGCCACTGCGCCCTATCGGGAGCGCTCCGTGTCGGCGCCGGCGGCAACGGTTCCGAGGCCGACCTGTTGGGCCGCGCGACGCGGCTGAACCCACGTTGCCTTGGGTTGATTCTCGGAGGCCGATGGGCATGCCGGTAGGGCCGCATGACCCGGGCGGCCGGGGGCCAACCCGCCCGGCTTATCCGGGCTTATGGAGCATCAGGCCGGGTGGACCTTCGACATCGCGGGCGCGAAGCCGGCTGGGCCTCAGTTAGTGGGAGTCCGGTGCGGCCGGGGGCACCTACTGGACGGGGTAGTGAAACGGCAAGGGTCGAGCTAGGCCAGCTCCCGGTCGATACGGGCGTCGTCGTAGCGAGGGACTATCTCGCCGATCGACCACAGCGCCATGCCCCGAGCCTCCTCGGCCCGGTACGACAGCAACTTGTCGATGAGGCCCGGCAGGGCGGGCGTGCCCATCGCGACCAACGCATCGGAGGCGTCGTAGCGGGTCGTCTTGTCGCTGCTCTCCAGCTTCTCCCTCAGGCGCAGAAGCGGACGACCGCGTCCCACAGCGCCGGGAAGCCGAACCGGAGAGCCTCGACGCCGACCCGCTCATCGTCGGCGTGCATCAGCGCCAGCAGACCGTCGTCCTCCTCGACCTGGAGCGGCGAGAAGCCGTACGTGGGGACGCCGATGCGGGCCAGGTGCTTGGCGTCGGTGGCGAACGGCGCGAGGAAGGGGAGCGGCACACCGTCGAGGTCGTGGGTGGTCACGACGGCTTCGAGGATTCGATAGAGAGGGTTGTCCAACGGCGCCGATACGGCCGCCCCGGTCTGCTCGCATTCGACCTCGCAGCGGCCCCACAGCTCGTCGCCGATGCGGCGCCGCAATTCCTCGAGCATGGCCGGTTCGGTTGTGCCGGGCAGGGTCCGGCAGTCGATCTCGAGGTCGGCGATGCCGGGGATAACGTTGTACTTGACGCCGGCGTGGACGATCCCGACCGAGATGGTGTCGTGGATCATGGCTGAGACGGTGCGGGCCAGGACCGGGTCGCACAGTTCGCGGAGAGTGGCTTCGATCCGGGCGGGGTCGACGGCTACGGCCGCCTCGCCGCCATCTTTCGCCGCAGTCTCGGCCGCGGCGACGAGCGCCGCTATCCCCGCCGCCGCTCGCGCGGTCAGACGTGGGAGCGCCGCCATGACCATCGCGGCTACCGGCGGAGTGAGGCGGATGGGGCCGGGCTCAGACAGCCGCGTCACGATCCGGGCCGCCAGTACCGCGGCGTTGTCCGGAGTCGGCACCGAGCCGTGGCCCCAACGGCCCTTGACCCGGATCTTGTACACGACGAAACCCTTCTCGGCGACCTGGATCGGGTAGAAGCGGACGTTGCCGTACGTCGTGGAGATGCCGCCTGCCTCGTTCAGCGCCCCGGCGGCGCGCAGCCACTCGGGATGCTCATTCACCAGCCAATTGGCGCCGTGCCAGCCACCGGCCTCCTCGTCGGCGGTCGAGCAGAAGATGACGTCGCGGCGCAGTCCGGGGATGGGATCCGTGGCCGGGTCGCGGCCGGCGGAGCTGGCGGCGCGGGCGAGGCGGCGCATGACCTGCACCTCCATCGCGACCATCGACTTCATGTCGACCGCACCGCGCCCCCAGACGTAGCCGTCCGCGAGATCGCCCCCGAACGGGTCGTGGCTCCAGCCCGCCGGTTCCGCCGGGACGACGTCCAGGTGCGAGAGGAGCAGCAGCGGATCGCCACCGGTCCCGTCTCCGTGGACGCGGGCGACGATCGAGCCGCGGCCCGGGAACGGCTCGACGACGGTCGGCCGGAGGCCCTCGTCGGCCAGGGCCCCTTCGAGGTATCGCGCGGCCAGGATTTCGTCGCCGGGCGGGTTGACGGTCTTGAGGCGGATAAGCGATCGCAGCAGTTCGACTAGCTCCGAAAGCTCAGCTTCATCGAGCTTCAATTCGCGTGGCTGACTCTGGAGCACCTACGACCTCGACCTGCGCATCGGTCGATTGTGCCGCCATGACCGAATCGGCGCTGGCGACGGGTCCTGGGTCGACCGGCAGCGGCGCACCGCCAGCTCCGTTCCGCCCGCGATGTCGGCCCCGGTGGCTGGTGTATTCGGGGTAAGTCGAGCGGCTCTGGCGCGGTCAGCCCAGCCGGCCCGTGGCCCGTGGCCCGTCGCCCCGCCGGGGGCCCATCGGTCGCGCTACCATGCGTGGCATGCCAGAACTGCGATCGCGAACCGTCACTCAGGGTCGAAACATGGTCGGCGCGCGGGCCCTCCTGCGTGCCACGGGCGTGGCGAAGGAGGACGTCGGCAAGCCGATCGTCGCCATCGTCAACAGCTTCACCGAGTTCGTGCCGGGGCACACGCATCTCCACGAGGTGGGGCGCGTGGTGGCCGAGGCGGTGCACGCGGCCGGCGGGGTGCCGCGCGAGTTCAACACCATCGCCATCGACGACGGCATCGCCATGGGCCACGGCGGGATGCTCTACTCACTGCCGTCGCGCGACCTGATCGCCGACTCGGTTGAGTACATGGCCAACGCCCACTGCGCCGATGCGCTGGTCTGCATCACCGCCTGCGACAAGATCACGCCCGGAATGCTGATGGCGATGTTCCGCCTGAACGTGCCGACGGTCTTCGTCTTCGCGGGGCCGATGGAGGGCGGCTCGGCCGTCATGTCGGACGGCACGCGGCTTGACCGGCTGCAGCTGATCTCGGCCATGACGGCGGCGGTCGACGAGTCGATCTCGGACGAGGACCTGGCGATCATCGAAGAGGCGGCCTGCCCGACGTGCGGCTCGTGCGCCGGCCTCTTCACCGCCAACTCGATGGCCTGCCTGACCGAGGCGCTGGGACTTACCCTGCCGGGGATGTCGACCATGGTCGCGACCCACACGGACCGCCGAGCGATGTTCGAGCGCAGCGGCCGGACGATCATGGACCTGGTGCGCCGCTGGTACACCGATGGCGACGCCACCGCGCTGCCGAAGTCGATCGCCACGCGGCCCGCGTTCGAGAACGCGATGACGATGGACATCGCCATGGGCGGTTCCACCAACACCGTGCTGCATCTGCTGGCGGTGGCGCACGAGGCGGGCGTGGACTACACCCTGGCCGACATCGACAAGCGCTCAGGCCAGGTGCCGTGTCTATGCAAGGTGGCGCCGAGCGCCCAGTGGCTTATGGAAGACGTGCATCGCGCAGGCGGCATCCCGCGGGTCATGGGCGAATTGGACCGAGCCGGGCTGATGAACCGCGACGTGCGTTCGATCCACGCCGGCTCGCTCGGGGAGTGGCTGGGTTCGTGGGACGTGCGCGGCCCCTCGCCCGCGTCTGAGGCCGTGGCGCTCTTCCGGGCCGCGCCCGGGCGGAAGCGATCCCCGGAGGCGTTCAGCCAGTCGGAGCGGTGGGACTCGCTGGATCTCGACGTAGCGGCCGGCTGCGTTCGCGACACAGAGCATGCGTATTCCGCGGACGGCGGCCTGGCGATCCTGCGCGGCAACCTGGCCGAGGACGGCGGCGTTGTCAAGACCGCCGGCGTCGACCCGTCGATCTATCGCTTCTCCGGGCCGGCGGTCGTCGTCGAGTCGCAGGAGGAAGCGGTCGATGCGATCCTGGCCGGACGCGTCAAGCCGGGCGACGTCGTCGTCGTTCGTTACGAGGGTCCGCGCGGCGGACCGGGGATGCAGGAGATGCTCTACCCCACCTCCTACATCAACGGCCGCGGCCTGGGCAAGGTCTGCGCCCTGATCACCGACGGCCGGTTCAGCGGCGGGACCTCCGGGCTCTCGATCGGCCACGTCTCACCGGAAGCGGCGGCCGGCGGCACGATCGCCCTGGTCGAAGACGGCGACACGATCGCCATCGACATCCCCGCCCGATCGGTCCGGCTGGAAGTGCCGGATGCCCTTCTGGCATCGCGCCGAGCCAAGCTCGAGTCGAACGGCGGCTTCAAACCGCGAACGCGCCAGAGGCCGGTTTCGGCCGCACTCCGCGTCTACGCGGCGATGGCCCTCTCCGCCGACAAGGGCGCGGTACGCGACGTGTCGAAGCTCGGCTGAGGCGACCGCCCGCCGATCGAGAGCCGCCGCGACCTACTTCGTGGCGGCCGCGCTCCCGAGCTGCTTTTCGAGCCGCTCGCCGGTGGTGACCGCGCCGAGTGACGCCGACGAGACCAGGGCCGCGTACTTGGCCATGACGCCGCTCTTGTAGCGCGGCGCCGGTGGGGTCCATCGAGCGCGCCGCGCCGCGAGGACGTCCGGAGCCACGTTCAAGTCGAGCGCGTGGCGGTCGACGTCGATGACTATCTCGTCGCCCTCTTCGACCAGCGCGATTGGGCCGCCCATGACCGCTTCCGGCGCTACGTGGCCGATCATCAACCCGTGGGTTCCGCCGGAGAAGCGGCCGTCGGTGAGCAGGGCGACGTGCTCGCCCATCCCCTCGCCGGACAGCGCCGCCGTGACCGACAGCATCTCCTGCATGCCGGGGCCGCCGACCGGACCCTCATATCGGATCACGATCACGTCGCCCTTCTTGATCCGCTGACCCCGCACCGCGTCGTAGCAGGCGTTCTCCGTGTCGAAGACGCGGGCCGGGCCCTTGTGGAAGCGGCGCTCGTGGCCGGCCAGCTTGATGACGCAGCCGTCCGGGGCCAGGGTGCCGTGGAGGATCGTCAGCCCGCCCGTCTCCTTGAGGGGGGTCTCGATCGGCAGGACGACCTTCTGTCCGGGGGTTTCGACCACTTTCGCGGCCGCGCCGGCGATCGTGCCGCCGTCGACGTTGGGCGTCGAGCCGTCGATGAGACCCTTCTTGAGCAGTTCGCGGGTCACCAGCGAGAGCCCACCGGCCTCGAACAGGTCGGCCGCGGCGTATCGGCCGCCGGGGATCATGTCGCCCACGATCGGCGTCCGATCGGCGATCTCGCCGAACTCGTCGATCTCGAGCGCCAGGCCGTACTCGTGGGCGATGGCCAGCAGGTGCAGAACCGCGTTTGTCGAGCCGCCGGTCGCAGCGACGCAGGCGATGGCGTTGTCGATCGCGCGGCGAGTGACGAACTCCTTTGGCCGCACGTCCCGCCGGATGAGGTCCATGACGATCTCGCCGCAGCGGTAGGCGGCCTGGTCCTTGTCGGGGTGTTCGGCCGGGATGCCGTTCAGGCCGGCCGGCGAGAGGCCCAGGATCTCGAGGACCATCGACATCGTGTTGGCCGTGTACTGCCCGCCGCAAGCCCCCGCGCCGGGGCAGCTGACCGACTCGATCTCGTAGAGCTCCTCGGCCGACATCTTGCCGGCGCGGTACGCCCCAATCGCCTCGAAGATGGTGACGATGGTGGCGTCGCGCTTGCCCTTGTACACGCCCGGATAGATCGAGCCGTTGTAGAGGATTACGCCCGGCCGGTCGAGGCGGCCGAGGGCGATGGCGGCGCCGGGGATCGTCTTGTCGCAGCCCACCAGGCAGACGACGCCGTCGAGCATGTGCCCGCGGACGCACAGCTCGATCGAATCGGCGATGACCTCACGGCTTATGAGTGAGGCCTTCATGCCCTCGGTGCCCATCGTCGTGCCGTCCGAGATGGAGATCGTGCTGAACTCCATCGGGGTTCCGCCCGCCGCCCGGATTCCCGCCTTGACGTGCTCGGCCAGCCGGCGCTGGTTGTAGTTGCACGGCATCGTTTCGATCCACGTCGTGGCCACGCCGATGAGCGGTCGGGCCAGGGCGTTGTCGTCGAAGCCGATGGCCTTGAGCATGCCGCGCGCGGCGGCTCGGTCCGGACCGTCGGTCAAGGCCGCGCTGTGGCGCTTGTCGGGGTTGCTCGGCAGGTCGTAGGGGAGTGGACTGGGGACGTCGTTCGGCATTGTGAGTTCGCTCCGCTGGGCTGGGCGGCGATGGTCCGGCCAAGTTTAGGGCAGGGCGCGTCGGTTGAACGACGACCCTAGAGGTGCGAGATCAGCCAGCCCAGGGCTGTGTCCGGTGAGGGAGAGGCGCCGGGCTGGATCACCATCGCGACGGCCGTTCGCTTTCCATCCGCGCTCTTCTGGACGGCGACGACCCACCACTCGTTCGACGGCGGCAGCTTCGTGAGATCGATGGCGCTGGTGGCCACGATCGCCGGCGCCGTCGCGGATCGTTCGACGACGACATACAGACCTTCCGTCGATGCCGGCCACAACTCGAACGTGACGTCCCCGGCCGCCGCCGCCGTGGTGGAATAGTCGAAGGATCCGTCGGTGTGCTGGTTGATGATGACGTAGCTGAACGAGTCCCCCGCGGCAACCGGCGTCCCCGGGATTCCGTTCGGGTCAAAGGCGAACAGCCGGCCGCCGGGAACGAATATGACCGCCAGCATGACGAGGCCGGCAACGATCAGACCCGGAACGGTGTATGAGCTCTCGTTGACATGCTTGGGGCGGAAGGTGCCAGCAATGAAGGCGAGGGGCGCCGCAAGAAGAGTGGCCACGACCGGGGGTTCGTGGTAACAGGTCAGCACCAGGACGACGGCGAGCATCACAGCGGCGCCACCGAGGGCCCATCGCCTTCTGAACGCCGCGTCACTGTGGCGGCTGATCCGGGCCAGGTAGCCCAGGCTCATGCGTCCCATGGCAAACGCCCCTATGCAGAGGGTGATGGCGACCTGATTGGTTGTCCATTCGGCTGAGCGGACGACTGTCAGGTGCAGGCCGGCCACGCGGCCCAGTGAGATGAGTAAGTCACCGATGCCGGGCACCACTGCGATCGGGATCGCCGATAGGACCAGCCACAGAGCCAGCTCACCGATGAACTCGAGGACGCCTCGGCGGATGGCCCGGTTTCGGCGATCGATCGTGTGCTGGGCTGCCTCGATCTTGCGGGCCAGGGTCTGCGCCGGCCCGAGTCGGTCGAGAGCCTCAGTGGTCGCCGTCTCCGGATCCTTGCCGCCGCGGCGAAGAGCGTCGGCGGTGTCGGTGAGATGGTCGGAGATCTCCTGGCGGACTTCCGAGAGATCCGTTCGGGGCAGGTCGAGGGTGGCGACCAGGGCGTCGGCGTATCGGCCGATCGCGGCGTGGCCCGGTTGATCTGGGCCGCCTGCGGTCGGCGCGTTCGAGGCGCGGCCCGGCTCGAGAGTGGAGCCTGTGGGGGCGCCGAGCGTCGAGGTCGAGGGCGGCGGGCTCGTGACCGGCTCCAACTTGGGAGGCACGAACCACGCTCCGGAGTCGGGGTCGGGGCTGTGGGTTCGAGCGGTGCGGGCCGGCTCGATCGGAGCTCGTGATATGCCCGGTTCGCCCTCGTCCCCGGGCGTGCCCCGGAAGGCCAGCGGTGGCCAGCTGCGCTCGTCCGACAGTTCGAGCGCCTTCGCCGTCAGTCGATACCTGCGCCTCGTTCGCTCGCCTTCGTACCAGTCGCCGGCCAGCAGATGCTCGGCTTCGAGTCGATAGAGAGTGGGGTACAGGTCGGCCTCGGTGAGCAGACCGGGCACTCCCTCGCCCGACCCGAGCCAATGCCAGATCTCGAACCCGGAGAGATCTTGACCGCGCAGCGCGCCGACGATGGCCCGATCGATCCTGGATTCGATCGCAACGAGCCCAGTCACCCTTAGTTCGTCCAACGACCCCGCCCTTCATGCTCGCGGCTTCGGCGAATCGACGATTTGCCAGAGTCTATTCCAGTGCCCGTTGCCTGGACCGTGCCGTCCCATCCGGCCGTATTGTGGGCCCGCGGATATCGCCTCGCGCGGAGGTCATCGACGTTGCCACATGCGGGTCGAACGTGGACCGCTCGACTCACCGGCGGTCTCTCCGTGTCCTAACCTTGGGAGCGTCAGTCACGGCCGCCAGGGGACGTGAGAAACCCAGCCGGACGGGTGGATCGGAGCGCGCGGAGTGGAGTTCGAGTCGCCGACGAGTCTCGCCGTAGCCGGCTCGCGGCCGCCCTCGGGCAGCAGGCTCGGCCCGACGCTGCGGCTCGGCCGGTCGTGGGTCGTGCGGCTTGCCGACGAGCGCGGATCGGCCAACCGGCGTCTCACCTGGGTGATCGCGATCGTCGTCGGCTGGATGATGCTGGCCAGTTCGCACAACCTGCGAGAGGCCTTCCCGCTGGGCGTGGACGTCGAGATTCCCCTGCGCGCCGCCGCCCACTGGTCTGCCGGAGCGCCTGTCTACCCGCCCTCCGCAATGCAGGTCGCCTACGGCCCGGACTTGCCCTACCTGTATCCGCCGTTTCTGCTGCCGCTGCTCAGCCCGATCGCGTCTCTCCCTCGCGAGCCGGTGATCGACACCTGGCTCGTCATGTGCGTCCTGGCCGCGGTCTGGACATGCCGGCGACTCGGTATCCCGTGGATCGCCGTGCCGTGCATGCTGGTCTGGCCTCCCTTCGGCGAGGGATTGGTCGTCGGCAACGTCCAGATCTTCCTCTTCGCCGCCTTCGTGGCCGTCTTCTACGAGCCAGGCGCGTCCTGGGCAGGGGCGCCAAACGAGCGCGAACTGCGACCGAGCCGGGACCTGCCAAATGGGATTCTGGCCACACTGGTTGGGGCCCTGAAGTTCGTCCAGGTCCTGCCGCTCCTCTACCTCGCGCGACGGCGGATCCGGGCCGCGCTGATGGGCGTCGCTGTCGTAGGCGCCGTGGCTCTCACTACCCTGCCGGTCACCGGCCTGGCCATCTACGGCGACTGGCTGGCCCAGCTCAACCGGGCATCCAATCCGGCGTGGATCACGGGCGGCATGGGGCTCGTGCACCACTACGGCATCCCGGACCTGCTGCTGCTGGCGATCGGGATGGCGATTGCGCTCGTGCTGAGGGGACGCGACTCCGTGGCGTGGCTCGGTCTGGCGCTGGTCGTCGCCACGCCGAGCGTCCACGGTTTCACGTTCCTCTTCCTGCTCCCGGCGCTGCTCACGATCCGTCGCGACATCGCCATCCCGATCGGCGCGCTCTACCTCATCTACTACAGCGTTCCGTGGTGGCTGGCGTGGTTCGCCGCGGTCTTTCTCCTGGCGGCCGCGAGGCGGTGGCCGCGTCTTCGTGCTCCGGGAGCACCGGAAGTAAGGCCCGGCGCGGCTTCCGGCCCTGCGTTCGGGTGCTCATCAGTGGTTGCACGCTGGCCTAACCTATGGCGGGCCCGGAGCGGGCGAGCCGCAGACTAGGGGAGACGATGGCCTGCGGACCCGCGGCCGCAAGAGCGGCGAGATGCGCGACGCTCCGCTCGGCTACACGATCGTCGGCGATAGCGTTTACTGCGCGGCCGGGTTCGGACGGGCGACGCACTGGTTCCAGAACATTCTGGCCGACCCTCATGTGGAGATCGTCCTGCCCGGCCGGGCCTTCTCGGGCACAGCCGCAGAGGTGACAGACCCGGACGAGCGCCTGCGGGTCCTGGCTCCACTCCTCCGAAGCATGGGCTCGTGGCGGGCATGCTCGGCATGGGCAATCCCTGGCGCGACGACTCGGCCGAGATCGCGCGCAAGTGCGAAGGCACGCCGCTGGTCAGGGTTCGGGAGACAGGAATCGCCGCCGGCCCGAGGATCCGGGTGGCCGCTACTGGGTCGTGCCGATCGCGGTCACGACCGCGCTGGCTGGTTGGTGGCTGCTAAGAAAGTCGCGGCGCCACCGATCGGCATCGCCGCCGCACGTGGCCGGCCCACCCTGCATCGGCGACGTCCGCCGCATCCCCAAACCTCCGGGACGGTTGGCGCCATGGGCTCTTCATGCCACCTACAAGGGCCGGTATCGCCTGCCGTGACCGCAGGCAGATCGTGTACCGTACCCGTGCAACGAACCTACCGGCTCGGCCGCTGGAAGCAAGGCTCGGGTGCGGCCCCATTCCCGCGGCCGCCCAGTGATTGGCGGAAGTGTGCGCGAGAACCTCAGATACTGCGTAATCCTGCCGGCGTACAACGAGGGTCGACACCTGGCGTCCGTCGCGAGTCGGATACCCGACTGGGTGAGCGGCATTCTCATCGTCGACGATGCCAGCACCGACGACACGGCCGCGGTGGCGGAGCGACTGACGGACCCGCGTGTCCACGTCTACCGCCACGACGAGAACCGGGGCGTGGGCGGTGCGATGGTGACCGGCTTCCGAGCGGCAATGGAGGCGGGTTTCGACGTGGCGATCAAGATGGACTCCGACGGCCAGATGGACGCCGGCGAGCTGCCGACTCTGGTGCGCCCCATCGAACTCGGGATGGCGGAGTATGTAAAGGGGAATCGCTTCCGGCGCACCGGTCGCCCCGCGTCGATGCCGCGTCGCCGATGGTTTGGGAACGTGGTCATGTCGTTCCTGACCAAGGTCGCGAGCGGCTACTGGCACGTATTCGATCCGCAGTGTGGGTTCGTCGCCATCACCGCACCCACCCTGCGCAGGCTCAAGCTCGACGGCGTGGCCCGCGACTACTTCTTCGAGAACGACATGCTCATCCGACTCAACGTCATCGACGCGCGCGTGGTGGACGTAGACACGTCGTCGCTTTACGGCGACGAGGTATCTCACCTGAGAATCGGGCGAGTTGGCTGGACGTTTCCCCCTCGGCTCTTGCGAGGCTTCCTCTGGCGCTTCGTCAGACGTCACCTGATGAACGACTTCGGCCTCATCGGCCTCCTGGCGACCCTGGGTCTCATGTTCACGTTGTTCGGTACGCTCTTTGGGCTGTACAACTGGGCTCTATCGGTGTCGAGCCGAATCCCGGCTACGACTGGCACAGTCATGATTGCCGTGGTTCCGCTGATCCTTGGCGTCCAGATGCTCCTTCAGGCCTTGTCACTTGAAGTGCAGAGCTCTCCCGGTGCGACCGAAACGCGCGAGTACTCGCGAATCAGCGGCGACCCAAGGTCCAGGCCCCCGCACACAGGATAGAAGTCCGTCGTTGGCTTGCCGAGTCACTCCGTGGGCGTATCGAAGACCCATCGTTGAGAGATCAGGTAGTTCAACGGGATAATGGCTGCCGACATAGCGATGCGGACCGCTATGTATGGCAGCCCGAATGGGCCTACGAGTAGGCTCGTGAGCGAAACGGTGACCAGGCCGTTGCCCCCGATGAGTGTGACGTACCTTGCGCTGGACACGGGCAACGAGTTCTGCGCGTCAGGGAATACCCAGAACCGCGCGGCCACGAATACCACGGTCGACGCGCAGGACCAGGCCGCGGCGCTGCTCACCACCACGGGGGCACCGATGTGCGTGTACATCAGCCAGAATGTGGTCAGGTCGCATGCCGCCCCCATCAAGCCCAGGACAACGAAGCGGATCACCCTGGGACTGAGGATGGCCTTGTTCGTGACTCTCACCAGCAGCTCCGTTACGGATGTCCCCCGGCACGCTGGACGATGTCGCGCATCAGGTCTGTCGCTCGCAATCCAGCGCCAACGCTCACACTGGGATCCGCAGGCGAACCGCTCACCACGTCGAGCGCCATGCGGAGCACCTGGTCGATGCCGTAGTGCAAGTTGCCGGTGACCCGCCGGGTTCCATTTGCGGCCACGCCAATCCAATGTTGGAGCGTCGACGTCATTGATGTCGTAAGCACCTGCCGCCCGAGGTGGACGCCGTCGTAGGGCAGACGGACTGCGATGTCTCGGAACAGGTCATAGATGATGGTTCCGGCACTGCCGCTGACCACGACCCCCCACTCGCTGATCCCCGCGTCGAAATGCATCGCGATCTCGACTGGTACGCCCGCGGTGGACAGGAGCAGTGCCGTGAGAACGTTCGGGGTTGGGTCGGCAGGGTCTCTGCCTTGCACCGCCGACGCGCCGTCGACATGCATCTCTCCCACGAGGGCTTCGGTCAGATACAGGAAATGGGCCGCTTCATCCCAGAACAGGCCCAGGGGAAGCTCGCGATACCAGGCCGGAAGACGACGCGCTTTGGTGCTCCACTGGTAAGCCTGAACGGAGCGGATTTCCCCAATGGCGCCCTGGTCGATCCAGCGGCGGGCCTTGAGGAATCCGGAAGCGAATTGGAAGTTGTGCATCACCAGGACCGCTGGGTCTCTGCCGGCCAGTGCAACCATCTCGGCTCGGTCCTGAGTGGTTACGACGAGCGGCTTCTCCATGAGTAGCACGCTGTGAGGTGCAACGTCGGCAAGGCGGACCGCGATGCTCGCGTGAGTCGAGGGCGGGGTGCCTACCACTATGAGATCCGTCTGGGACAGCCATTGGGGCACGTCCGCCGTTGCGACGTCACCGACAAACCGCTGCGCCCCGCCTCGACTTGCGAGCGGCCGTACCGCTCGCGCGGTGGCCTCAACTCGTTCCTCGATCGAGCCCAGCACTCCGACTATCTCGACTTCTCCTATGCGCCGAAGAGCGGGGATGTGTCGAGTGTTCGTGATGTTGCCGCAACCCACCAGGGCCACCCGCCGGTTTGTCATGAGGCCCTCGTCTGGTCGAGAATACGATCAACGACGATCGGCCACGTGAACTTCTCCGCGACAAGGACGCGTAACGCTTCTCCAGCACGGTTTGCTCTCGCAGGCTCACGCGCGAGATCGGTCAATAATGCCCGCGCCTCTGTGGGAGATCTCACAATCCAACCGCCGCCCGTGCCGCAGATCAGAGTGGCCGCACCTACCGGATACGTGACGATCGCGGCACCGCATGCGCCCGCTTCAAGGAACACAGTGGGGAATCCCTCTGGGTAGGTGGAAGGCAGGAGCAAGACATCCGCGTCCGCCAAGTGCTCGTGAACTTGCTCCGCGGTGACCTCTCCGGTGAGTGTGACCTGGCCTGCGAAGTGGCGAGCGCTTTCACGTACGGCTTCCGCTTTGGTGCCGTCGCCGCAGATTACGAGAGATACCCCGGTGAGACCGCCGACGATCCGCACCGCATCCAAAGCGCCCTTGCTCACCTCTAGCCGGCCAGCGAATACGACTCGGAGCGGACCATCGTCGCGAGATCCGCGAGGGGGATGTATCAGCTCGGTGTCGACGCCGTTGCCCACGTTTCCTGCAGCGGGGAACCCCAAGTGGCCAGCCCACGCCACCGCTTCGTCTGAGACGGCTACGACGGTGCCAGCGATCCGCCCGAGCACATTGGCCAGCAAGTGTTCGTAGGCTGAGATGATCCGGTCCAGGAACCAGCGACCAGATGGGACATGACCGGAACCGTGGTTTATCCAAACCATCCGTCGACGGTTCTTGCTTGCAGCTATCGCGACCAGAACATTCGCCAAGAACAGGTGCGACTGAACGACGACGAGGTTGTAGCGGCTGACCGACACATGCCGAAGAGCGCCCAGGGTCTCACCGCAAGGCATCGGTACGGCCAGCCGGCCAAGGACGTTTCGCGAAGGCAGGCTGAATAGCCGCTCCCCGAATGCCCCCCTCTTGAGACCGGCCTCGTGAGGCGGTAGCAAACCCTGCACTACGTCAACGTCCCAGCCCCGAGCTCGCAGTTCCGCCACGAGCCCGGCGCTGTATCGTTGTATCCCACCGACGTGAGGCGGGTAGAACGGAGTCACGATCAGCGCCTTCATTCCGGATCAGATGCGAGGAACAGCTGGTTGAGCTGGCGGCCCTGCGACGAAACCCACCGTCCATGAACCAGTTCAAGCGCCTGGTAGTGCAACGGCTCAAGGAGCGCGCAAACCTGGCTGAAAGTCCCCGAACACTCCACGAGAAGCGCCGGCCTCGCTGCATGGATGAGCCGAAGCCCTCCTGCCAACACGCCTAACTCGTGACCCTCCACGTCGATCTTGATCAGATCGGCGCCGGTTGCGTAGGTATCCAGCCGTCCGATTTCCACGCGAAGGGCTTGAGCCCGGAAGTCGCCCTCCCGATACCACCGCACGGTTTCAGCTGAGAACCACCTGTGCGCCCCGACCGTATCGAGCGACGCCAGCCCCGGAAACGAGATTCCGTTGTAGGTCGGCATGTAGAGGGTCGCCGTGCCGGCCTCTTCCCCCAGGGCGACAGGATGGATCTTGATTCCGCCGCGGCTCGCGAATCGTCTACTCAATTGCCCGGCCAATTCCTGGTTCGGCTCAAAGGCCTGAATACTCGCCCGTGGGTAGGCTTTCAGCAGCGCCGTGATCGACTGGCCGAAGTTGGCACCCACGTCAATGACCGACTTCACTCGTGCCGCCGGGAGCACCTGAGGTAACGCCCGAAACTCAGGCTCGTAAGCCGGGCTCAGAATGTCCCGCACTCGCCAGGCCCGGCCAGTCTGCATCAGGCGATAGAGCACCGGAAGCCGCAAAGCAACGGAACGAACCGCAACGACAATTGGGCTGAGGGGCGCGACGCCCGTAGTCATGCCGAGGCTCTTATGTCGCTGGTCATGATCGTCGCAGGTGCCTCCGGTTCAGTTGGGGAAGCCTCGGACACAATACGGGAGAACTCGTCGGTCGCGAGCCTCGAATTGGCAAGAGAGCCGGTCGGAAACCCGGCTGGGCATGGGACCACCAATCGCAGCTGCAGGCTGGGTTGCGCCCCGAGCTAGGCCCTTGCCGTGTCCACTCGCGCCGGGTGCGCTGCCTCCCAGGCCTCGATCGCCGGCAGTCTGGCGAGGACATAGCCGACCTCGTCCGTACCGGCCAGGATCATCGTCCGGGCAAACGGATCGATCTCGAACGGGAATGTTTCGCCGTTCGGGAGGGTTACCTTCTGGGCTTCGAGGTTCACCGACCACTCGCCATCGGGGTTCGCGGCGAGAAGAGCGGTGAGCGCCGCGTATCGCTCGGCGGAGACGACGATCGGCAGCAGCGCGTTCTTCAAGGCATTGCCCTTGAAGATATCCGCGAAGCTGGTCGAGACGATGGCCCGGATGCCCCACGCGCGCAGAGCCCACGGGGCGTGCTCGCGCGAGGAGCCGGCACCGAAGTTGTCGCCCACGAGCAGGATCTGACGGCCGGCGTTGTGGGGCTCGTCGATGAACGAAGGCGGCTGCCGCTTCTGGCCGTCGGGCGTGAAGCGCCAGTCGAAGAAAAGGGCGTCGGCGAGATTTGCCTTGTCGGTGATCTTGAGGAAGCGGGCCGGGCAGATCTGGTCGGTATCGATGTTGGCGCGCGGGATCGCGATCACGCGGCTGGTGGTCTTGACGAACGGTTCGGGCATGTCAGTGGGCCTCCACGGCCGAGGGCTGCGCCGCGGCGCCGATGACGGTGCGCGGGTCGGTGATGACGCCGGTCACGGCGCTGGCGGCGGCGGTGAGCGGTGAGGCGAGGAACGATCGCCCGCCCTTGCCCTGGCGCCCCTGGAAGTTGCGGTTCGAGGTGCTGATGCCGTACTCGCCGGGCTCGAGCTGGTCGCCGTTCATGGCGATGCACATCGAGCAGCCCGACTCGCGCCACTCGGCGCCGGCCGCGGTGAAGACCTTGTCCAGGCCCTCTTCCTCAGCCTGCCGCTTGACTTGCTGCGAACCGGGGACGACCAGGACCCGAAGGCCCTCGGCCACCTTGCGGCCGCGCAGCACCGAAGCCGCTGCCCGCATGTCCTCGATTCGGCCGTTGGTGCACGAACCGATGAAGACGACGTCGAGCTTCTGGCCGGCGATCGACTGGCCGGCCTGCAGGCCCATGTAGGTGAGCGCGCGCTCGAGGTCCTCTCGGGCGCCCGGCTCGACATCGGCCGGGGAGGGGACTCGTCCCGTGACCGCCATACCCATGCCGGGGTTGGTGCCGTAAGTGACCATCGGCTCGAGCTTGTCGCCGTCGATGACGATCCATCGGTCGTAGGTGGCGCCTGCGTCGGTCGGGAGCTGGCGCCAAACGGCTACGGCCTCGTCCCAGGCGGCTTCCTTGGGTGCGTGCGGTCGACCCTTCAGGTATTCGAACGTGGTCTCGTCGGGGGCGACCAGACCGGCTCGAGCTCCGCCTTCGATCGACATATTGCAGAGCGTCATGCGCGCTTCCATCGACAGCGCCCGAACGGCGTCGCCCGTGAACTCGAAGACGTGCTCGGTCCCGCCGCCCACGCCGATCCGGGCGATCAGGGCCAGGATGATGTCCTTGGCGCCGACGCCCGGCTGGAGCGAGCCCGTCACCTCGACCTTGAAGGTCTTCGGCTTGCGCTGGAGCAGCGTCTGGGTGGCCAGGACCATCTCGATCTCGCTCGTCCCGATGCCGAACGCCAGCGCCCCGAAGGCGCCGTGCGTGGCGGTGTGGGAGTCGCCGCAGACGATGGTCATGCCCGGCTGCGTCAGCCCGAGCTCCGGCCCGATCACGTGCACGATGCCGCGCGATGGGCTGCCCTTGCCGTGGAACGGGATGCCGAACTCGCGGCAGTTCTCCTCGATCTGGGCCAGCTGCTTGCGGGCCAGCTCGTCGAGTATCGGCAGCGATGGATCGGTCGTAGGGATCGAGTGATCGGCGGTGGCGACGGTCTGGCCGGGCTTGCGGACCTTCGCGCCGCGCTCACGCAGGCCGGTGAATGCCTGAGGGCTCGTCACTTCGTGGACGAGATGAAGATCGATCGCGAGAATGGCCGGAGCTCCAGGTTCGGACGCCACGACATGCGCGTCCCAGATCTTCTCGAAGAGCGTGCGCGGTTTCTCAGCCATTCTTCCACTCGCGTTCGATTGCCCCGCCTCACAGCGGACGGGGGCTATCGAGGTTACCAGATGAGGTCGAATCGCTGCACGAAAAGCGCCAGGGCGACGTGCGGCCTGCACAGAAGTACTGGTTCACTCCCGACGGCGGATACCATACTTTGCGACGACTATGCCCATCCGTCGCTCCTATGAATGCCGCCGATCGATGCTCGAGCACTGCCGTGTGTAATTCCGTCGCACGCGGGAGTAAACGGCGATGAGCTCGCGAATACTGCCCCCCGGGATTCCCCGTGCGATGTTGTGGACGGGGATCGCCGCATCCGCCGCGCTTTCGATCCTGCTCTTGGTCACACGTATCGAGGCTTTGCCGGGCCAGGTGGCGGACGCGCCGGCCGCCCTCCTCCTCGTCTTGGCGCTTCTGGTCGGGATTCTGCTGAGTCGATGGGAAGGGTGCGGGCGCTTCCTGGATGCCATGGTCCGTCCTCGGAATCTGCTGCTGGTCTCCCTGGCCGCCCTTGTGATCCTCGCTGCCGGCAGCTATCTCGTCTTCGGAACCGTGCCTCTTTCAACCGATGAGCAGACCAATCTGTTTCAGGCTCGACTGTTCGCCCAGTTCAAGATCACGGCGAGCTACCCGCCGGAGTTGATCTCGCGAATCATCCCTGCCGGCTATCAGAACTTCGACATTCTGGTTGCTCCGGATGGCCGGGCGATGGCTGTGACCTGGCCGGGCTGGGCGCTACTCATGACGCCATTCGTGTGGATCGGCGCTCCGTGGCTGCTCGGCCCGGTGATGGCGTCGCTTGGCCTGTACGTCCTTGGCCGCCTTGCAGCCCTGTTTGCGAATGCCCAGGCGGCCGCCGTGGCGGTCCTGCTGGCCGTCACCTCGGGCTCGTTCGTGGTCACCGGGATGAGCATCTACCCGTCCGGCGGATTCCTGACCCTCAACTTGCTCTACGCCTGGCTCCTGCTGACAGGTGGCCGGCGCAACGCTTTGCTGGCCGGACTCGTGGGCGGTCTTGCGTTGAACCTTGCCAACCCGGTGCCTCATGCGCTCTTTGCGCTGCCGTGGGTGGCCTGGCTGGCGTTGGACCGCGGTCGCCGAAGCCGGCTGTTCTGGATGGCGATCGGCTACAGTCCGTGGCTCGTCGTATCGGTCCTGTGGCTGCTGGCGACATCATCGCTCCACGCAGGCACATCCGGGAGCGCGGGCAACTTCTGGCTGGACCGATTGCCCGCGTTCGTGAGTATTCCGACTCTCTATATTGTCGGCGAGCGCTTCTGGGAACTCGTCCGCCTGTGGGTGTGGAGTGCGCCCGGGCTGCTGGTGCTGGCGGTGGTCGCCTGGCGACGCCAACCCCGGATGTCCGGTGCGTGGATCCTGGGCGTCGCTTTCGGACTGACGGTCCTCCTCTACGTCTTGTTCCCGGTCGACCAAGGTCTCGGTTGGGGCGCTCGCTACTACCAGGGGGCCTGGGGTGCTCTCCCGATTCTTGCGGGGATCCTTTTGGTTGGCCCGGGCGCGGACGAGCTCCGTCGAATTGCCGTGGCCGCCGCGTTGGCTGGACTCGTGCTGGTGGTTCCCTTGGAGGTTGCCTACGCGTATCAGACGACTCAAGCCGCTCGCGTCGACGACTCGTCGCTAGGTGCCCTGGCGGCACAGGGTGGCGACGTGTGTTTCATCGACTACCAGATCACAGACAGGGCAACGCTGCCATTCGCCGATGACCAGTCGCTCCGAGGGCGCCTGGTCTTCATCAGCTTCGGTCCGGCTTCTGATCAGGCGCTGGTTGACCGCTGGTTCCCAGGAGCTCGGCTCGTGACCTCAACTTCGTCGGGAAGTTGCTACTTGCGGCCATGATTCTGATGATTCGCGGCGACTCATGTGGGTTCGCCGTCTGGCCTAAGCTGCCGTAGTGTTCAGAGTGGTACAAGAGGAACGACAAGATGGCTACGTCGAATGCGTCAACGAGCGCCTCTTGAGATGAGCCTGGTCTCCCGTTCGCTTCGCTCCGAACGTCTCCGGAGGATGGGAGGGCGCGTCCTGATAGACGCGGGCCTGGTCTTCGGCGGAGCGCTCGCTCTTGCCGCCCTTGTCACGATCGTGCAGGATCACGGCGGGTTGGGCTACGACACTCCGTCCTACTGGGACGCCGGGCGCCACGTCCTCGACGGATCGCCTCTCTACCAGACAGACCCCTACACCACGCTCGCTCTGTACACGTACCCGCCGATCTTCGCCCAGTTCATGGTCCCGGCCGCGCTTCTTCCCGAACTGCTCTTTGCCTGGCTTTCGCGCATGAGCGCCGTTCTCTGCCTGCGCTACATCACGGGATCGTGGCCGGCTGCGGTCGTCTCCTGCATCTTCCTGCCCGTGCTCATCGAGCTCTCGATCGCCAATGTCACGCTGCAGCTGGCGGCGTGTGTGCTGTTCGCGATGCGCGACAAGCGAGGCGCTTACCTGCTGCCCTGGGCGGCAATGATCAAGTTCGGGCCTGTTTTGATAGTCCCTTACCTGTGGTTACGGAAGCCTGAGACACGACGCCCGCTGGTCATCGGCACTCTGGTGTTCCTCGCGGCGTGTCTCGTCTCGATCGCCGTTGCGCCGGGACAGTGGGCCGACTACGTCAACATGCTTCGCTTCCAGAACGAGACCGCCCTCTCCGGGCAGGGCGTCCTCCACCTGATACCGTCGGGTGGCGGGATCGACTTCGTGGCCCGCTTTGGCCTGGCCGCGATCGTTGCCGTGCTGGCCGCCTACTGGGGACGAGGCTGGCTGGCCTACGCGGCGGCATCGATAACCTGCCCGGTGATGGCCTTTAGCCGCCTTGCCCCGCTTGTCGGACTGTGGAGCTTCCGACCCGCGGGCTGGCCGGGCGCCAGGCGACCCGCAAGGACGTCCGATTCGCCAAGCGCTGTCGAATCCACCGAGCCGGCCTAGTGACCACCCAAGCCGCCCCGACCCTGAGTTCGAGTATCAGGGCTCGTCTGCCTATCTACCGCAAGCCCGCGATCCTCGGGCTGTCGATCCTCGGCTACCTCATCTTTGCGTGGCTGATGCTGATCGTGCCGCGGAGATCGGACTTCGACAGCATGATCGGGTTCGACTCGTTCGCGTACTGGAACGTCGATCCGTTCCATCCTTACACGGCGGCCCTGGGGACGCTCGGCTCGTTCACCTACTCGCCCGCGTTTGCGCTCGTGGCCAGCCCGGCCCACCTCGTTTCGTTCGATCTCTTCTTCCTGATCTGGGATACCTTCCTCGTCGCCAACCTGGTCTGGCTGACGCGGCGAATGGTTTTCGTCTGGCTGGTCTTTTTGCCGGTCCCGCTGGAGCTGTTCCACGGCAACGTCCACATACTGCTGGCCACGGTCTGTGTACTCGGCTTCGACTACCCCGCCTTGTGGTCGCTCGCTCTACTGACCAAGGTCACGCCCGGCGTTTCGCTTCTATGGTTCGCGGTCCGGCGGGAGTGGCGGTCGCTGGCCTGGGCCCTCGGCGCGACGGCGGCAATATCTGCGGTCTCGTTCGCAATAGCCCCGGGCGCGTGGTTCGACTGGGTGAAGTTCCTCACGACGTCACAGGACACGGGCGCCGGCGCGAACGATTGGTACGCGTTCCTGTTCCCGCCGCTCTGGCTGCGGGTCGCGGCCGCGGCCGTTCTGGTCGTCTGGGGAGCCCGCACGGACCGCCGCTGGGTCGTGCCCCTGGCCACGGCCCTGGCCATGCCCGTCTTCTGGGTCACGACGCCGGCCGTGCTGGTAGCCCTCCCGAGGCTGAGGACGAAGTCACGGCCTGGCGATCGCGACCGGGCCGCGGGCAGTCCGCTTGTCTCGGACGCGGCAACCGCAGTACCTGCCGGATAGCCGGATGACCCCGGGAGACCGCGATCGATACAATCTCGCTGACCCGTATCCGCTGCTTTCCATTTTCCATTCGTCGGGGTAAAGCCGAGGGTAAACCTCCAGGGGAGTCCTGATGTTCGATCGACTCGGCGGGCTCGTGCTTCGTCTCCGGTTCGTCCTGGTGGTCGCGTGGCTGGCGGCGGCCGTGATCCTCGGCGCACTCGCGCCTTCACTAACAACGGCGGGATCGGCCGACGAAACGAGCTTCCTGCCCAAGGACGCCGAATCGCTGGCCGCCCGCGGGGTCATCGCCACGGCCTTTCCAAACGACTCCGCCCCGTCCGTGGCCCTCATCGTCTTCTCCCGCTCCGGCGGTCTGACGGACAACGACCGCGGCGCCATCGAGGGGCTGCGCGGCTACTTCGAGGGCAGCGCCCATCCCGACGCTGTTCTTCGATACGTAACGGCCGAGGCCGAGCCCTCGCTAGCGTCGATGTTCCGGAGCAGCGACGGCGTCGTCGAGCTGGCCCGGCTCGACATGAGCACGCCGTCGTTCCTGCCTCGAACCAACGCTTCGATCGATGTCATCAGGACCCATCTGGCCGAGTCGGGCATTCTGCCGAGTGGTCTCACCGCCCAGATAACCGGCCAGGCGGGGATCGGCCGCGACTACCTGCAGGCCATCCAGGACGGCACCAGCCGCACGACCCTGGTCACGATCATCCTGGTGGTCGTCGTCTTGCTGCTCATCTATCGCGCTCCGCTCGCGGCACTGGCGCCGCTGATGACGATCGGGTCGGCCTTCCTGGTCGCTCGAGGCGTCCTGGGGTTCATGGCGCAGGCCGGCTGGCAGCTGTCGTCGGTCCTCGATTCGTTCATCGTCGTCCTTGTCTTCGGCGTGGGGACGGACTACTCGATCTTCCTGATATCACGCTTCCGTGAGGAGCTGGGCAGGAACCGCAGCGAAGACGCGGTCAGGGTCACCGTCAGCCGAATCGGTGCGGTGATCACCGCCTCGGCGGCGACGGTGATCGTGGGCCTGACGTCGATGCTGGCGGCCCGTTTCGGGATGATCCAGACCACCGGCCCGGCCCTCGCGATAACCATCTTCATCACTCTTCTGGCAGGGCTGACGCTGACCCCGTCGCTGCTGGCGATCTTCGGTCGCCGTCTCTTCTGGCCCCTCCACGAGAAGACACGCTCCGCCGACGATGAGGACCGTGGCTTCTGGGCTGCTCTGGCTCGCCGGATCACGGCCCGGCCCGGCGCTCTGGCCGGCGTGGTGCTGGTCCTCCTGGTCGTCCCGGCGCTCGGACTGCCGTTGCTCAAGCAGAACTTCGACGTGCTCAATGAGCTGCCGTCCGGCGCGGAATCGCGGCAGGGCTTCGAAACGCTCAGCGCTCATCTGGCCCAGGGTCAGCTGATGCCGATCACGGTTCTGGTCAAGCTTCCGGGCGGCTCCTCGTCCGCCTTCACGAACGCGCAGGGGATGTCCGACATCGCCGCCCTGGAGAAGTCGATCGACGCTCTGCCGAACGTGCAGTCGGTGCGCAGCCTTGTAGACCCCAAGGGCGAGGGGGCGGTCTCGGACCTGCTTTCGCCCTCGGCTCGGCTGGCGGCGACGGCAGCGGGATTCCGCCAAATGCCCAGCACGGACCTCAACATGGCCCTCGGCGACGCGAGCCTGGCGGCCGTCAAGTCGACCGCGGTGTATGTCGACGATCTTGCTGCGGCGTTCCCGAACCTGCCGGCAACCGACGTGGCCGCCGCCAGGGCCGATCTGGCCGCGCTCACGTCGGGGATGGTCGAACTGCGGGCGGGAGCCCTGGTCCACAACCAACTCGATGCCATCGAAGCGAAGCTCAGCGCCATCGCCGCGCAGTCCGGCGCCGCGACTTCGACGACCGCGGCCGCCGACACTGCGGCACAACTCGCGGCCCTCAAGTCATATCTCGACGAGCTGGGAGTCGCCGACCCCGCCGTGAAGTCGGTGTCGTCCTACGCGGCGGCCGAGAACGCTGTGGCGGCGCTCGCCGCCGGTTCGAACCCGGTCACATTCCTGCAACTGCTCGGCTCGGTTCGGGACCTGTCCACTTGGTTCAAGGCGCAGCCGACAGCGTTCTACTTCTCGCCGACGGCCATGCCCGCCACTCCCGAGATCGTGACGGTTCAGAAGGCCGTGGCCACGGCCCGGGCCGGACTTCCCGGCGAGCTCGAGGCGCTGGCCTCGGCCTTCGCCCCGACCGATCTGTTCGCCTCGTCCGACCTCCGCTCGGCATATGTCTCGGGCGACGGCACGGTGGCTCGTCTCTACGTCACGACCTCGACCAACCCGTACGACACGGCGTCGTTCGGGACGATCCGGGATCTGCGGGCCCTGCTGGCCACCGACCCGGGGCACTTCGCGGTGGTGTCGACCGCCGCTCCGCAGGCGTACGTCGGCGGAGCCACCGCCGAGTTCGCCGACGTCCAGGACACCATCTCGGCCGACTTCCTGCGCGTGGCCGCGATCACGATCATCGGCATCCTGCTCGTGCTGATCCTGCTGCTGCGGGCGCTGGTGGCGCCGATCTACCTGGTTCTGACGGTCCTCCTGTCGTACGCGATGAGCCTGAGCGTCTCGGCGCTCATCCTCCAGCATCTCTTCGGCCAGGCCGGGATGAACTACTTCATACCACTCATGGTCTTCGTGTTACTCGTGGCCCTCGGGTCCGACTACAACATCTTCCTGATGTCCCGGGTCCGAGAGGAGAGCGCGACGCGGGAGCTACGCGAGGGGATTCGCGTCGCCTCGGCGCGGACCGGCACGGTCATCACCTCGGCCGGCCTGATCCTGGCCGGCACGTTCGGGGCGCTCGTGACCTCGCCGCTCCAGCTGCTCTTCCAGGTCGGGTTGGCCGTGGCCCTGGGCGTGCTGATCGACACCTTCGTCGTCCGCAGCCTGCTCGTACCGGCCATAACGGCCTTCATCGGCGAACGCGCCTGGTGGCCGTTTCACCGGCGCGGAGCGTAGTACCGCGAAGCCGCGGCCTCGCGGTGGCGCCGAGGACTGGCTATCATCGCGGGACTTCCGCCGCCCCCATCGGGACGCGCGCGTGGCCGTCGGCGGCATCGGGATACCAGGAGATGGGACGGGAAAATGAGGTTCCTCCCCAGTGAACTCCGTTTTCTGATTCGAGTTGCCCTGGTTACCGCTGTGGTCGTGGTTGCCAAGGTGATCGTCCATGCCGTCGGCGGGGAAGTGATCTCGCTCAACGCCTTGTTCACTGGCATCATCGCGGCCAATGTCTTCCTGATGGGGTTCCTTCTCAGCGGCGTCCTGTCTGACTACAAGGAGAGTGAGAAGCTCCCGGGAGAGCTGAGCGCCTGCCTGGAGAACATGGCCACGGAAGCGCTGGGGATAGGGATCACGAAACCTGAAGCCAAGGTCGGCCCCTGTCTGGCCAGGCTGTCGCAATTGACGGACGACACGATCGGCTACTTCTACAAGAAGGTCGAGATCGGAGCCCTGCTGGAGGGCGTCAACTCGCTGACCCCGCAGTTCGAGTCCTTGCAGTCCTCGACCCAGGGAACGTTCATAGCCCGGCTGAAGCAGGAACAGAGCAACCTGCGCCGGACCTTGGTCCGCATCAACACGATCCGCGAGACGTCGTTCGTCTCCACCGGCTACCTGCTGGCCGACCTGATCACCTTCCTGCTATGCGTAGGGCTCGTCCTGACCAGCGTCGATCCGTTCTACGAATCCCTCTTCTTCGCCGGCGTCATCTCATACCTGATGATCTTTCTGCTCATGCTGATCAGGGACCTCGACAATCCCTTCGGCTACTACGAAGCCGGTTCGAGCGCGGACGTCACGCTGCAGCCGCTCCAGGATGCCGCCGCGCGCCTGTCGAAACTCGCCGACGGCGGCGAGCCGGTCGGCTCGCAGCCGGTGTAGCTGGATCTCCGGGCCGCCTCGAAGCGGGACGCATAGGCGACGGACGGGCCGAAGAGTACGGGACGGCCACGACTCCAGTCTCGCCGGTCCTCGGCGATACCTCCGGTACCATGGTCCGGTCCCCCCGACTGGGGCATGGCGCACAGGTTGACCACCCCTGCTACACTCGCCGAACACCACGGGCTGCAAAGCCCGGTGTGCGTTAGCTACGGAGACCAGGTTGGGTTTGTTCGACAGCCGTAACCGCCGCCACGTTGCCATCCTTATCAGGACGGATGGTCGACATGTCCAGGTGCCGGCCGACAACCTTGGCCTGGTCGACGTATCCCTTCTCGGTCTGCTCCGCTCCATCGAGCTTGGCATTGAGCGCGTATTCGTACTCATTACCGGCTCCCGGCGGGAGACTGGACGCAGGGACAAGCGCTAGCGACGCAAGCCCGAAACGACCAGAACCCTCGCCGGATGGCGAGGGTTTTTT
>Ga0182017_10000654_pt1 | contig 27172 bp, 24 predicted proteins | sample 712E3DmetaG_FD_120492 | JGI IMG/M metagenome (GOLD analysis project Ga0182017, IMG submission 120492) | Permafrost microbial communities from Stordalen Mire, Sweden - 712E3D metaG | ecosystem: Environmental > Terrestrial > Soil > Wetlands > Permafrost | place: Sweden: Stordalen | collected... | reverse complement strand
GTCAAGCTCGGCATCGTCTCGACGGCCGGCATCAACCGGCTCGTGATCCCGCCCGCCAAGGCCTCGCCGCTGATCGACCTCGTCGCCGTCGCCAGCCGCGACGGGAAACGGGCGAGCGAATACGCCCGCGAGTGGGAGATCGGCCGATCCTACGGCTCCTACGACGAGCTCCTGGCCGACCCCGAAGTCGAGGCGGTCTACATCTCGCTGCCCAACCACGAGCACGTCCCCTGGACGCTGCGCTCGCTCGAGGCCGGCAAGCACGTTCTCTGCGAGAAGCCGCTGACACGCCACCCCGCCGAGATCGAGACCGTCTGGGGCCTGGCCGAATCGCGTGGTCTGCAGGTTGCCGAGGCCTTCATGTGGCGCCACATCCCGCAGACCAAGCGCTTCGCCGAACTCGTGGTCGAGGGTGCGATCGGCGAGCTCCAGTTCGTGCGCTCGCTCTTCTCCTTCGCGATGAGCGATCCTCGGACGAACGTGCGCATGAAGCGGGAGTGGGAGGGCGGCTCGCTGATGGACGTCGGCACCTACTGCGTCAGTGGTATCCGGCTCATCGCCGGCGAGCCCGTGGCCGTCTACGGCGAGCAGGTGCTGGGCGGAGCCGGAGTGGATGTTCGCTTCAGCGGCCTGATGCGCTACGAGAGCGGCGCGCGCGCTCTCTTCTACTCGTCCTTCGAGACGCCGGGGCGCAAGGAGCTGGAAGCGATTGGAAGCGAAGGCGTGCTGCGCCTGCGCGACCCCTGGCACGCTTGGCGCGGCGGCATCGAGTTGCAGCGCGAGGAGGAGAACGGGAGCGAGACGATCGAGGTCGAGACGGGCGACGCCTACCTGCTCGAGCTGGAGGACTTCGCCCGCTCGATCCGGGGTGAGAAGGAGCCGCTACTCGGTCGTTTGGACGCGCTTGGCCAGGCGCGGGCGCTGGCGGCCCTCTATCTCTCCGCCGAGCAAGAAAGGCCGGTCGAGCTGGCGGAGATGGATAGGGAGGTGTGATGGACGAGCTCTCGCTCGAGCACCTGGAGGCGTTCATCGTCAAGGCCAAGACGGCCACCTACGCCGGTAGCGGCGCGCTGGTCGACTCGAGCCGCTCGGGCTCGACCGATCTCCGCTTCGAGGAGGGCGACTTCTCCTACCGAGACAGCTACTTCGGCGGCGCCGACTTCATCGGCGAGGAGGTCGTCTGGCACCGCGGCGAGCCGGTCTGGGCGATGAACTACTACGGCTACATCCGCGAGCCCGGCAAGCTCAGCGACGAGGAGAGCGGCAAGGTGCTCAAAGAGAGCCTGACCGCCCTCTACCGCGAGGAACGCTTCCTCGGCGGTTTCCGGCACCAGACTGCGCTCGGTCTCTACGTCGACACGAACGAGGGCGAACTCACCTGCTTCCACGGTCTCGAGTGGACTGAGCGCGACGGCGAGCGGCTCTACGAGCTCCGCTATCACGGCGGGATGATCAGGGCGTAGAGCGCGGTTCGAAGCGCGGCGCTCTGTCGCTTGACCCGGGGTGGAAGTGTGACGCTGGTTCGGCACGAAACCGGCACATTTCGTGCGCTTTTTCTAGCTACCGTTTCACGACCCCGCGGGTGGGTGGCTCGGGGGAGGGCTGCGGAACGAGGTGCCGTCAGCACCGAGTCGGCGGGTCTTCATTCCGCCTGCCGCTCTTGGTGGTGGACAGAGGAGCGTGGCGCCGGTACACACCCAACCGGCGGACGTTTACTCGAATAGAGCTCCGGGGAGCGCGTTTTCTCCAATTTGACCGAAGTTTCTATTCTTCAGCCTGGTGGGGATAAGGATCAGGTGCATCTGACCTATCGGGAGTGGTGGTCGCTAGCGCATGGGTTCGTGTTCGGGGGCGGCTTCCTACTCTCGTTCGCGGGCGTGATGATCGTGATGTATGGACTGCGCCGGGAGGATCTGACGGAGCGCGGAGTGGCGCAACACGTGCTCTGGCTCAAACTCGGCACCGCGGCGATGGCGGTCGCGGCCTGGGGGACGGTGATCCTCGGCACCTGGGTGATGTACCCCTGGTACCGCAGCGGGGGCGCGAAAGCGGCACTTCTCTCCAGCTCGCAGACGTCGAACTGGGACAAGTTCGGTATGGAATGGAAGCAGCACATCGCCTGGATGGCGCCCTTCCTGGCGACAACGGTCGCCTTTCTCGCGGTCTATTTCGGCGAGCGCCTGGCAAACGATCGCCGTCTGCGCCTGCTCACTCTGGTCCTTTTTATGGGCGCCTTCGGCGCGGCGGCGATCGCCGGGCTCTTCGGCGCCCTGATCACCAAGATCTCGCCGGTGGTTTGACGTGGACGAGAACAAGATCGACAAACCGACCGGACCCGCCTTCGCATCGATCGTCGCTGCCGCGCTCGCCGCAGCGACGTTGGGGCTGCTGGCGACGCTGGCTGAGGTGTTCGACGGCCTCGGCGATTGGCTCGCCTTCTCGGGGCGGGTCGGGATGCTCTCCGGCGAGACGATCATCGCGATCGCCGTCTACTTCGTTTCTTGGGCCGGGCTGGCGATTCTCTGGCGTCGCTCGAATCCGCCCCTGCGGCTGATCGTGGCCATCACGGCCGCTCTTATCGCCGCGGGCTTGCTCGGCACCTTCCCGCTCTTCTTCCGCATGTTCGGCGTCGAGGAGTAAGCGCCGCGCATGAGATCCAATCGCATAGACAAGTCCCACAACCGAATGAAGGAGATCTCGATGCCACGCATTCGCATCCTGCTGGTAGCCGCTATCGCGATGCTCGCTCTGGCTGTAGCTGGTAGCCAAGCCTCAACGAAGGTCACAACTCTCGCGGGTACAGTCGGTCCCGGCTTCACGATCAACCTGACCCAGAACGGTCACTCCGTGAAGAATAAAACGCTCAAGGCCGGCACCTACACGATCAAAGTCAACGACAAAGCAAGCATCCACAACTTCCATCTCTTCGGCCCCGGCGTGAGCAAGAAGACGGGAGTCGGTTTCAAGGGCAAGGCCACCTGGACGGTCAAGTTCAAGACTGGGAGCTATACCTACCGCTGCGACATCCACTTCATGCTCGGGATGATCGGGCACTTCAAGGTGAAATAGGACGACCGCGACGTGCCCCCGACGATCCTGTCGGGGGCTTCGAGGTCGAGTGATCCAGCTCGGTTCCAATCCCACGCTCAGTGGGCGAAGCTGGGCATTCCAAAGAAGCGAAAAGGAGATCCAGGTGACACGCGTTTTTTCTCTCGTGCTCATAGCGGCCGTATCGCTTGCCCTCGCCGCCTGTGGCGGTAAGGCGAGCTCGAAGTCCGCGACTACCGGTAATACCGGCGGGAATACGGGCGGCAACAACCTGGTCGGTATCGTCGGGCCCGGGTTCACGATCACCCTTACTCAAGGCGGTAGCTCTGTCAGCACGCTCAAGGCCGGCACCTACAAGATCAACGTCAGCGACAAGTCCAGCATGCATAACTTCCATCTCTTCGGTCCTGGTGTGGAACAGAAGACGGATGTAGGTGGTACGGGCACGTTCAACTGGACAGTCACGTTCAAGGCGGGCAGTTACACGTACCAGTGTGACGTCCACTTTGCGAGCGGGATGATCGGGCACTTCACGGTGACATAGCGCTCTTATCCGCGAGGCAGCGCCCGTCGCGAATGCGGCCGGCGCCGGCGCTGCCTCCGCGCGGGATCACTCTTTGGCGGTCCTAATCTGCCGTTCGAGCTATGGCGAAGGTACGCTGCGTATGGCAAACTCGCCGTCCCGCTAGCGATCGTGAGGAAGAAGTGACCTGGTCCGAAGAAGAAGGCGTGACCGCCACCGGTAAAACGCCGCCGGGTCAGGGTTTCGACCTCTTCGCCTCCGAGCAGGCGAAAGTCCTGATCGAGACCGGCCGAGCGACCGGCGCGCTCCGAACCGAGGACATCGCGACCGCTCTGGACGAGCTCGAGCTTGATGCCGAGCAGATGGACGAGTTCTACAACGCGCTCGACGAGCTCCAGATAGAGGTCGTGGATGGCGAGGTTCACGCCGAGCCGGTCGCGGCGGTGGCGGAACCTTGGCGCGAGCTGACGACCGATTCGCTACAGCTCTTCCTCAAGGAGATCGGCCGCATCGACCTCTTGACGCCCGCTCAGGAGGTGGAGCTGGCGAAGAGAATCGAGCGAGGAGACCACCGCGCCAAGCAGCAGATGGTCGAGGCCAACCTGCGCCTCGTCGTCTCGATCGCCAAGCGCTACCGGAACCAGGGCCTTCCCTTCCTCGATCTGATCCAGGAGGGCACGATCGGGTTGGTACGTGCAGCCGAGAAGTTCGACTACCGCAAGGGCTTCAAGTTCTCGACCTACGCCACCTGGTGGATCCGCCAGGCTGTCGCCCGGGCACTCGCCGACAAGGGGCGCACGATCCGCATGCCGGTGCACGTGGTCGAGAAGCTGAACCGGATCATGCGCGCCGAGCGCAAGCTCCAGGCGCAGAACGGCCGCCTGCCGACGAGCGAGGAGCTCTCACGCGAACTCGACCTACCCATCGACGAGATCGACCAGATCCTGCGCGCCGCCCAGACGCCGGTCTCGCTCGAGAAGCCGGTCGGTGACGAAGAGGAGTCCGAGTTCGGTCACTTCATCCCCGACTCTTCGACGCCGCTGCCGGACGAGGCGGCCGAACTGACGATGCGCCGCGAGACGCTGAAGCGTCTGCTCCAGTGCCTCTCCTACCGCGAGCGCCGCGTGCTCGAGCTGCGCTACGGCCTCGACGGCGAGCACCCGCGCACGCTCGACGAAGTCGGTCGCGCCTTCAACGTCACCCGCGAGCGCATCCGTCAGATCGAGAACCAGAGCCTGAAGAAGCTGCGCGCGATGGCCGAGACGCTGAAGCTACGCGAAGTCGCCTAGGCTGCCCGTCACTCGCTGGTGAGCACCGAGCGGTCGCCGGCGCGCAAGCCCTCGATCAGAAGCCGGTAGGTGCCGGCCGAGTCGCGGCCCATCGAGTCCGTGTCGAGCACCTTGACTCCGCGCTCGCGGTCGACGCCGTGGATGCCGAAGCGGGGCTGATAGCTGCCCCACTCGTAGTTGTCCACCAGCGACCAGTGCAGGTAGGCGCCGATCGGCAGTCCGGCGTCGAGCCCAGCGACGAGCGCGGCCAGGTTCTCGCGCAGGTAGCGCGGCCGGTCCCAGCCGTCGATCCGCTCATAGCTGTGACCGTTACGCACCCGGTTGCAGAGGCCGTTCTCGACGATCCAGAGCTCGAGCGGGCGCCCGTCGCCGCTCGCCTCCGCCGAGAGGGCAAGGTTGGCACGCGCGTACTCGGTCAGCCCTGCGGGATAGACGACGTCGTCCCAGAGTTCGGCGTTCGGAAGTAGCGAGCGGCCTCCGGCGGTTCGGTGGCCGGGCAGGCGCATGTGGTTGGAGGCCACCGGGTCGTAGTAATCGATCCCGAGCACGTCGAGCGTCCGCTCGTGCGGGCTCGAGTAGATCGCCTCGACCGCCGGTCGGAGAGCTCCCTCTGGATCCTCCGATCCCCGGCGCACACGCTCGCTGAGCCGGCTCAGGAGCGGCGCCTTGCCGACCGGGGCCGCTGCGGCCGAAGTTCGGCGGAAGAAGCGCTCGATCGGCTTCGCTGGGGCGATGGCGTCGTACCAGGCCGCGCGCCGCTCGATCGTCCAGGCGCCGAGATCGTCGCGGGGTACGCCCAGGGCGCGCGCGAGCAGCAGGTCGGTGAGCAGACGGTCGTGCTCGTAGATGCTGTTCGTGGAGGCGTTCGTGTGGACGACGGCGTCGGGCCGGCGCTCGTGGATCAGCTCGTAGCTGCGGACGTGCGCGGCGAGCATGTGCCCGATCGCCTTGTACACGTCCGTCCAGGCGAGCCGGCGCCCGGGAGGATGCATGCCGAAGGCGTAGCAGAGCTGCGCGAGTATGCCGATCTCGTTGAAGGTGATCCAGAGTCGGCAGCGATCGGCCAGGCGATCGATTGCCAGCTTTGTCCAAGCGGCGAAGCGCTCCGGCGACGCCGGCGAGAGCCAGAAGTCCTCTCCCAGCCAGGCCGGGTGCGTGAAGTGGTGCAGCGTTACCAGCGGCTCGAGCCCTCGTTCGCGGCAGGCGTCGATCATCGCCGAGTAGCGGTCGAGGGCGGTCTCGTCGACCTGCCCCTCCTCGGGCTCGACTCGCGCCCACTCCAGCCCGAGCCGGAACGTGTCGCAGCCGAGCGCAGCGGCGCGATCGAGCAGATCCTCGTAGCGATTCCAGAAATCGACGGCGATTCCCGAAGGCTCGACCCGGCCCGCCCTTTCCCATCCCACCCAGTTGTTGGCCGGCTCGCCCGGCCCATTCAGACCGCCCTCGATCTGGAAAGCGGAGGTGGCGACTCCGAAGCGGAATCCTTCCGGGAGCAGCGTCTTGGTTTCGCGCTTTGCCGGCATCGGGGAAGAGTGGATTACGGACCGCAAGAAACGGCGTTCGAAGCGATCCAGGCCGCCTGCTTGCCCGAGCCGAGGGCGACGGCCGCGACCTTACCAGCCTCGATCTCGAACCAGAGCTTCGAGCCGAGACGATAGGCGTACTCGCCACCGGCGAGATTCAACTTCACCGCCGACTTGTAAGCGCTCTTGATGGCCGAGGCCTTTGAGCACGGTCCCACCTTCTGGGCTGTCCTGAAGGCCGCGCCGGACGTGACGATGTAGCGGCCGGAGTTCGTTCCGGTGGTGAAGTAGACCTCGACGTGACCTGCGTAGTTGAGGCGCGTGAGCCCGCCCTCGAGATTGTCGGTGCTGGTCGGCTTGCCGTAAGCGGCCTCGTAGGCGGCGCGCGTCTGGCCGAGCTTGCCCTTACCGACCGAGCTTGTTGTGATCAGGTGTGAGCCGCCGGCGAGCGCGATCGAAGTGGAGGCGAACGCGGCGATCGCGACGAGCGTTACTAGTCGCATGGATTCACCCTAGTACACTGCCCGCCGTGAGCCAAGAACTCCTCGCCGAGCTGGCGGAATGGATCGCAATCCCCAGCGTCAGCGCCGATCCCGAGCGCGTCGGCGACGTCGAGCGAGCCGGCGAGTGGTTGGCCGGGAAGATCCGCGAAGCGGGCGGCAAGGGCGCGAGGATCGACTGGCAAGGGCAGCCGCTCGTAGTCGGCGAGATCGCCGCCTCGGACGGGCGGGACGGGCCGACCGTTCTCTGCTACGGCCACTTCGACGTGCAGACAGTCGAGCCGATCGAGCTCTGGGAGTCAGACCCGTTCACGCTCGTGGAGCGGGAGGGCTGGCTCTACGGGCGCGGCGTTGCCGACGACAAAGGGCAGCTGCTGATCCTGCTCGAGGCGGCTAGGTCGCTTGCCCGCGAGGGATCCCTGCCGGTCAACGTCCGCTTTGCCTGCGACGGCGAGGAGGAGATCGGCGGCCACTCGATCGCCGACTTCTTGGCCGCCGACGAGCGCGGCGCCGACGCCTGCCTGATCTTCGACACCTCGATGATCGAGCGCGACGTTCCCGCCTTCACGATCGCCTCGCGCGGCCTGGCCTATTTCCATCTCGAGCTCTCGAGTGGCGATCGCGATCTCCACTCGGGCGTCTACGGCGGCGCTGCGCTGAACGCGCTGCACGCCCTCAATACGACACTGGCGGCGGTGCTTCCGATCGAGGGTCGCCTCCCCGGGCCGCTGCTCGAGGGAGTCACACCTCTGAGTGCCGAGGAGTTGGCGTCGATCGCGACGCTTCCGCCCGGCGCCGACGTTCTGGCCGAGCAGGGTGCCCACCCGTCCGACTCGAACGCCGCCGCGGAGTTCTATCGCCGTACCGGCGCCCAGCCGGCGCTCGACGTAAACGGCATCGTAGGCGGCTCGCCGCATTTGCAGAAGACCGTGCTTCCAGTCCGCGCCGAGGCCAACCTCTCGATTCGGCTCGCTCCCGGCCAGGATCCCGACACGATCGCCGGGGCGCTGGAGCGGCTCCTGCGCGAAGCGGCTCCGGCCGGAGCTGAGCTACGCGTCCAACTCCTCTCTTTGAGCCCTCCGGGGCTGGTGCTGCACGATGCGCCCGCGATCCAGCTCGCTCTGGCCGCGTTCGAGCGCTCCTTCGGCCGCCGCCCGCTGCTCGTTCGCAGCGGCGGCACGATGCCGATCATGCACGCACTTCAGCTCAAAGGCATCCCGGCGGTCGTGACCGGCTTCGACCTCCCCGAGGGGAACATTCACTCCCCGAACGAGCGCTTCTGGGCCGGTTACCTGGAGCCCGGTATCGCCGCGGCCAGAGAGATCCTGAGCGAGTTTGGAGCTCGGCTCGAACCGAAGCGCGCGGCCGTCTGACCGCGCTCGGACGGACTTCGCTTCGAGGAGCTAGGCGGTCGCAGGCTCGACGGCCGGGGCAGTTGCCTGGTGGTGCCGGCAACCGAGCCAGCTGTGACCGAACTGGCTCATCTCGTGGATGATCGAGAGCAGGCCGCGCCCTTTCTCGGTCAGCGAGTACTCGACCCGCGGCGGCGACTCAGGGAAGCTCTTGCGCTCGAGGAAGCCCTCCTGCTCGAGCGTGCGCAGACGCTCGGAGAGCGTGCGCGGGCTGATTCCAGGGCAGGCGTGCTCGAGCTCGGAGAAGCGCCGAGCGCCCTCGGAGAGGTCGTGAACGATTAGCGCCGTCCACTTGGCGCCGATGATTTCGGCGGTGGCCGCGACTCCGCAGCAGTCGGTCGCGTGGATGTCCGAAAGAGTCCGCATAGAAGGGATTCTACACCAAAACTATCCCTTTGATAGTGGGGTCTCGCCCTGCCTTGGATACCCGCGCCGGCATCCCTCGATCGAGGGATGCCCTTGACGCTCGCCGGCGCATAGAGGCAGTATCGGGCTCATGATCGATCACGTAATCATCGGAGTAACCGACATCGAGTCGGCGAAGAAGTTCTACTCGGCGGCGCTGGAACCGCTCGGCTACACGCTCGCCTTCGACGACGATTGGGGCGGCGGTTTCAAGAACGCTCAGGGCTCTCCCGACTTCTGGATTCGCCTGGAGAAGACAGCCACGCCCGTGCACGTCGCCTTCGACGCCGAAGACCGCGCCTTGGTGAGCGCCTTCTACGCGGCGGCAATCGCCGCGGGCGGGAAAGACAACGGAGCCCCTGGCCTGCGTTTGCATTACCACGAGAACTACTACGGCGCCTTCGTGCTGGACGCCGACGGCCACAACGTCGAAGCCGTCTGTCACAAGCCCGAGGCCTAGCGACTTCCCAGGCCTCTGCCTAATCCAACCGGGCCGAGCTCCTCGAAACGGAGCTCGGCCCGGCGCGGCTCGACTCCGGGTTCTGGCGGGCTCCCGGGGCTGCTGTCGAGCGCCCGAGCCTCGGCCGGTTTTCGGAAGCGGGAAGGACGATTCGGCTGCAGCGCGAAAAGTCTCCTCCGCGGGGGAGCGGCAAGCTGCGGCGAGCTCTCGCCTCCGTTCCGTCAGCCGAAACCCAGGGGGGAGTTCGAGCTTTGAGAGAAGCCTGTAAACACGCCATGTTCTCGCGTGGCCTACGCCGGCAGCGAGCACCGGAGTCGCGCCGATGAGCGTCATGCTCGGTTCCTCGCGCCGTGACAGCCGACCGCGGGTTCACCTCGAGAACGGCGAAATCGTGCTCGTGGACAGTTCCGCCGGTCCGCTGCGTTCCTGGATGCTGCGTCTGCTCACACGGCTGGAAGTGCTCTTCAGTCCGCCCGACTTGCGTCTTTAGAACCTATCCCACCAGGCCACGCCCTGCCCGGATAGGTCTTCAGCCTTACTAACCGGAGCGCAGGCTCGAGCTGTCGACCACCTCGAAGTCGGCTCCTGTGACGCCGTCGATGGTGTGCAGCAGGTCGTCGTTCCAGCGCGGGTCGGGGGCGCCGGAGATGTACCAGTTCGCGCCGTTGTCGGCCACGATCATCCCGTAACGCTTGAGCGCCGTGAGAACGATGCGAACCGGGCGCGGAAAGCCGCTCGTGTCGAAATCGGCGCGCAGGCGCACGCGTAGGCCCATCGGCGGCAGGTTCGGATCGGTCTGGTCGCTGGCCTGGTGGCGCGCCGGGTAGATGAAAGTGTTGCGGGTGTTCTCGACCGTGAACCGGAGCGCGTGGTCGATCTGGCCGCGGGCGACCTCGTCGTAGCGTACGAGGCCGGGCAAGATCGGCAGGCCGGCCGCGTCGGCCGAGGTCCAGCCCTTGGGACGCAACTTGTTCGAGCGTAGGTTCCAGATCGCCCCGGAGCCCGCGCGCCAGCCCTTTGTCGTCTTCTGGAGCGCGTACAGCTCGTACAGGAAGCAGCGGTCGCGATCGACGATCAGAGCGTGGCGGTCGCTGCCTCCCTCGATCTTGACGTTGGCGGGGATCGGATAGGGTCCCTTGTCGCTCTCGCTCGAATAGAGGAAGGAGAGGCGGTAGCGCTTCGTCTTCTTGTTGGCGACCGTGTAGGGGATCCCGTTCGGATGTCCGTCCCAGACCGTGCCGAAATCGGGATGGAGCCCGACGTCGAGCCCGATCGAGTTGATGATCGCGTTCGAGTTCGCCGCCACGGGCAGCGTGTCCACCCGCTTGTTCCAGACGTTCGAGACGGGGAAGAGCGGGCACTTAGGCGCTCCGGGCAGGCGCGGAGCCGTGGCGGCTCCGGCACTCGAGGCCAGTACCACGACGGCAACCAGAACTACTCGCGCCCCCGTCACCCTGAATAGAACTCCCTTCTGCACGAAGCGGTCATTCGTTTGAACCGAGTTCTCACCTACTCTTACATCAAGTCTCGGGAAAGGGGAGCCCCCAAATGGCGCAGACTACGGTTCACATTCGCTCGGTTCACAACGCCAACTTCTCGGTCGGCTGGGCGGGTAAGCACTCGCTCACCATCGACCGGCCCGAGCACGAGGCCGGCTCCGGCTACGGGTTCTCGGGCGCCGACCTGCTGCTGATGGCGATCGGCGCCTGCTATGCGAACGATCTCCAGCGCGAGGCCGAGCGGCGCGGGATCGTTCTTCACGGCATGCGCGTGGTGTGCGAGTGCGACTGGGGCGGCGAGCCGCCGCGTGCGCAAGACATCCGATTGAGCGTCCGCATCGAGGCGGCGGCCGACGAGGACGAGATCCTCGAGCTGGCCGAGAGCATCGACCAGCAGAGCCGCGTGCACAACACACTCCGGCTCGGGGCCGAGATCCCGGCGGCCGAGTGCGAGATCGTCTCGATCGAGATCGAGAAAGAAAGCCCTTAGGGCGTACCCCTAACGGGATCGGCCCTAGCCGCGCTTTTTCGCAGCGGCGCTCGGCAGCTCGAGCGGGGGATAGACGCCGCGGATCTCGTCCACGAACGTCGCCAGGCGCTCCGCCAGTTCGGCGTCTTCGATCTCGAGCATGTTCTCGGCGTTGCTCTCGCCCGAGCGCGAGAGGTTGAAGCTGCCGAGAAAGACGGCGTCGTCGGCGACTACGACCTTGGCGTGCATGTAGTCGTGCACGCTCTCGGTCGTCCAAGGGGTGGACTTCTTACCGCTCCAGGGCAGGTGCTCGACGATCGAGCGCAGCGCCGGCTCCTTCCAACCGACCTGCGGCCTCGTTCGCCATTGCCAGATCACCTCGGCGATCTGAGTGGCGTCGAGCACTCCGGCAATGTCGGGTCGGCCCTGCGAGTGGTTGGCGCTCAGCTCCGCCAGGGTGCCGAGGATCGGGCCGGAGGTGAGCACCGGGGAGGCGATGCGCACGCGGCGTTTGGCCTCGCCGATGCGGCGCGCGATCCGGTGTGCGAGCGCTTCGCCGTGCCCGGGCGCGAACCAGGGCCGGACGCGATGGCCTTCGACATCGATCGGGCCTGAATCGATGTGACCGGAGCGCGCGACGTCGGGCCTCTCCCAGAGCTCCTCGAAGTTCTGCCGGAAGCGGGCCGCGAGCTCTTTTGACGAGACGACCGCGATCAGGTTCTCCTCCCGTGTCCAGGCGTCGTCGGTCCAGTTGGTCGAGCCGGTTAGAACGGTCTCGCCGTCCCGGACGATGTACTTGTGGTGCATCAGGTCGGGTACGCCGGGAATCGCGCGTGTCTCGACCGGAAGGGCCTCCACCAGTTCCGGTCGCGAGATCGGAGGTCTCGGGACGGCGATCGCCTTGCCGAAATCGACGTTGTAGACGAGGCGTATACGAACGTTCCGCGCCAGCGCCTCGGCGAGCGCGACCCTGATCGGCGCCGCATTCTCGCTCACCAGATGCACGTCGTAGAGCGCCAGCTCCAGCGTCTGCCTGGAGGCGGAGATGAACGACGCGAGCTCTCCGGCGACGCTCGCCGCTTTCTGGCCGCCGTCGCGCAGGAGGGTTAATTCGACCACTAGATCGTGTTGGGAGTTGGTCTGTCGTTCCGGACTTCGCGCGCAATCCTCCAATTGCCGTCGTCGCAGCGGCGCAGGATGTGCAGCCCCTTGCCGTGCGCGACCTGCAGTTGACCGCCGCTCTTCGGCTCCAGGCGCCAGCTGTAGCTGAAGCGGTGGAAGGCCAGTTCGCCGGAGATCTCGGTCTCGTCGTGCCTGAAGCCGAGCCATTCGACGCGCCACTGCTCGAGGAACTCGCGCAGCGAGGCTCGTAATTCCTCTCCGCCCATCGAAGGAAGCCCGGGCGGGAGGAAGAGAGCGTCCTCGGCGAGCACGGCCAGGTAGCCCTCGATGTCGTCGTCTTCGATCGCCGCCACCTCCGCGTCGATCGTGCTTTCGACCCGCTGCTTCTCCTGCTGGTCTGCCTCAGTCCTCTCGGCCACGTTGGCTCTCCTCTCGTGCCGCTAGCTCCCGTAGCGCGGGATTGTACGTTTCTCCGTCGGTTTGCCGTTCTGCGGCGCCGTGTTTTCCCGGCTCGAACGGCGAGTTACCCATCATTCCACCGTTTCTTGAGCTGGTGGTGAGAGGCTGTAGCTCGCCCGTTATAGCGGTCGTTCGACTCGAGCTGCCGGGCGCGATTCCGAGCCCTGCGTACAGACGTTCGATTTCGCAGCCTCTGGCCGCTACCCTGATTCTGATGGATCCCATGGCGTCCTTTTCCAGGCAGACTCGAGCCTGGTTCGAGCGGACCTTCGCCGCCCCGACGCCCGCTCAGACGCTCGGCTGGCCCGCGATCGCAAGCGGCAAGAATGTGCTGATCCAGGCGCCGACCGGCTCGGGCAAGACGCTTGCGGCCTTCCTCTCGGGAATCGATCGGCTGACCGCGGCGCCGGGCGAGGGCTTGCGCCTGCTCTATGTCTCGCCGCTCAAGGCGCTCAACTACGACGTCGAGCGCAACCTGCGCGGGCCGCTGGCGGGGCTCGGCTCCGAACTCAGGGTTGCGGTGCGCACCGGCGACACGCCGGCGAAGGAACGCGCGGCGATGCTACGCAAGCCGCCCGACATCCTCATCACCACTCCCGAGTCGCTCTTCCTGCTCCTCACTTCGCGCGCCAAGGAGATCCTGCGCTCGGTCGAGACGCTGATCCTCGACGAGGTGCACGCCGTCGCCGGCACGAAACGCGGTGCCCACCTGGCGCTCTCGGTCGAGCGGCTCGAGCACCTGCTGGGAAGGCCCGTCCAGCGCATCGGCCTCTCGGCCACGCAGCGGCCGCTGGAGGAGATCGGCCGCTTCGTCTCGGCCGGGCGGCCGATCGAGATCGTCGATGCGGGCATCCGAAAAAAGCTCGATCTCGCCGTGGAGATGCCCGTCCCCGACATGCGCGAGCTGGGGCAAACGGGCTCGATCTGGCCCTCGATCTACCCCGAGATCGTGGCGCTGGTGCGCTCTCACCGCTCGACCATCGTCTTCGTCAACAACCGGCGTCTATCCGAGCGCCTGGCGCTCCGCATCAACGAGGCCGGCGGAGAGGAACTGGCGCGCGCTCACCACGGCTCGCTCGCGCGCGAGCAACGCACCGAGATCGAGGAGGCACTGAAGAGCGGCGAGCTGCGCTGCCTGGTCGCCACCTCTTCACTCGAGCTGGGCATCGACATGGGTGCGGTCGATCTGGTGATCCAGGTCGAGTCGCCGAAATCGGTCGCGCGCGGGCTGCAGCGGATCGGCCGCGCCGGGCACACGCTCGAGGCCACAGCCAAGGGCCGCATCTTTCCCAAGTTCCGCGGCGATCTGCTCGAGTCGGCGGTCGTGGCCAAACGCATGCGCGAGGGCCTGATCGAGGAGACGCGGATCCCGCGCAACCCGCTCGACGTGCTCTGCCAGCAGATCGTCGCCATCTGCGCCGAGGAGGAGATCTCGGTCGACGATCTGCACGAGCTCGTTCGGCGCGCCTATCCCTTCTCCGATCTCTCCCGCGCCCAGCTCGAGAACGTGCTCGACATGCTCGCCGGTCGCTACCCCTCGGACGAGTTCGCCGAGCTCAGACCGCGGATCGTCTGGGACCGGACGGCTGGCCTTATCCGTGGCCGTCCCGGCGCTCAGCGTCTCGCGGTCACCAACGCCGGCACCATCCCCGATCGCGGTCTCTACGGAGTCCATCTCGTCGACGGCGGCGGGCGCGTCGGCGAGCTCGACGAGGAGATGGTCTACGAGGCCAGGCAGGGGCAGGTCTTCCTGCTCGGCGCCTCGAGCTGGCGGATCGAGCAGATCACTCGCGATCGCGTACTCGTCTCGCCGGCGCCGGGAGTTCCGGGCGCGGTGCCGTTCTGGAAGGGCGAGGGCGTGGGGCGGCCGGTGGAGCTGGGCGAGGCGATCGGGCAGGCCTCACGCGAGCTCGTCGCTCTGCCGCAGGAAAAGGGGCTCGAAAGGCTGCGGGAGGAGTTCAGCCTCGACGAGCGGGCGGCCGAGAATCTGCTCGCCTACCTGCACGACCAGGCCGAGGCCGGAGGCGGAGCGCTTCCCTCCGATAGAACGATCGTGGTCGAGCGCTTCCGGGACGAGATCGGTGACTGGCGCGTGGTCGTGCTGACGCCGTTTGGAGCCCGCGTGCACGCGCCCTGGGCGCTCGCCCTCGGCGCCCGGTTGCGTGACTCGCTCGGGATCGAGGTGCACGCAATCTGGTCGGACGACGGCATCGCCCTGCATCTCCCCGACGCCGATCAGCCGCCGCCGATGCACGAGCTGACGATCGGGCCCGATGAGATCGAGGAGCTGGTGGTGAACGAGCTGGGGGAGAGCGCTCTCTACGGCTCCCGCTTCCGCGAGAACGCCGCCCGCGCGCTGCTGATCCCGCGCCGCCGCCCTGGGCAGCGCACGCCGCTCTGGCAGCAGCGGCTGAAGGCCCAGAACCTGCTCGAGGTCGCCCGCCGCTTCCCGGCCTTCCCGATCGTGCTCGAGACCTACCGCGAGTGTCTGCAGGACGTCTTCGACCTACCGGCGCTGAAGGGCATCCTGCAGCGACTGCAGACGCACGAGCTCGACCTGGTCGAGGTCGAGACGATGTCGGCCTCACCGTTTGCCAGCTCACTGATCTTCGACTACATCGCCTCCTACATGTACGAGGACGACACGCCGCCGGCCGAGCGCCGGGCTCAAGCGCTCTCACTCGACCGCGAGCTCCTGCGCGAGTTGCTGGGCCAGGAGGAGCTGCGCGACCTGCTCGACGCCGACGCCGTCGACGAGGTGGAGCGCGACCTTCGCCGCACCCCGCGCAACGCCGACGAGTTGCACGACGTTCTGCGCCTGCGCGGCGACCTGCGCGTCGGCGAGTTCGACGAGGCCTTTGCGGCGGTGCTCGAGGCTGAGCGCCGGGCCGTGCGCGTGCGCATCGTCGGAGAGGAGCGTCTGATCGCCGCCGAGGATGCCGGCCGTTACCGGGACGCGCTTGGCGTCATGCCGCCCTCGGGTCTTCCTGACGTCTTCCTGCAGCCGGTCTCCGAAGCGCTTCCCTCGCTTCTTCGCCGCTACGCCCGCGGGCGCGGCCCTTTCACCAGCGCGGAGGCCGCCGAGCGCTTCGGCCTCGAGCCCGACCCCGTCGAGGCGATCTTGGCGGCGCTGGAGCGCGACGAGGCGCTCGTGCGGGGAGAGCTCAGGCCCGGCGGAACGGAGCGGGAATGGTGCGACCCCGAGGTGCTGCGGAGGCTGCGCCGTGCCTCGCTGGCGCGGCTGCGCAAGGAGGTCGAGCCCGTTCCGCCGGCCGCGCTCGCCCGCTTCCTGCCTGGCTGGCAGGGAATCGACAGGCGCTCGACGCTGCGCGAGGCGCTCGTCTCCTTGCAGGCGCTGGCGCTCCCGGTCGCGCTCTGGGAGTCGGACCTACTGCCGCGGCGCGTACCCGGCTACCAGCCGGCCGAGCTCGACCAGCTCTGCGCCTCGGGCGAGGTCGTCTGGGTCGGCGCCGGGCTCGAGCGGGTCTGCCTCTACTTTCGCGAGGACGCGCGCCTGCTCGGCTCGCCGGCCCCGTCGCAGCGCCCCGAAAGCGAGGCGCACGAACAGATCCGCGGCGCGCTCGCCCGCGGTGCGCTCTTCTGGGACGAGCTCCTCGCCGCCGCCGAGCTCGACGCGGAGCTAACCCTGCCCGCGCTCTGGGATCTCGTCTGGGCGGGTGAGGTCACGAACGACTCCTGGCAGCCGCTTCGCGCCGCCCGCCGCTTCGAGACCCAGCAGGCCGAGCGCCGGCCGCGCCGCTTCTCGCGCTCGCGCGCCCAAGCGCCGACCGCGACCCAGGGGCGCTGGTCGCTTACGCATGCCCTGTTCGGTCAGCCCGAGAGGAGGGCGCTGGCCGAGCTCCTGCTCGAGCGCCAGGGCATCGTCACCCAGGGTAGCGTCCGCGCCGAGGGGATCCCAGGCGGCTACGGCGCCGTCTACGGCGAGCTGAAAGCGCTCGAGGTGCTCGGGCTCTGTCGCCGCGGCTACTTCGTCGAAGGGCTGGGTGGAGCCCAGTTTGCACTTCCCGGCGCGGTCGAGCGCCTGCGCGAGCTGCGCCCGCGCGAAGGCGCCGACGCCGAGGCGCTCGTGCTCGCCGCCGCCGATCCGGCCCAGCCCTACGGCGGCGCTCTTCCCTGGCCGGAGCGCTCGGCGGGCCGGGCGGCCCGAGTCGCCGGTGCTCACCTCGTTCTGCTCGGCGGCGAGGCGGTGCTCTTCGTCGAGCGTGGCGGCCGCTCGCTGCTCCCGCTCCGCGATCCGGACGACTCCTGGCTGCGCCCGGCACTCGAGGCGCTGGTCGCCCACGTCCGCCGGCGCGAGATCAAGCGCCTGGCGGTCGAGCGCTTCGACGGCGAGCCGGTCGTCTCGAGCGAGGTCATGCCGCTCCTGCTCGAAGCCGGTTTTACCGCCGGACCGCGGCGAGCGGTCCTACGGGCGTAGTCGCTGGTCCGGAATCGACGGGAGGAAGATCGTGAACGTCGCGCCCTGGTCCGGCGCGCTTTCGACCAGGATCGCCCCGTCGCTCTCTTCGATGATGCCGCAGACGGTCGAGAGCCCGAGTCCGGTGCCGAGATCGGGGCCCTTGGTGCTGAAGAAGGGCTCGAAGATCCTCGCTTGTGTCTCCTCATCGATGCCGATACCGCTGTCGCGAACGGCCAGCGTCACGAAGTTTCCAGCCGGGAGCGAGAGGTTGCGCACGAAGCGCGGCTCGTCGAGGTGGAGGTTCGCCGTCTCGATCGTCAGCTTGCCGCCGTCGGGCATCGCGTCACTCGAGTTCAAGATCAGGTTCACGATCACCTGCTCGATCAGGCTTTGGTTGTTCTTGACTCGGTCGAGATCGTCCGCGAGCACCGTGGCGATCTCGATGTCGCTACGGATCACCTGCCGGAGTAGCGTCTCCATCTCTGTGATCACAGAGTTCAGGTCGAGCCTCTCCTGTTGCTCGCGCCCGCGGCGGCTGAGGCGGAGTAGCCCGCGTGCCACTTCTGCGGCGCGCGCGCCCGCCCGCTCGATCTCCTCCACGTCGGGGCGCAAGTCCGAATCCGCCGGGAGCCTGGCGAGTAGCAGCTCGCCATAACCGGTAATCGCAGTCAGCAAGTTGTTGAAGTTGTGCGCCACGCCGGTCGCGAGCCTGCCCACCGCTTCCAGCTTCTGAGACTGGACCAGCTCGACCTCGAGCAACCCGCGCGTCGTCTCTGCTCGCGTGAGCTGGCTGACATCGTTGATCGATACGATCATGCCGTCCGGCTCACCGTTCTTATCCAGGACGGGAGCGGCGTTGATCGACAGGTAGACGAGCTCTCCGCTCGCGTTCTCGATCGCGTAGCGGACGTCATACACCGGCCGGCCGGTTGCTCTCACCCGCCGGAAGGGAAGCTCCTCGTCCGGGAAGGGTTGGCCTTCGTAGTCGGTGATGTGCCAGTCGGGGGCGTTGTACCGTTGCCCTGCCTCGTCTCTGGTCAGACCGAGTACGCGCTCGGCTTCGGCGTTCGCGAACGTGATCTCGCCCTGGCGGTTGTGCGCCACGATCCCGATCGGGCTCGTATCGATGACCTTCGCCACGAAGTCTCGCTCGTGGCGTAGCGCCTCTTCCGTTTGCTTGAGCTCGGAAACGTCGATCCCAACCGAGACCACGCCGACCGTAACGCCGTCGTCGTTGAGAACGGTTCTCCTCCAGACTATGTAGCGCTCCTCGCCCGATTTGGTCAGGATCGGGTTCTCGAATTCCTGCGGTAGTCCGCCGGTGAGCAGTCGCTCGAACTCCTTCCAGGCGGCCGGATAGCGCTCTCGCGGCACCACGACCTCGAACCAGTTGCGGCCCGCGAGCTCCTCACTCGTGTAGCCGGTGATCTCCTCTGCCGCCTTGTTGAAGAGCTGGATGGCGCCGTTTGGGTCGAGGCCGACGATCATCGCCCCTGCCGTCTCGATCAGGTCGGCTGCGTAGTCCCTCGCCACGACCGTGTCCGCCTCCGCAGATATGCGGCCGCTGACGGCCGCTTCCGTATCCGCCTCTGCAGATTTGCGGCTACTGATGGCCACGTCCGTGTCCGCCTCTGCGGATTTGCGGGCGCTGATGTCCTCGATCATCGCGATCGAAAGCGCGCGCTCACCGTTCGTTTTGATAACGGTCGATGCGATGACGTTCACCCAGACGAGACTGCCGTCCTTGCGGATGTAGCGCTTCTCGGTACGTACCTGCTCGAGCTCGCCCTCGGCAAGCGCTTGCAAAGCGCGCTCGGTCTCCTCGGCATCGTCCGGGTGCGCGAAATCGCTGATCCGCATCGTCCGGAACTCTTCCGCCGTGTAACCGAGCATCCGCTCGAGGGCCGGGTTGCACTCTTGAGGCCGGCCCTCCGCGTCGGCGAAGACAATACCGACCGCCGTGCTCTCGAAGATCGCGCGGAACTGCGCTTCCTCTCGCTGTAGTTCTTCGAGCCGTAGGCGCTTGCTTTGAGCCTTTTTCAATTGACGCTCCTCCGACTGGGTGCGATCGGTGGATGCGAGGCTAGGACAAAAGTAGCGCTTGTATCGGCAGAAACACGGGCGCGACTGAGGACAAAGTGTCCCGCCGCTGAATGCGGCCAGGCGGCGGAGTGCTTCATTTGCAGCGAGCTCTGATGAACTTCTGAGCCTGGAATCGAGCTTGGGCTGAGGGCTGATCGCGCGTCCTTTGCTCCCCGGTCGTGCTCGCTCAATCGTATGCGATCAAATGACAAGTTGCGAATGATCTCAGAGAGCGTGCCGCGTTCTTGCCTCACGAGCACGTGCGAAGCCGAGCTCGTTCGGCGCTAGCGCGCCAGTAAGAGCCGCAGGGTCAAATTAGCCGCAGGGAAGTTCCGCAGCTTCGCTCGCAGCAGTTCCGCAGTCACCAGTTGCCGCCTTACACGCCGGCACAAAGCTTGACTCACGCGTCTGCCCGGGACATCCGCCGATGGGGCGGTTTGCCGGGGGAAACCCTAGAACGAGGGAGGGGCGCTCGGCTTGCCGGTCCTGGGCGACTACTCTCGAGGTGTGCCCGAAGGCGACTCGCTCCACCGGATCGCGCGCGAGCTGCAACCGCTCGTCGGGGAGTCCGTATCGATTGAGCTTCCAAGCCCGCGTGCTCGCCTGCTCGGGCTCGAACGGCTTCAAGGGAGGAAGCTCGAGTCGGTGCAGGCGGTTGGTAAGCAGCTCCTGCTCCGCTTCGAGGGAGGGCTCGTGCTGCGCAGCCATCTCGGCATGAGCGGCCGCTGGCGCTTGCTCGATGCGGCCGCCACGCCTGCGGGCCGGCCCTGGCTCGTCCTCCGCGGCGGGCAACACGCAGCCGCCCAGTGGAACGGACCGACGCTGGAGCTGGCTCGCGGCGAGCTCGCGCTCGGTCTCGGGCCGGACATCCTGGCCGAGCCGCCCCAGCTCGATCAGATGCTCGAGAACCTGCGCTCGACCGCTCAGGAGCGTGCTCTCGGCGAGGCGCTCCTCGACCAGCGTCTGCTCTCCGGCGTCGGCAACATCTGGCGGGCCGAAGGGCTCTGGCGGGCGCGGCTCTCGCCCTGGCGCCCGCTGGCGAAAACCGGCGACGACGGTCTCCGGCGCTTGCTCGAGGAGACCGCGGGCGCGATGCGGGAATCACTGCGCGGTCAACGTCCGCGCTATGCCGTCTATCGCCGCGGCGGCCGGCCCTGCCCGCGCTGCAGCACCCCGATCGACTGGCGCGCTCAAGGCGATGCGGCTCGAACCGCCTACTGGTGCCCGAGCTGCCAGCGGTATTGAGCAGCAGGAGAGCAGGCCCCGACTGCGTACGGGGAAATGTGGCAGTCCGCGCTCCGCATCTCTATCACTCCTTCCGACTCTTCTGCCTCGGAGCGTTCTCCGAGCTCGAGTGTGAGACCTCGCGTGGCGTCGACGTCCCCTTCGCCTTCGAGGAGCACGCCGCTCCAGGCCGGCCGTCGCTGTACGAGTACCGGCCGCTTGTGCGCGGCTTCATCGAGAAGCGCGCCCAGAGCCTGATGAAGCACCCCGACGCTCAGTCCGCGATCGAGGATCTCCGGCACGAACCGGTGGCCGCGATCTTCGCCCGTGCCCATGCCGGCGAGCAGCTGCCGGACGAGGAGGCGTTGTTCATGACCGTGCTGCTACCGGTACTGATCGCAACCGCCGAGGGTTGCGGCGGATTCGACTGGCACGACGACGCCTTCGACCGCGCCTATATCGAGCTCGAGCACTCACTCTTCGGCAGCGAGCGAACCTACGTCGGTGTCGCGCCGCTGCTCGGGCTCTCGCTGGGCGCCCAGGTCGATCTCGGCGACGGCATCCGCGTCCGCCTCTCGCCGCCCGGTGAAATCTCCGCTTACTGGCCCGAGGCGAACGGGATCCTGCCGCGGGAGTTCGGACGCCGCCCCGATCGCCTGGCGGTAATCGAGCTGCAGCGAGTCCTCGGCGTCGAGCAGATCGAAGCTCCCGACGCTCCCGCCGAGCTGGCCGACGCGATCAGCGCCCTGCGTCTTGCGACCGCCGGCGCGATCGCGGCCGGGCCCGTGCTCTTCGAGCGTCTCGACAAGCGTCCCTACGGCATCCGCCCGATTCTGCCCATCGCTGCCACCCAGCCCTACGGAGAGGCGACGCGCCTCGACCAGTTCCGGGGCAAGCTCGCCCACGACCTGCGCGCGCGCATCGGTTCCGCCGACGACGATCGCGAGCTCTCGGAGGCGCTCGACCGCTGGGAGCTGTCGCTGTTTGCCGAGGAGCCGTTTCGCTCCGACCAGCTGCGCGAGGCTCTGATCTCGCTCCTCGGCGCCAGCGAGGGCCTGGCGATGGCGGCGCTGCGGGCTGCGACTCTGCTTGGCGAAGGGTCGAGCGAGCGGGCCGACCTGCGCGTGCGCCTGCGTGCGCTCGCCGGCGGCGAGCCCGCCGACAAGAGCACGAGCGACGCGATCCGCCGCGCTCTGGTCGAGGTGCTAATGCACGGGAACCGCGCCCGGATGATCGAGGCGCTCGACGAGTCCCTGCTCGGATTGCGTCCACGTCCGAGCCGCTCGCTCGCCGTGCGCGCCGCCGCCGGCTAGCAGCCCTTCCGGTCTTCAGCGCCGGGGCGAGCGTGTTCGGTGCCGAGAGCTCGTAGATGAGATCGACCGAGTCCGCCTGGGGACCTTTCGGCGCAGATCCGGCACAGTACGACCGCCTGTTCGCACCTAGCCTCTATCTCGTGGAAGAAGCACGTGCCGTTATCGCCAGGCTCGACCGGATCGAGGCGATGGAACGAGCGCGAGAGCCGGGCGAGCTGGTTCTCGACCAGCTCGCGCTCCTGGCCGTCGAGGCGGAGCGCTGGCTGGAAACCGAGCATACGGCCGGAATCGCCGCCCGGAAAGCGCTCGAGCGTTGCTTGGACGCGCTCGAGCGAGCGCCTACGCCCGAGCGGCCACTCGCAGGGGTACCGGGATACGCGGATCAGGGCGAAGAGGCATTCGATAGTCTGAGGATGGTTTGAGCGATAATCCGGGCCACGAGAACCTAGTCCACTGGGACGAGGTTGCGATCGAGCGCCGCGAGGCGGGACACATCTCGGGAAACTGGCGCAGGCTCGCCGGCGCCGCGAGCTCGATCGGGGTGGGCCTGTCGCGCATCCGGATCAATCCCGGCATGTGGTCGACCCCGGCGCACGTCCACGGCCGCGCCGAGGAGATCTTCTTCGTGCTCGCCGGCTCGGGTCTACTCTGGCAGGAGGGCGCCAACTTCGATATCGGCGCCAGCGACTGTTTCGTCTTCCTGAGCGGCATGGGCCCGCACACGCTGAAGGCCGGGCCCGACGGCCTGGACGTGCTGGCCTTCTCGGAGAACATCGGCGACGCGGCTACCTATCTGCCGCGGTCGAAGGTCTCGTGGCTGGGCGTGAGCTGGGTCGAGACAGGAGCTCTCGATCATCCCTTTACGCTCGAAGCCGCCCAGGGACCTCCCAAGGTGAAGGAGTCCAGCTCTCTGCGCCCGGCCAACCTGATTCGGCTCAAGGACGTCAGTGCGGCTGGCGCGTCGAAAAAGACGGTCGGTCGTATCCGCCGCGATCTCGGCCGGGCCGCCGGCTCGAGGAACTCCGGCCTGCAACAGGTCTCGATCGCCCCCGGAAAGCTTTCTTGCCCGCCCCACTGCCACTCGGCCGAGGAGGAGCTGTTCGTCGTTCTCGAGGGTGCTGGAGCGCTGCTCCTGGGCGACGAGGAGTACTCGGTGAAGCGCGGCCACGTGGTCGCGCGCCCGCCGGGAACCGGAATCGCACACGCGTTCCGAGCCAGCGAGAGCGGGCTGACGCTGCTCGCTTATGGGACTCGCCGCTCGACCGACCTCTGCTACTACCCGCGTTCGAGCAAGATCTCCTTCCGCGGTCTCGGAGTGATCGGGCGGATCGACCCGCTCGAGTACTGGGACGGCGAGGAATAACGGCCGTAATCAGGCGATTTTCCGCCTGAGTACGGGGATTCGGACGTCGGCGGCCTGTCCGTTTCGGAGTTTCCGGAGGTCGTCCTGGAATGCTTTTCCTTCCCGTACCATGTGAGAGGTTCCGCGTCGACGGCGGCGCTGAATCCTGGGTGAGTCGCGAGCGAAGGGAAGGACTCCGTTTGATGGAGCCGAAATTGGAGCGCCGATGGGGGTCGCAAGCTTGCTATCGCGTCCGCTCGACCGGGCGCTCGATGAAGGAGAGTCGATGGGACGCGTGATCGCGTTCGCCAATCAGAAGGGTGGCGTCGCCAAAACGACGTCAACCCTCAACCTCGCGGTCGCGTTCGCAGAGCGCGGTCTCGGCGTTCTGATGATCGATCTCGATCCGCAGGGAAACCTGACCATGAGCCAGGGCCTCAACCCCGACACGATCGAGCGCTCGATGTTCGACGTGCTCGTACACCGGCTGCCTATCACCGAGATCATCCAGAGCTGCGAGGTCGACCTCGCGGTCAGCTCGATCGATCTGGCCGGCGCCGAACTGGCCCTCTCGAGCATGATCGGACGCGAGCGAGCGCTCGACAAGGCGCTCCTGCCCGTGCGGGACAGCTACGACTACATCATGATCGACACGCCGCCCTCGCTCGGGTTGCTGACGATCAACGCCTTCGTCGCTTCCGACGGGGTGATCGTGCCGGTGCAGTGCGAGTACCTGTCGCTGCGCGGTCTCGTCCAGCTAGAGAACACGCTGGCGATGGTGCGCGAGAACCTGAACCCGCGCGTCGAGATCGAGGGGATCCTCCCGACTATGTACGACGCACGTACTCTGCACTCACGTGAGGCGATCGACATCCTCGAGGAGAACTTCGGCGATCTCGTGTTCGAGACCAGGATTCGCAAGACGATTCGCTACGCCGAGGCGCCCGTGAAGGGCCTCTCCGTGCTCAAGTACGATCCGAGCGGGGAGGCGGCGGCTCTTTACCGCGATCTCGCCAAGGAGGTGCTCAATGGCGCGAAAACGCGCAAGCATGCGTGACGGGCCGCTCGCGGAGCTCTTCCGCGCGACCGAAGCGGCGCAGCGTCAGGCCGAGCGCGACGCTGTCGCCCCCGGCGATGCACCGATTCCGGCTTCGGCTCAGACCCCGGCACCGCCTCAGACCCAGACCCCGGCTAAGCCCCCGGCGCAGGCACGCAAGCCTGCACCTCCGGCCCATCGCCCCGAGCCGCCCGAGGAGACCGTAGAGCACACCTCGATCTTCGACGAGCCGCCCGCTCGCGTCCAGCAGCCCGAGCCCGAACCCGAGCCGCCGGCCGCCCCGGCTCAGCCTTCGGCTTCGGCCCAGGCTTCGGCTACTGTGCCCGCCTCGCCGGCGCGGCAGACGATCTTCCCCGAACCGCCGCCGCGCAGCACCTACATCGAGCCGATCCCCGAGCCGCCTGCTCGCCTACATCAGGTCGGGCCCGATGCGAGCGCCTACCTCGCGGTCATCCGCGTGGCGGGTGTCGGTGGCGCCGGGTTGAACGCCATCCACCGGATGATGGACGCGGGTATCTCGCAGGTCGACTTCGTCGCCATCAACACCGATATCCAGCAGCTGCAGATGAGCGATGCGCCGGTCAAGATCCACATCGGCCGTGAGCTCACCCAAGGGCTCGGCTCCGGCTCCGATCCCGAGGTCGGCAAACTGGCGGCCGACGAGGCCTATGACCAGATCAAGCACGCGCTGCGCGGCTCGGACATGGTCTTTGTGACCGCGGGAGAGGGTGGCGGCACCGGCTCGGGCGCCGCGCCCGTGGTGGCGCGCGTTGCGCGCGAGCTGGGAGCACTCACGGTTGGCATCGTCACCTTGCCTTTCCGCTTCGAGGGCACCAAGCGCAAGGCCCAGGCCGACCTCGGCGTCGAGGATCTGCGGCGCAACTGCGACACCGTCATCGTCGTTCCCAACGACCGCCTGCTCGAAGTGCTCGATCGCTCCACCTCGATGCTGGAGGCTTTCCGTATCGCCGACGATGTATTGCGCCAGGGCGTTCAGGGCATCTGTGACCTGATCACGATGCCCGGCCTGATCAACCTCGACTTCGCCGATGTGCGCACGATCATGAAAGACGCAGGCTCCGCCCTCATGGGCATCGGCTTCGCCACCGGCGAGAATCGGGCCAAGGAGGCTGCCGACCGGGCGCTGCGATCGCCGCTGATCGACACCGAGCTGGTGGGGGCCAGGGGCATCCTGCTCTCGATCGCCGGAGGCGAGGACCTGTCGCTGATGGAGGTGAACGAGGCGGCCGAGATCATCCGCCAGGCCGCGACCGAGGAAACGAACATCATCTTCGGGGCCACCATCGACGAGAGTCTCACCGGCCAGATGTGGGTGACGGTGATCGCCACCGGGCTCGGCGGAGTGGGCGGGGCCCAGAAGGGTTGGCGCGCCAGCTTCGAGCCGGCGCCTCGCGGGCACGTCGATCCACTCGAGCCGCCCAGCTTCCTCAGAGACTGATCAACTCCCGAGCTCCTGGCGCTCGGTAAGAGGATTCTTACTAAGTGCGGACTACCCGATTTCTCGGGCAGCCGATACTCTTCTCATTCGAGAAGCGGCCGACAAGGAGTTTTCATGCCCAAGACAGTTGCCCCGATCCGTGCCTTCACGCAGGCGGTTCCCCTGCTCCGGAAGTTCATTGTCGCGATCGGCATCGGCTTGACGCTGGCATCGCTCCACCCGATGAAAATCTCTTTCCGGCCTTTCGGTGTTCACTTCGCTCCTTCGTTCGACATCCTGAAGGGGTCACCGGGAGCCAGTTACTGGTCGAACTTGGCGCCGCGTCTTCTCCTGCTCGCGCTCATCGTCGTTTGCATCGTGCTCCTGATTGCGAACGTCTTACGAGAAAGCGATCGTTTCCTCGCTTCGATAAGCGGGATCGGAGCGATTCTGCTGGGCTTCTTCCTGCTCGTTCCCGTCGCGGTCGGCTTCAGCCATCTGGACACACTCTCGCTTGCTCCAAAGCTCGGACTCGGGGGAAGCGCTCTGATCGTGCTCGGTGCCGTCCCGCTACGGGCGCTCTGCTCCTTTGAGCGGCTACGTGAGCGGGGAGGTCTCCTCGTCTACGCGACGTGGCTGCTCGCAACGACCGGTCTCGGCCTCGTCATCGTTTCACTCTGGAGCAGCCTCTTGCTCTTCAGTAACACAGCAACCAGTCCACGCTACTGGGACTCTGCCGGTTACGCCGGCGGCCACACGCTCGGAATCTTCATGCTCGCGCTTGCGATCTTCGGCATTGCCGCGGCTCTGGGCTGCGCCGTCCTAAAGGCCCCGTTTCTCGGCAAATGGGCGCTCGGGGCATCGCTCGTTCTACTCGGTGTCACGCTCTTCGATCCGGCCGGGCTGGCCTTCCGTCGCCTCATTGCGCTCGGCCCCGGCGGCGGCCTCGCGCTCGAAGGCAGCTTGCTGGCCTCCGCGGCCGCGCTGATTGCGGTCGCCGTCGAGCGTGGCGCCGTCGACCTGAAGGCGTTGACCGCGCGCAAGCTCGTTGCGATCGCCGGGATAAGCGTGGCGCTAGCGGGGACATGGACCAAGATCTGGGGAACACCCGGATCGTTCTGGCGCGACGGAACGTCGGCCGGGTTCCAGTCCATTCTCATCCTCCTCGGTGCGCTGCTCGTAGCGGCTAGCTTCGCCTACCGGAGCAGATGGCTTCTGGCGTCCGTGAGCGTTCTCGGGTGGCTCCTCGTCGGTCATTTCGGCTACTACATCGCCCTGGCTGCCCCCAGCCGCCTGAGCACGCTCGGGCCCGCTACGTGGCTCGGAGTCGGCGGCGGAGCATTAATGGGGCTGAACACGGTTTCGTCGCACCCGCTCTCGTCCTGGCGGCGGCGCTCGCCGGGCATGACGCCAAGGCACTTCGTGCCATTGCTGGCGATCGTGATCGGCACCGGACTCGTGCTGTGGTCTCTCTCGCTGGCGACGGAAGAGGCGATCGTGGGCGAAAAGGTCGCCCACACCTACTGGAACACTGCCGGTGACCATTCAATCGGCGTCGTGATGCTCGTGCTCGGCGTCTCCACGCTC
>Ga0182017_10000652_pt1 | contig 27213 bp, 47 predicted proteins | sample 712E3DmetaG_FD_120492 | JGI IMG/M metagenome (GOLD analysis project Ga0182017, IMG submission 120492) | Permafrost microbial communities from Stordalen Mire, Sweden - 712E3D metaG | ecosystem: Environmental > Terrestrial > Soil > Wetlands > Permafrost | place: Sweden: Stordalen | collected... | reverse complement strand
GAGCCACAACATACGCATCTGCGACCAGATTTGGTCCCAGTCTCCCCGGAACATCTGGCAGCGGAAAACTATGTTGGGCATTCCCACGGTGGTTTTTCCTGGATCATCTGCCCAGGAGCAGGAAAGCTAGATGGGAGCAGTCTGATTGCCGTTGGCATCGAGTGGGGCAGACAAAACGGTACGAAGAACAAGAATATCAAACTCAGTGTCTTGGGACTGCGTACTTGGTGTATTGGTGAAAAGCACCACTCGGGTATAATCATTTGGCTCGTCAGAAATACAGAAAGCAGGAGGAGGAAGCGTAAGGAGAGGAGTAATGAAGATGAGATCTTGATGCGCTACCTGCTGACCTTCTTGAAGAGGTTCGTCGGGAGGCGGAGGTGCTCCAGGCAGAACGATATTGTATTGGCCCATGCCAATGCGTGTGATAGTCAGCCCGCTATTGATGTTCGGTGTGCTACCGTCCATCTTTACGCGAGCGTAGCCGACAATTCCAAGATTTGCGGGCATTGAGAACATCGTCATTCTTCTTTCGTTGGAGGTTTCAAAACCAGGAGCGCTGAGCGCTGCAACTGCGAAAAATTTAGTGAGTTTCAGAAGAGAAAGCCCCCGGACTGCGCAACCCACAACACACGCAGTCCGGGGCTATTCAGTTGTTCAGACTACGCAGGAGCGCCAGTGGGCGGCGTGATCGTGGTGCGGAAGATGATCACCGTGAAGTCGCTATCGACGATGGTGGTCGCAAGTCCGAACATCACGATCTTCGTCGCGTTCTGCTGGTCAATCACTATAGGCGCGGCAAGATCTGCCGGAGCCGGTGGTGACTTGGCTGTTGCTTGGATCAGAATCAGATCCCGAGTCGGGTCTTGAGTCAGCGAAGGAGAGAGGGACACGTAGTATCCCCCGCCCAGACGCTTGGCGGTCTTCACGCCGCCGCTGTTGGTTTTCGTCGACGCGCCAGTGTGGCCGTCAACCTTGGCATAGGCCACGATGGCCAATGCTGCAGTGTCGAATAGTGCGTTCATCTTGTTTCTCCCTGTGCAATGACTTGGGTTTGAGACTCTTGCCTAAGGAGAAACTTTTGGTTGCTCCTTAGGCTTGAAGTCCCGCGATGAACTACTCGACCGCCGGTCCAACCAAGCCGCCCTGGAAGTTGCGGGCGACTGGGTTCTGGTTGGTCACGCTGATCGTAACGAACATGCTGATCTGCGCGGTGTCCATCTTCAGCCGAACGCCGAAGGCGCTTTCGGTGAACATGACGGCCGGCAGAGCACCAGTCGAAACGAGCTGGCTGTTCTTGCCAACCTTGATGTCCGTGATCAGGAAGTCCGGAGCGATGTTGGAGGGAACCACGAGCCGTTCCGGTCGGAAGATCACCTGGGGTTGAACATTGATGTTCGCCGAGCTGTTGCCTGCGACACTGGTGGAACCCAGGCCGAGAGCGTACTCACGAGCGTTGCGCGGAGGAACCGAGCGCAGAAGAGCACCCGAATTCACGCGACGGCGAAGGAGATCCCTTGCCATTGCGCGCTTCTGGGCGTTCCGCTTGCTGGCCTTCGCTGCGCCAATCATGTCGTCGCCGACGAAAGCGCCGCTGTCGTCACCTTCCAACTCACCGAGCAGCTCACCGAGGATGTCATCACCCTCCGAGCCGTCGCCCATGATTTCCGTGTACTCGTATCCCGAGTTGTCATCGCCTTCGAGAAGGCTTCCCATGTCACCATAGAGTCCGTGATGCATTTGTGCTTGTCCTTGTTTTCCGGCTTCCGCCGGGTTGTCGTTTTGGTTTCTTCGAACTATTCAGTTTTTCAAACTATTCAGTTTTTCGAAGAGCTGGTGATTAACCAGCCTTGGCCAAGGAGGCCAACTCTGCGTCTGCGATCGTTGACCCGCCTGCTACCGGAGGACCATCGCCGAAGATGCCAGAGAGACTGGCTCGGAGACCGCCACCTGCTCCCCAGCGCTCTCCCACACGGTAACCCGTAGTGGTGAAGAAGCTGGCGAACGCACCGTCTGCGATTGCGTGGTAGTGATGGGCCAAAGGCTTCGCGAACCCGAACAGCATCGGAAGCGCGTGAAGCACAGCGCCCGCGACGAGATCCACTGGCAGGCCCAGGGTCAATCCGCCGACCTTCTTGAAGCGTCCTTGCAGAACGCCGAAGCCGAACGACGAGATTGCGATCTCCGACGAGCGCACCACCTTGAGGTCGTGACGCAACGCCGTGTCCGCACGGTGCATGAGCCCTCGGGCTCCAAAGCCACCGTAGCGAGGCATGATTCCACTTCTTGTCAGCATTAGGGCCATCTTGGATCTCCTTGTCGGTTGTTGTCCGATCCTCGGATCGGAATTTTCTTCGGCCCACACATGGGCCAACAGTAAAATTATGCTTCAGACGACAAGGACAGATCGACAAATACAGTTTTGATGGTTTTCCCTAGGAAAAAGTGAAATTTTGTCGGAGATATTCCAAACAACATTCACTGTTCATGTACAGTGAATGAGGAACAGAGTGTCAAATCACATCGCAACGTTTGCAATTGAGAACCATTATTTTTATTTGCGCCGTTCATGAATTGTGAATATTCTCGTGGGGTGCTCAGGCCGCAGGACATCTTCATCACGTGTAAGATCCATTGCCTTGCAGGACAGTCGTGGAGCTTCGCTCGACTTGCAGGCTCTCTCTCGATCTCGGTAGGCGAAACCCACAATGCTGTCGCTCGGGCCAAGGAGGCCAAGGTCTTAACGATGGCCCATGGTCAACTAGAGGTATCGCGTCGGAGACTGTTGGATCTCCTTACGCTGGGCGTACCTCAGATCTACTACGCCACGAAGGGTCCCCTGTGCCTCGGTGTGCCCACCTCTGTATATGCCCCCTGCCACGAGAAACGGTTCTCCGTGGGCAGCGTTCCCTTGGTGTGGCCCCACGCAACCGGCTCCGTACGCGGAGAGAGTCTATTGCCCCTCTACCCAACTGTTCCGCGAGCTGTTCAACACGATCCCAAACTCTATGAGATGATGTCTTTGGTAGACGTTGTCAGAACAACAGAACCAAAGGAACGAAAACTGGCAGTAGAGTTTCTAGGAAAGATGATTTGGGAAAACGAAGGAGAAAAACATGGCAACTAATTTCGTTGCACTTTCCGATATGCATATGGGATACGAACACTCAATTTGGAACAATCTACAAAATCACGATAAGATCATCGACGCGATTGCCGAGCTTTGTGGAGGCGCTACCGATCGTCTTATTCTGAATGGTGATTGTTTCGAAGCATGCATTCCCGTCAATGCTGGTCAATACGATCCCACTGGTTTTCCTCCTTGGGTAGCAGCAGTTGCCCAAGAATTTTTTCGGAAATTCACAGACAAGATCACTTGCACTAGCTTGGTACTCGTTTGGGGAAATCACGATTATTCAATGTGGCAGCGCTTGGCAACATCCTGTGGTGTTCCCGTGTTTACTAACGATCTCCCTGGCAACATTCTACTTCAACATGATGGTCATGTTCTACCAGGCGCCGAATCGTTTCTTGGTGATATTATTGGCGCAGCCAATAGCAAGTTTCTGAGAATTCGTTCGGCATATCCAAACTACATTCTTGGCCGGTATTGGCCGTATATTGCCTTTCACCATGGGCATCTACTTGACAAACTCGTACTCGGCTGGGAGCCCGAGGTTGACTACATGGTGCTCAAGGCGCTAATCGGCCAAGGCAGTCCAAAAGTCTCCAGGGACGGTAATGAAACTATTGCTACTGTTCACCAGAAGACCAAGGATTTCATCGGTGCCATGTGGCGCTTCAACTCCAAGGTCCGAGCGGAATTATGGGAGTTCATGAGCAGGGCTCAGAAGCTACACGTATGTCCTTACTACCCCATTGATGTGGAAAAGCTTGTCGGAGCAGAGACACAAAACAGTGATCTCGGAGATCAGGTAAAATGGTACTTGGATACTTTGATGATGGACTCCACAACACCAGGTACCATTGGACCTACTGACAAGCCAGGATACCTATTCATCGGTCATGACCACGATGGTGGCAAAGCCGATATCGCAGGACTCGATGGACGCAACTGGCGACTGATCAATACGGGAGGATGGACATTGGACAAAGATGAAAAATCACCACATGCCCATGTGGCGGTTTGGTCCGAAGACGCCGACGAGCCGACTGTTCACTGCATTCGAACGTAACGTCAAAATCTAGCATTCAACAAAAAAGCGAGGTGTATTCATGTGGCCATTTTTCAGCGTTCCCGCAATTTTCATTATCATTGGTATTGTGCTCTGGATAGGAGCGCCCAAGTCCAGACCCAAAGTCAGTGAATTCGGAAGCAAGATGGTAACAACCGGCCTCGTTGTACTTTGCTGGTCGTTGTCAATGCACTACTTCCCGCCTCATCACTAGAAACAAAAAGGACTTTTCCCTGATCTAGCATGGGCGGTCAGCGGTGCGATCGCTCAGTGCTGAATTGTCACGTGCTGAGCTTTCAGCCAATCCGCCGCTTTCTGTCTTACCTCATCGGTGGCCAAGGACTTGTATCTGCCAGTCGCAGGCGGGTTGGCAAGCTCTGCGATGATGCATACCACGTCCGCGTAGCCAACTCCCACTAGAGAGGGGAGTCCCGCTAGGCAGACTGCCAGGTTGCCTCCGCTGATGATACAGCTCATGACAGAAGCCTCAAGCTGGGCACACTCGGGACTTGTAGCCGCAGACGTGCAAACGGTGTTTGTGCAGGTGACCACCGCGTTAACAACCTGACCGGGTGTAGGGGTCTTGCCCCCGCAGTTTTGAACTGCAAAGAAAAACACACCGGCCATTGCAGCGCGGGCAACAAACAAAAAAGACCTGAACGATCTGGCGATCCTTGGTTTCATGGCATTCTCCTACAATGGATCTGAACTAGGTGTCAAGTTTTCTGCATCCTCGACAGTTGCGACTTTCTCAGGTGAGGGTATTGATGTTTCAGTCTTAACACACGTTTCGAGTTGCTCTTTTTGTTCTTGTCGAAACATGGCAACGCCTTGATCTCTGAAAGATGTAGCAAGTCGAATGTTGGTCACTCTAGCTCCTCTTCTTTTGAAATATGATGAAATGACCTTCGAGCAGTAACCAATAGAAACTTAAATCGCTCAGGCTTCATGTCCTTTTCCTTAATCACATTAGCCTTCTTCAAACCATACATGAACTTGGCTAAGGCAACAGTTTCAATCTGTCGTACTCTCTCCCGCGTAATACCCAAGAAGTTTCCTATTTCTTCAAGAGAATGATCTCTATTTGAAAGAAGCATCGAACAGACAACAGACGAATGATTATTCCACGCATTCTTTCCAGCTCCCATGAGCACATGATATCTACATTCAATCTGAGAACATGTTCCAGCGCTATCCATACAATTACCGTTAGTCTCCTGAAAAATGTTTTTCGAGAAATGCATGTTATCTTCAAAGAGATCGAAGATCGCGCAGACTGAATATCTTGGCATACATTGGATGATGATCGGAAATCATGCGCGCATATCGACTGGTATAGTTATTGTTGAGTTTGAAATCTTTGCCAACAGTAATAGTCCCAATTTCGACTTCCCAGCGTAAAACTTCCCACAACATCTTAATTCCACACTTCGATTTTCCTTTTCTCATCAAGTCAGTAGTCATACTCAACAATTTCTTGAATATCCAAGGATTATCAGTATGAAATTGCTGAAATCTCTCCTGGATTGTATTGCGTGATGTTGAATCGTTCATTGGGATATTCCTTTCAACAGGTTCTTGAGATGATCGTTGCAAACAATGATCTCTCCTACTTTTCCCCTCTTGTCACCTGCACTGTTCACATTACGTCTGGCTTCAACTGAATGGATATTGAACCCTTTGTAGAGCTTTCGAGTCTCGGGAGTATCGGCATTGGACAAAAGCAGGAACGCTCCGCGACTATCTAGTTCATGAGCTACGTCTACAAGAGATTCCTGGTCTATGTGATCAAATCCTGCATTGGTATAACTCGCAAAGTTGGCTGTAGCAGAAATTGGCACGTAAGGAGGATCGAGGTAAACGAAGTCTCTCTCACTGACCGTCTGCCTCAAGTCACGAAAATCCGCACAGTCAACAGTTGTGCGTGTCAATACAGCCGAACAAGCACGCAAATTCTCCTCATCACAGATGTTGGGATTCTTGTATCGTCCTAAAGGCACATTGAACGTGCCTTGCCGATTCACTCGATAGAGTCCATTGAAACAGGTTTTGTTAAGATAGATCATTCGAGCGGCTACTACCATTACAATCTCAGGACACATGCTTCGAACATGATAGAAATGTCTCTGGGGATCTATCCTGTGTTGTATAGTGTGATTCCTAAGCATCGAAATCACTAACTCTACAGAATTCCGAAGCGTCTGGTAAGTTGTTGCAAGCTCCTTGTTTGCATCCGACAGAAAGACATGATTCATTGTCGGATCAAGAATGCCTTGAGCCACAAGATCGAAGAACACTGCACCTCCGCCCAGGAAAGGCTCATGATATTGCGTAAAGCTTCCACGTGGAGGATAGAACTTGCGCAACTCAGGTAGTAATTGGGTTTTGCCTCCTACCCATTTGAGAAACGGTCGAGCAGTTGGAGCATCACTCATTGAGTAATAACCTTGACAAGACCACAGCGAGGGCAAATGAGAGAAGTTGTGGTAGTGCCCATCGCCATCCTTGCGACAAGCTTAATGCCATCAAGTTCCCCTTTAACATTCTTGAACGAAATGGGAGGATGAATCACTTTCTCCACTCGGGTAAAGGTACCATGTCCCCAGAGCAGACAGATCAGATATTTAAGCATCAAGTCTCCTATGTGACCGAGGACTTACAACTTGGTTCTTTTTTCCAATTTCACAACAACTGCGCTACCATTCGGAAGTTCAAGTGTCTTTTTGATCATTGACCATTTGCCCAGCCCACACTTCATCAAATGTAGAACACTACTAATAGCGTCGTTTACATCTGTGCAAATGACCCTGGCTTCGATGTTTTTATGCGACTCTGCAAGTGTTATAGCTTTCGCTGTCTCAAGAAGAATAGGTTTTTCTTGAAGCTTCGAACATTCGTTATTAAGCGCAAGAAGATCCCATTTTGCCAAAGTCAAGTTCCATGCATCATCAACGAGTATAGTCACCTTGGGATCTCCTGTAGAACATAATGGCCGTTGAGAATGCCCCAAGACGACCACTCGTCAAGATGCCAGGTTGTGCCTACGAAATCGTCTTTCTGAGCCTCTGTAGTTACTGTCCACAAGGCATTGACTTTCCAAGTAACTCCCGTCAGCTTGCGACCGGCCGGCAAATAGATCGTGGTTGTCATTCTGTTTGATTGGATATTGGACGAACGAGCACAGGAAAAAATCCCCAGCCCAAGATCTATTGATAGGAGAGAAAAGGCCAGCATGAACCAAAAAAATCTCATCAGATCCTTGCCTTGAGTTGAATGTTCATGAGAATCAACTCGGGTTGCTGTGGAAATGCCTTGAGAGCCTCTTCAACCATGTCGATGGCCTCGTTCCTACGACCCAACTTTTCTAGGGCAGAAGCAACCATGATTTTGCTCATGTCCTTGTAGATTGGTCCATTGTCAATGAGCTGTAGTGCTACTTCCTCGCCGTTCGTGACTCCTGTATTGTAGGCATCAATTGCCTGCTGCCACTTTTCCTCACGGAAGCGCGAACGACAAAGCCGGTAGGCAGACTTCTCACCTGGGAACTCGGTAAGTGCCTTTTCGTACCATTCCGAGGCCGCAGGGAAATTTTCTGCCTGCTCGTGGATCTCGCCAATGAGACAGCATGCCCAAGCCCGTTCCTCGGGCCAAAGCGACATTGCCATGTACATCTCAAGCACCTTCAGGGCGAACGCGGGCATGAAGGGACGTGCCTCTAGCCCCAGATAGATGAGATCACGGGGTGAGACAATCCACTCGTTCAAACGAGCATGATAGTACAGGACTTTGAGACAGCGGCCGGGCACTCGAATACCGAGACCGAGAGAATCCCGCATATCGCGAACGACTAGGTTGCCATCCATGCGTGCGGTCTTCCGAGCACCCTTCAAAACCTCATGTGCCATACCAACCCAACTGATGATAGGTATATTGCGAACGATTCTTTCGCGAAATGCTTCGGCCCGCGAAAGTCCGTCCTCGGTTGCACTGTAGATGTAACGAGATTCTGCTAAATCGGCAAAATTGCGCGGTTCGTCTACTGCAACTCCATCCACCCAAGCCTTTCCCTCCATGGCTTCACAGATCCCTGGAATGCTTTCTGGATCATCAACAACATCGTCTGCGTCCAGGAAGAGAATCCATTGCTTTGTGCAATGTGACCAACCAAGGTTGCGAGCACCTGCCCAGTCAGCCAAGAGAGGCTCTCCCGTGAAAGGACCTTCAAGGGACTCACCCATCAGAGACTGGCCAGTAGCATAGGTCTCGGAAACATCCAGAAGGTAGAGATCAGGATTGGTCCTCGAAGTCACTTCAATAATCTGCAGACCGAAACCCGTACCACGAAATTCGGCGTACTCTCGCAGAATTGCAACTGTACGATCGGTGCAGTCATTGACCACTGCCACAATCTCGTTGATATATGGGCCTACATTCGTCAACAAACGTCCAATGCAACTTTCGCCATTCTTCACTAGTAGGTGCAAAGAGACAGTAGGGCGCTCGCCTGGAGCGAAACTGTCGGGATGCCGCAGAGACACCTTGCGGAGAAGGGGATTGTCATCAAGGGAAATCTCGTCATTCATTGGCCAGTTCTCCTATCAAAAATCAACGAATGCTTGTGCCGATTTTGCTTATTGTATGCTTTGTTGCATGCTTATCCGGTTGACGGCCATTACACCTTGAAAACAGCCCAAAATTTGGGATTGGAAGGACTGTGTCGAATTTCGCATTCTTGATATTTAGTTGTCGAATTGCTATTCCACCATTTACATAGGTGTAAAGCGTCTTTTCTAGTAACCATGTCAACCCAAACTCTGGCTTTTTTCTTTTTTGGCATTTTGTTCTCCTATTGATTTTGCGGCGGGCATCAACCGGATAAGCATGCTTTATTGTGGCTTTGTCAATCGTTCACGTAGCAAATTTTGCATGTACGGAAGTGACCAGATCCAATTGCAAATTGACTGTTTGCCATTGACAATCTTTGAGCCTGCCATCCAACGCCATTCAAATAAGCGATGGTCTTTCCTTTGAAGGAACATTGACATGGCGGTTTCGTAACTCATATGGTAATCAGCTCGTTGAATATAGCCTTCGGGTAAATAGCGCTTCATCTTGCGTACAAGTTCATAATCCTTCATGCCGCCATTACGATACAAGATCCCTAAACTGTTGAGTTTGAGTAAGACCTCAGGCATGACGTCATTTTCGAAAAAATCTTCAGGAACCAATTCACGATGACCGAGCTTGTGCATGGTGGAACAGGAGTCGCGTACTGTTGCCACTTTGTAAGTGTCAATCTCCTGCCATACGTACCGAGGAGCTTCGATTATGCAATTGATTGTAATCTGCCTGAGAAATTTTCGGTGCTCACTACCTCCAGCCACCAGCTTTTGCATCAATTCCAAATCCTTTGGACCAATACGAGGATGTTCGGAAACTGTAATCCCTTGGAGAATCCAGGGAAAATTTTTAGCAATGTCCGTCTGATCGGATGGCTCAAATCCTGTAACCGAGTCAGACTTTTCCCATGACTCCATCGGATTGCGCATGCCGCGCAAGGCAGCCCTGAAGCCGAAAACTTCTGTGTCGTAAATTCGAATCATAGATTATCTCCATTGTGCAACCATTCATCTGGAATAGTATCCGGCCAAGGTTCCTGTTCCTTCAATCGCACCAATCGTTCCTCAATGGCTTTGCCTAGTTCCAATAGAATCCTACTGTCACGAGACAAAGACGTCGACATTACGAAAACTATAGGCTTGAAAACAAGGTTCAAGTCGTCAAAGTGAAGGCCCCATGAAATAGTGGTAGTCAACGTTGGTCTTTTTGGACCTCTCGACCACAGGACTTCTTGTGTGTGCTTGGAATTTCTTGCGATTTTGTGACACAGAGATCGCAACGATAACATACCATTCAACAAGTTTTCACGATCTTCATGAGTATTCAAGTGATTACTCCTTCAGTCCATGCCTATTCGGTTGACACCCTGAAATTAGTTTCGCATCAAATTCCAGCCATTTTCTGCACAGCCCTCAAGACTTCCAGCTTCGCTCCCATTTCGACCTGGATCAAAGCCAGTGGAGCGTTCACCTGTACCAACGCCGGCTTATCCTTGTATCTGGAATCAGCTTCGATTTTAGCTATTTGAACCGAAATGAACTCGCAGATGTTGTTAAACCGTTTTCTTACTTGGGAGGGTAGTAGTGACGCTTTCATTGTTCTCCTATTGTTTCAGTGGTGTGCGTGAACCGGATAAGCATGCTTCAGCCCTCTATTGTTCTAGGCAAAGACCCATAAGTGAATGTAAGGTGCTTCTTTATACAATCCACTATTCTCTTGTGAACTTCTTCTGGTGTGCCATCCGCAGACACCATTGGCCACCTTTGTGAGCCTTGGATCTTAGCGTAATCCTGCCAGAGGTGTAGATACGAATCGCGCAAACGACGCTGTTTGAGAAGATCACGATCGAAGCGATCGCCGCCTTCAGGCACTCGCCTAGCGGCCTCATCAGGATCGAAATCAAGCAGGATGTTCACGTCGGCCATTGGCATACAGGCATGCACATCCTTGAGCCATAGCGGATCAAGTCCATCATCGAGGCCGTACACGAAGGCGGACTGCCACCATCGACCGCAAACAACGATCTGACCATCCTTGAGATCGGCCAGTATCTGTGAAGCAACAGCATACTTGTCACAAGACTGCACGCATTGAAAAACTAAGGCATCGTACTGTGAACGTGATCGATCATACTTAGCCAAGAAGACCTTGTTATACAAGTGCTCCTGAATGATCTTTCCGGTTGGTGAATCGTAGTTTGGAAACGAGAACATCGTTGCTCGCAAACCACAACGCAGAAACAATTCCAGGAGCATGCGAGTCTGTGTGCTCTTACCAAAACGATCGCAGCCTTCAATGACAATGAAACTCATCGTTTCTCCAGATCGATCTTATTCTTGATAGCCTCAGCAATGTCGATAGATGCATTTCGCAATCCAAGCTCGTACATGCTTTGTTTCGCACGTTCGGATGGAGTAGATGTCCGCCCATACTTTGTTAACAAACAAACCGCCGAATTGAGCACTTCGCGCTCGTGATCGGTACTTGCCAACGCAACCGATACAACACCTCGACCAACTCCACGTTCTGCGCCGTAAGCCGTTCGACCTCGGTACGGGCCTCCTCTCTCCCGCGCCAGCTCTGCGTTCTTCGCTTCAACTCGCTTCCAGGATGTTTGCCACTCGTCGAGGGACGCCTCCGCCTGCTTGACCCGCGCATCGGCCTTGGCCTTGAACAGTTGCTCGGCGCGGTCGTAGATAGCCAGATACCTACGTAGGTCATCCTCGTCCAAGTCGTGCCACGCAACCGGGTACACAACCTCACTCATTGTTATCGCTTTCAAGTCGGCGACGTAGATGGAATATGCTCCCCGCTCACGCTCCGTCAGTCCATCCGCAGGGACGGTCTTTGGCTCGGGACTGGTCGGCTCCTCGTCGTCGAAGTTCCACAGTTCGCCTCGCTCCTCGGGGTAATATGGCCCCCAGAACCCTCTGCCATCCACCGCAACGCTGAAGCGCTTAGCCGCAAGAAACGCAGGCCCAGTGTCGTTGGTGACTACGCCCGGCAAGAGCACCCAACCGTCGGGGCCAGCAGACCTGACCTTGACCCTGTCCCCGACTTTTGGCCATCGCTCGGCCTTGGTGGGCACGTTTGCACTCTCCTCCCCGGCCATCAGCTCACGCTCGCGGGCGCGGAGAGTGACAATGTTTTCCTGTGCATCCCTTCGGGCAGGGGTATCTGCAATCCATGACACAATGCTGTTTCGGGTCTCCACCTCACAGGCAACGGCAAAAGCATCAATGGCTTTTTTTGTTTCTCCAACAGCAACAGACAATGATTTATTATCTTTCACATTTGTCATACCCAAGTGCTTGCGAGCCCTTCCCTCATTGTCTAGGGCAATATTCAATGCTGTACGGGCTTCAGCCTTGTTCATTTTGTTTCCATTAGAGAAAAACCGTTAACGTCTCCGTGGCCGAACAAAGGAAGGATCAATCGGCTCACTATCGCTAGAAGGTTCGGACTGAAGAGCAGTATCGTCCGTCATTTCCGACTCCTCCAAATCACCTAGTTCATCCTTGAGAGAATTTTCTGATGAGGATGAGCTTTCTGTAAATGCAATTTCAGGCCAATCGTCTTTCTTGCCGGGCTTGACCAATGGTTTGCGTCTCTGAGGAGCCACTCGCTGAGCTACCAGCGACTTGACGGCAACCTCTTTTTCTGCTGCTAGTTGAATCAATCTCGCAGTTACTATCTCGTCAGCAGACATGCCAGCCTGCAAAGACACCAACATACTGGTATCGTAACCAGGAAAAAGGGTAGTAGTTGTTTTTGCTGTACCATTCCGCATAACAGCCTGCAGCTCTACGTATTGGCGCGCAGCCTCACGCATGTGAACGGAGATCTCACCTGAAAGACCTTCAGCGCAATGCTTGTGCAATCGCAAAGGCCACACCGTCTCGAAACCAGACCAGAAACCTGCCATAGGACCTGCATGTGCCGATATCGGCCAAGATTTCCATTCTAGGAGACCTGGCAAAGACGCGGGAAACATTACAGACCATCCACGTGCTAATACTACCTCGACCAGATGCCCGCGCGGAGTGTACGACCGATACAGAGGCTCCAGTAAGGCAATCCAGGAAGCCAGGCCAATGTTGTCCAAAGCCCGCATGGCGCAAGAGGCGGAAGAATCCGCGTTCAATGACGAAACCGACATAGAAGGCAGATCGCAAAAACCATCCTTCTGTGCCATCATCATGAACTCCCAAGATGACACCAGTTCGGCCGGCGCGACGATGGGGCTTGACTCAGTATCTACTTGAGATGCTTGTTTGCGTCGGGCAATCACTACGTAAACACGGGATACATGATTCTTGACGGAATCGACGAAAGCTTCACCTGCTTGTTGGCGCCAGGCCCAATGAGCCAGCTCCGTACAAGTTTCACACAGTCCTGGTACTTCATCTGAATCGCCCTGGCCAGATAGAAGCACCATGTCTGTGGAATGACAGAGCAAACATGCTTTACTTGCCGACTTTTCAATCGAGCACGCTAGTCCGGGGACCAAAACCGTAGAGGATTTCATTGAGCAATTACCATTCGCGATCATCACTTGAACGATGTCCTCGTTCACGCCGCCAATCTCCCTGATTTTCATTATCACGGTCGGGGCGATTTTCGCCTATGGAACCGCCACTCTTACGCTTTTCCTCAGCCTCGGAGGCCCGCAACGGACGGCGATCGAATATCGTTCCGTCCAAAGCGGCTATAGCCTCAGTAACGGCCTCTGGAGTTTCGAACTCGACGAAAGCGAAACCGCGAGACTTATTAGTATTGTGATCAAGTATTAGTTTCACCGTTTTGAAGGTAAAACCTTCATCCCGAAGAAAAGCAGACAGTGACTCTTCGGTCGTGCCCCAGGACAAATTCCCCAAATACATCTTGTTAGTTGCCACGTTTTCTCCTTTTTCAATTCAATCGTAAAGATACTCTTTAAGCTTTTCAGAAAGTCCTGCTGAATAGCCGGCAATCTTCAAAGTCCGTACTAGATTTCTTGTGATCTGACAAGCCAACAATAGAGCTTCTTTAACACATATGTTGGGGTCCTTATGTTGTCCAATTGGACGAGGAGTCCAGAGTGAAGCTCCACAACCGGCATGATTTGAATCGTCTGCAATCATGCACCAAAACTTTCCCTTGAAGAAAGAAGGCATCACAGCAATAGGTCCTGAGATCGCCTTATAATGCCAGCCGCTGTTCTCCCAGACCTTTGCGCGCCACCCATTGCCCTTGAGCCGCTTGACAAGCGCCTCACTATCCTTGACAGCCTGATTGTAAGCAATCTTCTTGCAATTAGAGCCACAAGCCGGAGAGCAATAGACATCTCCCCTTAGAATAGGTTTCCAGCGATCTTGTTTTCTCACAATGATTCCTTTTCAATCATCAATATCATGAGATTTGTTGTAACGAGGTGAAGGTCCAGAAACTTTCCGAAGTTCAAGCGACTGTCGTTCTTCAGCCGGTTTAACTACGACAATTGGTTGATACACATCAAGATCTTGTGTTGGAATCCTCGACACTGCCGAAGTCTTCTTGAGAACGTCCTTCAGTCTCCTCGTGAGCTGGCCGCGAACGCCGCCTTTGATTTCAGCTGCATGCAAGGAAATTCTCATCTTGCCTGCATGGTAGAGGTGAGCCTGATCATTGCTCTTGGGACACGGCACAGGAAGCACAATAGGATCCTTGACAGTGTCCGGAGGATCCTTATTATCCTTGCGAAGAAACATGAACGTCCTTCAGAATGACAAGATGACACTTCGCCGCAATGAACGGTGTCTTGCCCCGCCGTACAACTAACTTTCCAGTGGGCATGATGTTCGAAATCATCAAATCATCCAACAACGTTGGATCCTGTTCCAGTAACGGAGCCATCATCAACTTGTACGTTTCCCGATATTTTTGAGCAATGGCCACATGCTGACCAATCTCGAAATGAAGTGCAGAAGATCTCTTTGGTGGTACGAAATTGGATTTTTCCAACTCTCCCATAATGCAATCTAACTGAATCGCAATGACAAGTATTCGTTCCACTACATCAAGCGCCTTTTCCACCAGCTTATCAGGCATTCCATTACACCATGACTGCAAACGAATCTTGACAAGATTTGTATGCTTTGTGATTTTAGTCGAATTCCGCCGTAAACGCAACACTGGAGTGCTATGCCGATAACGGAATTTTTTCGACTTTTTCATGCAAATCCTTACAAGTCGCTATGTAATTGTTGAATGAGAAAGGCTCAAAATAACATAGTCTTTTGCCAGTCCCCAGTTCACGGGACATTTGGAACCGTGCAATATCCCGGTAATCTTTCTCAATGCTTCTCGGTTGGTATACACTGGAGGATTCTCCTTTGGATTCCATTCTCGTAACCATAAGAAATCACCAACTTGAAATCCTCGATCGTCTTTGCGCAGTTCAAAGGTTTTTGTCTTGTCGATGTGGCCCTCAAAGAATTCAGGCCAGCACTTCAACTCATGCACACGAGCCATTAGACAATCCTCTTAGATATCACTAAGTCCTTTGCTCGCTCTCTAATTACCCTCACACCGAACGCCCAGCCACGTGTGCCCGTTGCCCGAAATTTTTCTACATGGTCTCCGCCAAGTCTAGCCATATTGGTTATCTCATTCAAGTGAATAAGATTTTCTGGCATGAGCCGACTGAATCGTTCTCGTCTTCGGTTTTTCTCGGCCGTCGCGTTTCGATGTCCAACACGACAATGGGTACGTTTACTCATGAATTCCCTCAGATGCTGCGTAACTATCGAAATTCACGGCCCACTTAAAACTTGATACCCGATGCTTGCGGAATCGAACTGCATTGGCGCAATTCCCTTCCACTGCCCAAGCATAGTCATTCAATACGGCACGTGCTTGGACCACATGACCATGAATCTGACCATTGGCGATTATCAACAGATCTCCGCATTTGGGGGTGTATAGAGGCAGCATTGCCAGATCGAAAACAGATCCTGGAATGTGTTTTCGACACCAGAACGCAATAGACTGTGCTCCACTGATCTTCCCAAACGGCGAGCCCCCAGGCGCTTTGGAGAAATTCCACGACGCGAAATACGCACACCAAAGAGGACCTGTAATGTGCAACGGCTTTCCGCCCATGCCAGTGTACAAATCAATCTCAGGTCCTCTATTGGAACCGTCGGGATCCTCGTGTACTCCCTTAGCTTCCTCAGCCACAGCTGATATCAAAGCAGTCGCAGCAATTGGATTGCTCGGTGTCTGTACCGGCATGTCGTCTATGGGTTGATATTGATGGGATCCTGATGGATGATCCAATGCCCACCATGTGGCAGGTCCAACAACACCATCCACGACCAGGTTCTTCGCGTTCGGCCCAATGTGACTGGCCTGAAACAACTTGACCGCGGAATCAGTTGTTATTCCGAATATACTATCCAATGTATCGGGACCGCCACAGTTAAAGCCTTGCGCACTTAGGATGTGATGAAGTACGCAGACTGTGATCCCTCGATCGCCTAAGGACAATGTATCAGCCATTATTGCTTCCTTTTTTCAATGAAACTGCATGAGCTTGGCAAATGAGTTTGGTCAAGACCGAACAATAGAGACTGTCTTCAGCTGCACTGTAGATGTAAAATCCCTTTTTTGTATGAAGACATTTGTTTCGGATGATCTCGTACAGAATCCTCGAAAGAGTTTCTAGAGTAATGTCAGCACTATTGACATCACTAATCACTCGTACTTCCTGCTCTTTAACTATCATTGCGGCCACATCCATCATGGAAACATATTTTGATTCCGATGGATCATAGAGTTTTCGGTTTCCATACTTCACGATTGTCCTAGGCATCTGACTTCCTTCCCAAAGAATCATTGACTTTCATGAGAAATTCAGAAGGATCCGACTGATCAAATACCTGACACTGAGGCATTTGATGAATTGCTACAGATTCGTTCTCTGATGTGACGCCAAAGGTACATATCAGCCCACAAAATGGACACTTCGCATCTTGATAATCCACGAGAGTAACTTTTCGACTTCCCATTGTATACGATTTGTGAGACATTACCCTTGTGGTCCTTTGGCAAGTTCTATGGTCTCGCGAATGTCAATGGCCAGTAGGCGACACGCGCGCTGAATCCTGCGATCCATGTCCGAAACCCCTGTCTTGTGGTTGATGGCCTCGGCCATGGTATCCAGCATAGCTATCAGCTGCGCCTCCATCTGCATTACGGCCACGTCATTGGCAGGTACCTGCACGGTAGCAGTGACCCCGTGCTTGCCTGCGGAGTACCGTTCAGGCAGGACCGAGACAGCTGCTACCCGAGCTAGCATGGTTGGTAGAGATGGCAAGACCGGAAGGGGGACAAGATCAACAGGCTGTGAACGAAGGCCCGGAGGCATTACTGTAGGTGATGCAAGACGGGAAGACGAGCCGCAATGCGCACATGAAGCAAGACCTCGCTGAACGGGACGATTGCAAGACATGCAAGCCAACTGAGATACGAAACCGGCCTTGCAGTTGTAACACTGATTCAAGCCATCATCTACTGGCTTACGGCAGATAGTGCAGTACAGGCTCATGACGGTTTCTCAGTCAGAAGATACAAGCAAAAGAACGAACCGCACAGAGCTGCCAAATCACACGCAAAAGCCAACGAAGATTTCTCCATGGGCAATGCCCGCAGGGCAAACAAGAATGAGATCACAATAACGAACTTCATGCTACAACTTGAGCTTGTCCCAGTTGATAGATATGGCCGCTTCGATATTGGCATTTCGAATAAAGGTGTTCAGACATCCATTGTATTCTGTCGCATCGATCCTACCAAGATGAAATTGCGAACGCAGAAAGATCAATGCCGTCTGAATGGCATCCTGTAGACAGTATTTACTCACTCGGTCCATTAACTCTACAGCCGTTTCGGGATGGACACGTGAAGTCTTGACAATCTCATGTACCGAGGCTCCCGTCATGTCTGTTTTGCCTGGTAGACCAATCAGCCTAGCAACATCTCCAAGCTTCATGTTTCGTCCGGCACCATAATCACCCAAGAAATCCATCAAGTCCAAGTGGCCGTTCTCCGAGAAACGATATCGCATGTCCCGATTCTCGTAATACCACCCAAAAGGGATGCCGTATTTGAAAGAGCGCATAGCCAAAACTGGAAGGTCAAAACCCCTACCATTCCAGGTCACCAGATCAATTCCTTGACCAGTCATATTTTCCGAAAATTCTTGAAGCATCGCTTTTTCAAATCCGCCAGCCAGACGCTCCTTAACATCCCAATCCCAATGACAAGCGGTTTGAATGTTTTTGAGTTGATACCTTGGCGAATAGTTAATGTCCATTGCAATGTCAACCCAAGCAATGGCTACTACTCGATGGGCTTGTGGAGGAGGAAAAGGATCTTTCTTTTCCAGACACACAGTCCAAGCACCGTCAAGTCTCCTAGTAGGACCTGGCACTAATTGCCACTGCTCTTCCCCTGGAGTCCAGACAGTGGCATCGGGAATAGTCTCAATATCAAGTGCACGAAAAATCATGATGTCAATCCTTTTTACTATCCGTTTTTTGACATTGCAATCTCTCATGCAATTCCTGAAACCGTACAAGAAAGCGACGACGTGCTTCGGCCGGAGACCAACAATTGACAACTATCAAATCCAGGGGAAAAGGAAACCTCTTTTTATTTCGCCAACTCGATTGAACTGGATAAAAAAGAGTCACAATTTCGTGAGAAAGGGCCTGATCGTCGAACTCCTTAACGATACTAGAAGATCTTGTCAAACGACAACCCAGCCCAAACGCCTTTCCGATAGCAAGCGCCCATGAATTTTCAAGAGAATCAAGGATGGAAAGTGGCTGCGACGAAGTCTCGCGAATTCCGTTCTTGATGGGAGTGATAGTATCCCCTACATATGCTTCAGCAGCGTCATGCAAAAGAAATTCCATTTGCTGTGTTGTCCAATTCATTGTTCCACGATTTGACCTGGTACCAAGTCGTTCGACTAACAGAGAATGCTCGGCCACGCTATAGAAGTCTCGGCAATGGCCTCCAAACCGACAAATCATGGACAAGGCATGGGCAATGTCCTGAATATCCACCGCCTCGGGCTTTGGATTCATGATGTCAATCTTCTTGCCGGTAAACGTCTGCATCCAGAGCATTCTCATTTTCTTTCCAGGAGCTGCCAAAGCTTCCTCGATTGCGACCCTTCAGCAAATCCTCGTCTGAAAGCAAGTTCGTCGAATTCTCCTCGATCTGGAGGGAGTTTCTTGAGCGATTTGAACTTTGAGCGAATATAATCCATCACCTTAGACCCTTTATTGAGCACCAATTCACGAGACATAGATGGTGCTGTAGAGCAAGGTGGCTGTTCGGTCAACTGTCCAACAATAAATACTGTCATGCCCTCGTGAAAAGATCTCAGGTAAGATCGCAAGTTGTGAGAAATGCCAACTGCGAGATCGGTCACTAGCTCATCGGGCGGCGAACGACGCTCGCGCTTCACAGCGAATCCAATCTCGTTCAGTAGCAACGTAAACAAGGACAACACCCGTGTGGCGTTCTCCCGAGGACCTACTATCTTGGCCTTGCGACCGTTACCGCGCCATAGACCCACGGCCTCGCAGGAAAAGTGTCGAGCAACGGCAGTCACAAGAGCAAACTTCCATCTTTGTTCAAAACCAAAACCCAGAGACATCTCAAACATTGTTCCATTCTGCAAAACAACATCGTTCTCAGTAATCTCATGCTTCCGCATGAGCCGCTGAGCATGTGACTTGGCTGTGGCAGCCTCACTTGCGTTGTTTGAAGTCGCTAGCGCAAGCAACTTTCGAACACGATCTATGGCTTTAGCCCTGGTCATGGAATTAGCTTCAGATGAGACTTCATCTTACTGGGCAACGGCGTGAGAACGGTCACACCGGCAAGATCGATCACTGCTTCCCAGGGGACAAACGTAAGATAGGGAGTACGTTGGATACTCAATGTAGCCTCAATTCCCTTATCAGTGACCTTCAAATCTGGAATTGAGATGGGCATGTCCAGTCCATACTCAAATATCACGCTTCTCTCGTTCCCTTCCTTCAGTGCCCCGGCAAACATCTGTCGGACAGTGTCAGGCACATTAAGCAAAGGATGATCTACAAAAGTTACGGCCACTTTCTGAAAATGCTCCAGGCAGTATTCGAAGATCTTCCTCAAGAAAGATCCTGGAATTTTCGGAAAATGGCCGCGCAAGTCCATTGAAAAATCCTTATGCCCCCAGCGACAGTCTGGGCTGGAGCGCTGAGAGGGACTTTATTCTTTTTTGCAGAACGGCTAGACTGCGTTTTCGACGTCCCAGACCATCACACCTGGCTGTGCCGATTCATGGCCCGCGTCGCCTTATCCAGCCAAGACGGAAGGCGACATTGCGGTAAAGACCTACGAGCGAACGAGATGCGACTTGGGAATGTAGCCCCGTGGAGTGCCGTCAGAAGTGGCCACGAGGACATTTGTGCGCTTTCCCTGCGGCACCAGTTTGAGAACGGTCAACACAGCGCTCTCCACTCCTGGAATGTACGAATAGTTGTCCTTGTGCTCCGCCATGACAGTCACGGTATCACCTTCTTTGATGATGAAGGGTTCGGACGCTTTTGCAGGAGCCCAGTCACCTGCGCGTAGCTCCAGGAGCTTTTCCCTGAAAGCTTCGACCTGCTGTACGAACGTCTTGGCCATGCTCGGAATAGGAGCTGGCACGTTCCGCTTCTCAGTCTTGAGGGCAATGTTCGAAGCCAATTTATAGATGGTCTCAGCCTTGGCAGCGAGACGCTCAACAAAGCTTCGAACGACACGTGGCTTGCGTGTCTTGGGCTCTGCCGATGGTGAACTGTCACTGGTCTGTGTCCTGACTCGTGCGGTTGCGTTCTTCTTACCCATCTGATGTCTCCTTGTAGGTTTTGCACAAAACGTGCGTCTGAATCATCAACGAAAGCTATTTTAAGCAGGACCAAACGAGGTGTCAAGAGAAAAAATCAACTATTTATTCCTCTGTCCAATCATTGATCGCGCAGGGTCTTACACTCTGCGGTATCTCATTGCAGTCTCCTTGCAGATCTGAGAGATCCCCGCGCAGGCCCGAGATGACCCCGCGCAGGTCCGGCGAGATGACCCCGTGCAGATCCGAGATGTCCCCGTGCAGGCCCGGTGAGATGACCCCGCGCAGGTCCGAGATATCCCCGCGCAGGTCCGACGAGATCTCCCCGTGCAGGCCCGAGATCACCCCGTGCAGGTCCGGCGAGATCTTTCCGTGCAGGTCCGACGAGATCTTCCCGCGCAGGTACGGCGAGATCTCCCCGTGTAGATCTGAAGACGGAACACCTGTTATTCCTTCATGCATTCCCTTGAGCTGTCCCGTTTTTATTCGTTGCAACGGTCGCTTACTAGACATCGTTCCATCCTTTCTCTTACTAGAAAGTCATTTTGAGCATGACCGAACAAGATGTCAAGAGAAAAAATCAGCCATCACTACCTGGAGATCCACCTTCCATTGCGCAACGCACACACATTACTACTCGAACGCGCTCATCGTGCATGGTCACAGCGTCGCAGCCGTGACATCGGATCCCTTCCTTGGGCTCTTCGAACTTGACCAAACGCCTACCGGCCAAGATAGAAAGCTTGGCAGCAAGATCCTCGATCTTCTCTCTCGGAACACTAGGAGCCAACAAGATCGTGAACTCCCTTGCAAGACGTTCCACACGATCATCCCACTCGAAATCCAATTTGAGTTGACCTTGGGAAGGCATGATTCACATGGTTTTCCTATAGGCAATAGGCTACTGGCAAGGAACCGCGAAGATGATGAACTAACAGATTAACCGAAGATGATGAACTAACAGATTAACCTTGTGCAGCTCTGTGACTTTTTTGACTGAGTTCCTTTTGCAATTGTAAGATGATCTTCTCTGCCGCCTTAGTCACTGGCATAGTGAGCTTAGTGCGTCCATCGACACTGGCGTCCACTAGTGCCGTATCAAGACCATCAATGAACATTTCCAAATCCTTTACGTTCTTGGTGATTAAAGCAAATGCAGCTTGCAGCGGTTCGGCCTCGACCTGAGCCTTTACTACAAGCTCACTAGCCAATTCCTCATCAACAAAACCCCACGATACATCACACTGATCATAATAACGCTCCATATAGCGCTCTCCGTTGAATGCCGCAAACGTTATTGAACCCACTGTCATGACTTTGTATGCGGCCTCTAGAGGACGAGATAAATCAATTACCCTATCTCCGAGCATCGGCCGCCGTTTTGGCTTGGCAAAATGAATAGGCAGGTTCGCACACACGTCTAGACTATCTTCAGCAGCGCAAGTAGCTGACCAGTTGGCCTGATCTACATTGCAAACACAAAAACCTCGCTTCTCTGTAATAGGAAGACGCTTATCAATCATTTTGTTCATCCTCTCGTTACTCCGATTCGCTTGATGATTCAGTCATCTTTTCGTTTGGCTCGCCGGCCATCGCGAAAGCCTGTAAAATGTCCTAGGAGCCAACCAAAGAAAAAACCAATCAGATACCCCGAGAAACCGCAAATTGCACAAAATCTAGACAAGTCACCAATTGAACAACTAGGCATTGGGTTCCTCCAACTGTTGACAGGTCAATTTGCGAGGACGGCCTCGACGATCTTTGGGAATCTCAGGATAAGTTATCTTCAGTTTCCTCATCCGTTGCCACAAACAAGTCTTGCCGATACTCAATGAAGCAGCTGTCTTCTTTCGTGAAAAGCCATTGAGACGAAGAGCCTGGAGGATAATGATCCTTTCGTGCGATGCCATTATCTCGCTCAGAGTCTTCGGGGCTTTAGTCGCCTCTGCTGGTTTTCTCTCAATTGTCATACTGCTGCAGCCATCATGGCCCTCGTTGTTGTATCGAGTCTTCCCAGGAACTCCTTATCGAAATCGAAACCTTTGGGATAGTAATCTCCAGATCGCAGCTCTTCTACGCTCCACGGCCGCGTTTCACCGTCTGGATAGTGAAACCGTTTGCATAAAGATTCGAAGGTAAGCGCCTTAATAATCAACATCTCAAATGGCGCTGTAGTGTACTCGCCATTCACTTCAGTGCGATACAACTCGCGCATACGGATCATCCGCTGTACCCCAATGCGATCCCCGCCGATAATTTGACCAAGCTTATCAAATGCCTCTTTTCCTTGTCCTAGTGAAAACCCCTTGGCCTTGTTAAGTCGCTTGGGCTTCCAAACACCATCCTTCAGTTCAAATCCTTCTCCTCGATAGATCTTGGGAGCCACAAACTCCGCCCAATCCATCTTCTTTTCCAACTTCAAGGCGCCTAGCTTCTTCTCATCAATTGGAAGAGCAGCTTTCGTAGCAATTGAATCGGTGTCCATATAATATGGCCTGCAATTTTGCTGATAGCAAATCTTGCAGAAGTCGAACAAGGTACGACGAGCAATGGAGGTAATCACCGATGAAACAATCACATGCCGATGAGCAATCACGGCCTCCTTTTCCCGAAGCCATACTCCAGGCTGCAACATCTGCATTGTCGTTCGATCAATCTCCTCGGGATTGATCAACATCTCCTGCTTCATAGTGCCTTCGGCTGCCTTGCCGTACAGACTATTCAAAAGGTACTTCAACAACAGTTTACGAAAAGCAGTAGTAGACTCTGCCCGAAGACCATAGATCTTTTCGGAATAGTCCCTGAAATCCATGAAAGTGTCGAAAATATAGACCTCGTGGACCTTGTGAATTTTCGCACCTTCGCGCACTGCCAGATTGATGTCTGTGCTAGTAAACCAAGATCGCCATTTGCCTACCGGAAAAAACACTCTCCCGTCCTTGCGGTACGGTAACGGCGGCATGTGCGTTTCGGGAACCTCGATTGTCACATTGGCCAAATAGATGCAATTGTCGGTCTTGTCATCGGGAAGTTCTGTTTGAAATCCCACAAGATTGCCCGGCATCGGAAAAGTCATTGCATACGGAAACGACGAGTTGATATCGTAAATGAAAAAGTCTTCGGCATTACGCGAAAGAACTTCTACCCGACTGGCAAAATAACTCTCTTGGGAGATCTCATTCAACTTGTTAGAAGTGAAAATATTCTGCTTGAGGAATTTTCGCCTGAACAAGCTCATAGCAGTAGAAGCAATCGTCTGTTGGAGCTGTCCTCCTAGTTCGAAGATCTCTCCCTCAAACTGCTTGATTGCCTTCCAAAGTATTTCGCAATCGGTTCGATTATACAACCGAAGTATGTCAAAGGGAACCTCCCGATAGAAAATCACTTTTTCGGACTGTGACAGAGTATCAAAATCGTCAATAATTCGTCCGAACCTCTTACCCATCCACTCCTTAGCCTCGGGCGAATCTCCTTTGAGAATGCCTATCGCCTTGCCAATCGAAGCAAGCTTGTCCCGAAAGAGCCAGTACGAATCAACAAAGTGCCAAGCATTCTTGCCCTGAATGACATGGATGATGATAGCCGAAGAGCCCGAGAAAGAAGCCTTGATCTTCCAAGAACCACAAACATGCTCTTCCTGCCGTTTGCCGGCTTCACAGGCAGATACCTTCAGAGAGCTGCTAGCGCCGACCTGCCGCTTGATCTCACTGAGAAGCTCATCCAGTACGAACTCCATGTCAGCCAGGCCCCCAGCGTGAGCGAAGAACCACATGCCCCGCGTTTCGCGCACGAGAATGAAATCGGTAAGTTCACGAATGGTATTAAAGCATTGGTACCGTTCGATCATCTCGGGCTCTGCGTCTTCACTGTCCACACTCACCGACTGCTGATCGTAGTACCCCGCTAAGCGTACCTTCAACGGATCAGTCATTCGCTTAGCAACGGGAAGAGGAAGACGATGCTCATCGCTGAGACCCTCAATCTGAACCAACGTATTCACCGGCAGAGGCAAGGGCTCGCCGGGCACCCACTCTAGATCAAGAACACCGAAACGGCGATACACACGATCTGAAACTATGGGACCGAAGACAGGCATTTTTCCTAATGCCAAGCACCACAGGAGCAAGGCCCCTTGGCAACGTCACACTTAACGCCGCCATTGTATCCAAAGTCAACATACTTTGAATGGGCTTCTATTGCACTCAGGTCAAGAGTGCCGTCAATTAAGCAACATTTTCGAAGATCTTCGAAAATGTGCCGATGCCTCTCAGGATGCAACTTGATGTCTTTCACCAATTCATCTAGCTTGCTCATGCTATTGACCTTTCTGAACAACTTCCAAATCAACTATACACAATTGAGCATTGATTTCTTCCCGAATATAGTAGTCTTCAAGTGCGATGATATCAACTCCTTTACGAGCTGCCGTAACCACCAACGCTAGCTCGTGCGCGGCACTCCTCAGTCTGTCAACCAAGACTGTCATGTCTATGACATCGTTACTCATCTTTTGCCAATTTTCTCTGAGCTTTTCGAACTTGACCATGAACCACTTTCAAAACGAGTCTTTCGGCGCATCTCCCTCAGCTTATCGAAATCAGGCTCAGGCCAATCGTCTGCGTGTCCGTGCAAATAGCGTCTCATCCGAACCTCCACAACAACTATCACAGCAATAACTCCCCAGAACAGAACCCCCGAAACCATGAGAAACCAGCGAATGAGAGTCAACATGATTTTTCCTTAACCCAACTTGCCACCATGACAATACCTCGCCAGCATTCCAAATCCTCGGATACCTCTGAATGCATAAGTGCAATCGCCTCGCCCAAAGAACGCGGCTCCTCATGCCATCCTTTAGCAAAAGCAGTCGTGTGTGCTCGTTGACACATTTCCGCAACAGTCATCTACCTTCTCCTTTCCCAATTCTCAAACGTCTGAGAAATTGCACTATGACATTGTTGTAATTACGCTTTATGAAATATAACCGACAACAGCAGCCTGAAAATTCACTGAATTGTCAGTCACGTTTTTGACATTTATAGCAAGAAACATTCCGCGGCTAGCTATTTGTTTGAAAAACACCTTACCTCGCGATGTCTCAGCAAATGACTGATGCAAAAGACAAGAATCCATATATTCCTCCGCAATTAACTGATTTTGTGCCCTAACCAAAAGGCTCAGAACCTGAAAATTGTCAATAATAGTTGATGGAATAATCAATCGCTCAGGTAGAAAATCATACTGTGGCTGAACGTTTATTATGGCAAAACCGAGAGCTGCAACGCTTGTACTCCCAAAGCCCAAGAAAAGTTTCTTATGACTCAATAACGAGTGCTTAAATTCTGAATTATTCTTCTTGAGCATTGGACTCTTTATAATAGCTGTGAATGTCCGTTCTTCCTTCGATTGATTTGTAATCGAAATAGTCATAGTCTTTCCCGCTTTTGCGCAATCAAAACCAGAAATACACTCGGGAATCGCCCCCGACGAAAAAACCATCGCTGGAAGACAACCTGTACTGATAAATTGAGAATTATCACCCACCTTGAAATCAGTAATGAGAAAATCCCCAGCAATTTCTCCTGGTATAATCAGATGTTCTGGCAAGAAATTATCTCTTATCTGAATAGATACGTCGGCTGAACAACAACTCGAAACCTTCACAGGGCCAAATTTATACTCAGTCATGTCTACTGTATCGTTCGTATCAATCATGATATTTTCCTTTCAACCTTTTTCCAAATCCAACCCATATTCCTCACTCCTTGTTACCCAATTCATCAACGTAGCGACCTGGACGAATACCATCTGGCGTCCAAATGAAACGGATAAGAAGAACTGACGGAGGAATACCGTGATGTTCACTGATGCCGTCGATAATCGCTCGTAAACCTTGACCCTCAATAACCAAGGAGTTTTGAATAGTAGCAGTGTGCCATGCCTGAGTGGGATATGTTCCTGTCTGCAGCATTCCCCTAAATCGTTTGTAGAGATCGGCCAATTTGCCCAGCTCTGTTTCATTCTGAGGCCCAAACCGCACACCAAAGGAAATCCAGAATGAACCCTCCATGGAAGGTTTTTGAGCAAAAAGTGGAAAAGCCCTGAAAATCTCACTCAACATTGAGATGGCCTCAAGCGAGCCCTCAGGTGTGCGCCAATCATCTGGCAAACCGCCAATCCGTAACTCGCCATCAACAGAGCCATCCACGTTAATGAAGGTCTTATTGGCAAGATCCATTCCCGGAATAATTGCTGCAATAGTTCGCATTAACCAAGCCAGTCTAGACTGCATTTCTGCGTCGGCTGCTTCCGATCGTGCCGATATTGCAACGAAGGAAGGACGTTTTTTTCGACGTCTCTTTGAAACCTTCTTGACTGCCTTCTTGGAGGGCTTTCGAACGGGCTTGCGGACTGGTTGCCGGACAGGCTTGCGTACGGGCTTGCGTACGGGCTTGCGTACGGGCTTGCGTACGGGCTTGCGTACGG
>Ga0182017_10000651_pt1 | contig 27221 bp, 25 predicted proteins | sample 712E3DmetaG_FD_120492 | JGI IMG/M metagenome (GOLD analysis project Ga0182017, IMG submission 120492) | Permafrost microbial communities from Stordalen Mire, Sweden - 712E3D metaG | ecosystem: Environmental > Terrestrial > Soil > Wetlands > Permafrost | place: Sweden: Stordalen | collected... | reverse complement strand
TAATGCTATTCCCGATTATTTAACTGTCGAGAATTCGATAAAAGGAATGATTAATATGTTTACCGGTATTCTTAAATAAAAACGGAAATATCTGGAATCTTACACCCAAATTTATTGATTTTCAAGCGATTTATATTGTTTTATTTATGATTGCTGATAATCTTAAATAATAAAAATCAAATTGTTAAAGTTGTTTTAAATATATCTTTTACTCCTCATTTTCACCTATTTCTTATTATTTTCGCCTTTCAATATTTAATACTTGCTTAAGATGAAAAAGTTAAGCTTTGGGAAACTGATTATTGTCTTTACTATCGTAATTGTCTCAGGTATAAGCATAGCGTTTTTAGGAACCCAGGAAACAAGAGACTTCAGGATTGGAAAAAATCTCGATATTTTCTTTTCTCTTTTCCGGGAACTAAATACTTTTTATGTTGACGAAATAAATCCTGATAAAATAATAAAAGCGGGCATTGATGATATGTTGAAGACGCTTGACCCATATACTGTTTATTATCCTGAATCTGAGATAGATGAATTCACTTTTATGACGACCGGTAAATATGGGGGTATCGGTTCAATGGTTCGAAGCAATGGTGAATATGCAGTTATTACGGAGGTTTACAGAAACTTTCCGGCTGATAAGGCAGGATTAAAACCAGGAGATATTATCAAGAAAGTCGATGGAGTTTCGTTAAATGGTATTCCCACAGACAGGGTAAGCGATAGACTTAAAGGAGATCCGGGAACGCTAATTGCATTAACTGTTGAAAGGAACGGGAAGGAAACAGAATACTCCATGAAAAGAGAAAGAATTGCCATTCCCCCTGTCCCATATTCAGGAATGCTTGACCAGAATACAGGCTATATCAGGTTTAGAAGTTTCACTCAGAATTGTATTGATGAAGTGAAAAATTCACTTGCTTCACTAAAAACGCATAATCCTAAACAGATTATTCTGGACCTGAGAGGAAATCCCGGAGGCCTTCTCACTGAAGCTGTGGAGATTGTCAATCTGTTTGTTGACCCTGGAAATGAAGTAGTCAGCACAAAAGGAAAAGTTAAACAGTTTGACAGTGATTATAAAACCACCAAGTCAGCCATTGATGATAAAATCTCACTTGCAGTTATAATTGACAGAGGTTCTGCTTCTGCATCAGAGATTGTTGCAGGAGCCATACAGGATCTCGACAGGGGAATAATTATCGGACAGCGATCATACGGAAAAGGGCTTGTTCAGATAACTCGACCCCTGAGCTATAATACCCAGCTTAAGGTTACTACGGCAAAATACTATATCCCCAGCGGCAGATGTATCCAGGCTTTGGATTTTTCACACCCTAATGAAGATGGATCTGTTGGTGTCGTACCTGATTCACTTATTTCAGAGTTTAAAACTAAAAACGGAAGAATTGTCAAAAATGGCGGAGGGATTACTCCTGACATCGAAGTACTTCCCCAAACACTGAGCCAGTTGTCCAGTGAACTATATGTCAGAAATTTTATCTTTGACTTTGCCACACAATATTACTGGTCTCATCCTCAAATTAAAGATCCGGATCAGTTTAGATTCACGGATCAGGATTATGCTGATTTTAAAAATTATCTCATTCAAAAGAAATTCGATTACAGAACCAATACTGAACAATCATTTAATGAGCTGGTGTCGAATGCTAAAAAAGAAAAAAACTATGATACCAATAAAGATCTTTTTACGGCACTAGAGAAGGAGATTACCCATCATCCTGACGTGGATTTGGAAAAATTCAAAGAGGAGATTACGGAATTACTTGCCGACGAAATAATCGGAAGGTATTTTTATGAGGACGGGGCAATTAAATGGAATCTTAAAACTGATGAACAGGTCCATAAAGCTATTGATATTCTTAACAATAAGGAAAAATACAGTTCTATTCTTGACGGTAAATCCGGGTCAATTCAGATTGCAGGCAAGGTCAGCGGACTTCCAATAGTACAATTAACTGAAAAAAGGAGGGGGTCCAGACTAATCTGATAGCAGGTTATCTTTAGTTCAGGTCCGTTCATCAAATTCTGATATTTTATTTTCAACCGCCGGCAAAGGGGGGAAGGAATGCTACCTCATCCCCATCCTTAAGTTCAGAATCACCATTTATGAATTCATTGTTCAGGGATACTTTGAATCTGTAATGGATAGTTTCAGGAAAATCATCTGAGACTCTTTGCCTTAAGTGTTCGATAGATTTTACATCGTTATAAAACTTAATTCCGGCCCCGGTAATTTCGGAAAGAACTCCAAAAAACAGAACTTTGACTTTCATAAACAGCTTAAGATTATATAATTACAACCCACCGCCCTGGTGACTTCGTCGATCCCTTCGGGATTCAACGGGGGAATTTTTACTTAATTCTTTCCTTTTATCTTTTAACTTTTGTCTTTTATCTTAATTTCTCCTTTTCCCCCACTCTCCCCTTCTTCTCAATGCGCCTCCAGCCAGTTTTTCCCAATCCCCCAATCCACTTTAAGGGGAACATCCAGTTTTGCTGCGCCTGACATCTCAGTCAGAACAATATCTTTCAATTTTTCCAGCTCATCCGGCAATACTTCAAAAATAAGTTCATCATGCACCTGTAATATCATTTTTGCCTTAAGCTTTTCTTCTCCCAGACGAGCATGAATCCGAATCATTGCTATCTTTATAATATCGGCTGCGGTTCCCTGGATAGGAGCATTAATGGCGTTTCTCTCTGCGTTCCCGCGAACAACCTGATTCCGCGAATGGATATCCCGGGCGTACCTTTTACGTCCGAACATTGTGGTAACAAAACCAAGGTCTCGTGCTTTTCTGATGCTCTCGTCCATATATGTTTTTACTCCGGGATAAGAATTAAAATAACCGTCAATCAGTTCTTTTGCCTCTTTTCGTCCGATTGTCAGCCGTTCGGATAATCCGAAGGAAGATATGCCATAAATAATTCCAAAGTTGGCTGTTTTTGCCCTGCTTCGCATTTCTCTTGTAACATCCTTAATTTCAACGCCAAATATCTTTGAGGCGGTTGCAGCATGTATGTCATTGCCTGAAAGGAAATCATCAATCATACTTTTATCGCGGCTCAGGTGAGCCATCAGCCGGAGCTCGATCTGTGAATAATCTGCTGAGAAAAAAAGATTTCCTTCTGCGGGTACAAATGCTTTTCGAATTTCTCTCCCTCGTTCATCTCTTACAGGGATGTTCTGAAGATTCGGATTATTTGAACTCAATCTTCCTGTAGATGCAACAGCCTGATTAAACGATGTATGAATTCTTCCTGTAGATTTGTTTATTAACAATGGAAGTGCTTCAACGTAGGTAGAAAGAAGTTTTTTAAGACCTCTGTATTCCAGAACTTTACCTATTATCGGATGCTTATGGATCAGCCGCTGGAGTATCTCTTCATTTGTTATAAACTGCTTAGTTTTTGTGAACCGGGCATTATCATCCAGTTTAAGGCGGATAAAGAGAATATCTCCTAATTGTTTTGGAGAGGATATATTAAATTCCATTCCTGCCAGATCATAGATTTCCTTTTCAAGGGTTATAATATCTTCCCGCAGCTGTCCGGTAATCGATTTAAGGTTTACTTCATCAACCAGAACGCCTGCCCTTTCCATATCTGCAAGCACCTGGACAAGTGGCATTTCTATCTTTTCTGCAAGCTCTGACAACCCCTCGTTCCGTAACCTTGGTTCGAAAATTCCCTTTAACTGCCAGGTCACATCGGCATCCTCAACTGCATATTCAAGAATTTTATCAATCGCTACCGACCGCATATTTTTCTGGTTTTTCCCTTTTTCGCCAATTAGAGATTCTATTGGAACAGGTGTGTACGAAAGATACGTTTCCGACAGGAAATCCATATTATGCCGTAGATCAGGTTCAAGCAGATAATGAGCCAGCATTGTATCAAACAACGGACCTTTAACTTTTATTCCGTAGTTTGCAAGTACCTGGATATCAAACTTGAGATTTTGTCCAATCTTTAAAGATGCCGGATTTTCAAAAAGCGGCTGTATTTTTTTGAGAATAGTAAAAGTTTCTTCTTTGGATTCAGGGAAATGAATAAGATAACCAGTTCCTTTCTTCCATGAAAAGGAAACTGCAACAAGTTCAGAATCAAGAGCATTAATACTTGTTGTTTCAGTATCGAAACAGAACTCTTTTAATGCGCTTATTTCAAAAACAAGTTTTGTAAGCGCTTCATCATTATCAACCAGTTTATAGACGTGGGGGGTTTTATCAATAGTTAGTTTTTCTTTGGGAGCAGCCCGTATTTCATCCCCAAAAAGGGAGCCTTGCAAAGAGCCACCTTGGGGTTGCTGTAGAATTTGCGGTTTCTGAACTGACTGTGACTCCCCGGCTGGTTCCTGTTTATCAATTTCAGAGAGTATTCTGGCTGCAACAGTTTTGAATTCAAGTTCATCAAAAAGAACTTTAAGTTTTTCTTTGTCGGGTATTTCTGTAATAAGCTCCTGCTCATTTAATTCGACAGGTACATTCTGTTCTATTGTAACAAGTTTTTTTGAAAGTTCTATCTGTTCTTTATTGTTTTCGATTATCTCCTTTAACTTTCCTTTTAATTTGTCTGTATTTTTAAATACTTCTTCAATACTGCCAAACTCCGAGATAAGCTTCATTGCTGTCTTCGGTCCAATACCGGGGGCACCTGGAATATTATCTGCTGTGTCTCCCATTAAACCCAGAACATCAATAACCTGATCCGGTCTCTCAACACAGAATTCTCTTTTAATATCAGCAATACCCCAAAGCACAGATTCATTCCCGCTTCGTGATGGTTTGAACATAAAAACAGTCTCAGAAACAAGCTGGGCAAAATCTTTATCCGGGGTCATCATATAGGTTTCAAATCCCTTCTCTGTTGCCTTTCTGGCAAGCGTTCCGATAACATCATCAGCTTCAAATCCGGGACAGGCAATTACCGGAATATTGTATGCTTCAATAAGCCTCTTTATATAGGGGACTGCATTTTTTATGTCTTCAGGAGTTTCATCCCTATTAGCCTTATAATCCTTAAACATTTCATGCCTGAATGTTGGTGTCGGAGTATCAAACACAACAGCAATATGGGTCGGTTTTTGTTTCTGCAAAACTTCTTCAAGAGTAAGAAGAAATCCAAAAATTGCAGAGGTGTTCAGCCCCTTTGAAGTAATTCTCGGATTCTTTATAAAAGCATAATAGGCCCTGAAGATCAATGCATAAGCATCAAGGAGGAAAAGTTTTTTGGGGTGAATATCATTCATATTTCAGGCTTGCTATATTATCTATTGAAATAGTTTGGAGTGCCTAGAGTGACTAGAGTGACTAGAGTTGTTTTGTTCTAAATTGAATCCTTTTCAACTTTAGGCACTCCAAACTTTAGCTCACTTTAGGCACTTCTTCTTATTCGTTATCCGCCGCGAACCACTCTGCATAAGATTTTGCCGTTTCATAAAGTTTCAGACTGTGAAGCTGTACCCCGGAGGTTAAAAGTTTTTTAATTCTTTGAGCTAAATCTGCAACAAGGTTTTCGCATGTTGGCTGGTAATCAAGGATCACCGTATTCCCGAAAGTTTCTTTAAACAGTTCTAATTTCTCCCGGTCAAAATCCTTGCTCACAGATACAGCATGATCAAAAACAGATATAATTTCTTTCTGAACTATGTTTTTAAGATCGGCAAAATCAATAACCATTCCATTTTTGGGATTCCTGATATCATTAATCGGGATACCTGAAATTGTAACGAAAAGACGATAGGAATGTCCATGGACATTGCGGCAGGGACCGTCGTAATTCCAAAGCACATGCGCCATTTCAAATGTGAACTCCCTGGTTACTCTTATAATTGAATCCATTCTAAGTTATTTGGAAAAACTTCCCACAAAATTAATTATTCCGGCCATATATTGCCAGATTGTTTTCGCCGGATTTTGATATTTTAGGTAATATTAACCATTCCCTGAGTTGTAAAAGCAAAATTAATCTAACTTTGTATGGTTAAATGTCTTTAAACAGGTGATGATGGAAGAGATGATTGGTCGTTTGACTTTTCCCTCAATGTTTAATGAAACATTAAGGAAATTTGGTAAATGCAATGCCTATGCATTTGTTGGCGAGAACCCGATTAGCTATGAGGAAGCATTCAGGCAAATTCAATCTGTTATAGCATTTCTTGAAAAGAACGGAATTGATCCGGGAGATAAAGTTGCATTACTCAGTTCCAATATGCCAAACTGGGGAGTAGCTTTTTTTGCTATTACATTCATTGGGGCTGTTGCTGTGCCCATACTGCCGGATTTTTCAAGTACGGAAGTTGGAAATGTTCTTGAACACTCTGGTGCCAAAGCCATTTTTATATCTTCTTCATTATTACCAAGAATTGAAGACTTAAAATCAGAAGATCTTAAAACCGTGATCCTTATGGAGGATTTTTCTCTGGTATCTGCCGGAAAATCTTCTATACAATATGACTCTTCTTTGGTTCCTGTCAACGGTTATGAAGTGCTTGAAGAAGATCTTGCTTCAATTATCTATACTTCAGGAACAACGGGTCGTTCCAAGGGTGTAATGCTGACGCATAAAAATATTTCATTTAATGCGCTGAAAGGAAGGAAAATACAATGGATTGATGAGAATGATCGGTTTTTATCAGTACTACCATTGTCACATACTTATGAAAATACGCTCGGATTAATTTTGCCAATGCTTTGCGGATCATGTGTCTATTACCTGAGGAAACCACCAACTCCGGCAGTTCTCCTTCCTGCCCTCGCTGAGGTCAGACCCACAATGATGCTGACCGTTCCCCTTATAATTGAAAAAATATATTATAACAAAATTTTACCTGCATTCCGGGATAACCTCGTAATAAAACTTCTTTACAAGATTCCATTCCTGAGAAAAATTCTAAATGAAACGGCAGGGAAGAAATTGTTTAAAACATTTGGTGGGGAGCTCAAGTTTTATGGCATTGGTGGCGCCAAGCTAAATAAAACTGTTGAGAAATTCCTTATTGAAGCAAAGTTTCCTTATGCTATTGGCTATGGACTCACTGAAACATCACCTTTGCTTGCCGGCGCTAATCCTAAACGATCAGTATTTGAGTCCACAGGACCTGCAATTGAGGGAGTTGAGTTAATTATAAATAATCCGGATAAAAAAACCGGAGAAGGTGAAATCTGGGCAAAAGGACCAAATGTTATGAGAGGTTATTATAAGGAACCGGATATGACGAAAGAAGTCCTTACTCCTGAAGGTTGGTTCAAAACCGGGGACCTTGGTACATTCGACCGAAACAATAATTTATTCATTAAAGGCAGATTAAAAAACATGATTGTCGGAGCAAGCGGGGAGAACATTTATCCCGAGGAGATTGAATCTATAATCAATAATTTCCGTTTTGTTGTAGACTCTCTTGTTGTTCAGCAAAAAGGCAAACTTGTTGCTCTTGTTCATATTAACATGGAGGAACTTGAGAAGAAATATCAGAATCTTAAACAGGATATGACCAAACAGGTTGAAGTTAAAGTTGATGAAGTTCTGAATGAATTGCAGGAGTATGTCAATTCTCAGGTAAATAAATTCAGCCAGATAAATAAGGTGGTTCTTCAGCCGGTCCCTTTCCAGAAGACAGCAACTCAAAAGATAAAGAGGTTTCTTTATACCTGATTCCGATTACATTTTCATCGCCAGCTGATATCTCTTATTTACTTCTGCCCAGTTTACAACATTCCAGAAAGCGTCAATATAATCGGCTCGCTTATTCTGATATTTCAGATAATAGGCATGTTCCCAGACATCAAGAGTTAACAGGGGAGTGCCTTTAACCGGGGAAAGATCCATTAGCATATTATCCTGATTCGGTGTGCTGGAGACTGCCAGGGTTTTGTCCTGATTAAGATAAAGCCATGCCCAGCCGCTGCCAAACCTTGTTTTTGCAGCATTAGTAAATGTTTCTTTAAATTTATCAAATGATCCAAAGGTCTTTTCCAGGGCTCCTTTAAGCTGATCCGAAGGACCTGCTGGCATTTTTGCGAGGCTATTCCAGAAAAAAGTATGATTATAGTATCCGCCACCATTGTTCCTTATGGCATCTCCACGAGTTGAGACATTCTTAAGTATATCTTCAATACTCATCGATTCCATCGGTGTTCCTTTGATTGCATTTACAAGATTAGTGAAATATGCCCTGTGATGTTTGTCATAGTGTATTTCCATTGTTCTGGCATCAATATAAGGCTCAAGGGCATCATAAGCAAAAGGAAGTGCAGGAAAAGTCAACACTTGCTGAATGGCTGAGGTCTCTTGGCCCGAAGTTTTTTTGATAGCTGCTACTGCATTTTTCCCTATGTACAGACCAGCCACACCTAACCCGACTGATGTTACAAATTTTCTTCTTTCCATAATAGTAAGTTTTCATCATTAACAAAATTCAATTCCATTTTGTTCATTATCAGGTGAAACAAATGGTAACGTTTATTGATTTTTTCAATTTTTTTATTCATTAATCAAAAAATTCATACATTTATTGACGCCTATAATCAATAAGAGAAGAGATAGCCCAGACAGGCGTTTTAAACAGACAACTTGCCTGATAATTAAAGAGCTATTCCAGGCGGGTTATTGTGTGTGAGCGGTGAAAATTTCCGCCAAAAATGTAGTTATAAAAGAACCTGACATGAAAAAAATCACGACCTTAGGAAGAATTCTTTTTGCAATTCCTTTTGCAATTTTTGGAATTAACCATTTTCTAATGACGGATTACTACCTTGGGATGCTGACATCATTTATCCCGCTGGGAGCATACACTATAATACTTACGGGAATAATGCTTATAGCGACAAGCATCAGCATCATAACCAAAAAGTACATTAAGCAAGCCACATTATTGCTTGCTTTTCTTCTCTTCATTTTTATCCTGACGATCCATATTCCTCACCTGTTTAATGGCATCGATAAAACGGCAACGCTGATTGCTCTTCTTAAAGATATATCGCTAATGGGGGGATCAATGATGATCGCCGGTATATATTCCGAATCTGATGAATCCGGAAAAAATAAATCATTAATTACAAAATAATCTGCTATTCCATAAGTACATATAGTTCAAAAAATTATCCTGCACGATATAATCGGACCATTACAAAATGAAAGAAAAAATATATTTTTATGCTTAATAATATTCACTTTACGAAAGTACTGCAATGAGAAACGCGAAACTGCTTTTTGCTTTGGGTACCTGGCTTTTAAACATAAATTTGTATTCACAAACAGCTCTGTTCGATCAGCAAATGCAGATCGGTTTTGCGGAGAAACAGGGTCAGTATGCTGATCTTAACGTCAAGCTGGTTAATGAGTCGGGGGATACGGTACTTTTAAAGAGCGTTATCAATAAACCAACAATTCTGAATCTGGTCTATTTTCAGTGCGCCGGAACCTGCAGTCCTCTGATGTGGGGGATATCGAAATTCATTGACGGAATGGATCTTCAGCTTGGTAAAGACTATGAGGTCATAACAATCAGTTTTGATCCCACTGAAAAAATTAGTCTGGGGATCAATAAGAAAGCCAGCTATTTAAGCACTATGAAGAAAAAAGAGGATGCGAAAAACTGGCTTTTTTTTGTATCTGACAGCATTGACATAGCTAAATTAACACAATCCGTTGGTTTCAATTATCAGAAGGTAAACGAACAGTACGTGCATCCTACAGGTCTGATAGCTCTTGCTGCTGACGGGAAGATTGTGCGTTACCTCCGGGGAATTGACTTTTTGCCCTTTGACATAAAAATAACACTTGTTGAAGCTGCCGCCGGGAAAATAGGCCCAAGTATCAATCGTTTACTTGCAATTTGTTATGGATATGACAGCAAAGGAAATCAGTTTGTCTTTAATGTGACCAGGGTCGCTGCGATAGTTATCTTATTTATTGTGATCATAACATTTTTAATTCTGGCACTGTCACGGATAAAATTTAAAAATAAAGTTAGTAAATGAGCATGCAGAAAGATATTGCGGAAATTAGCTATCTTGATTTTAAAGGCAAATATAAAGGCATCTTTTCCTGGATTTTTTCCACTGATCATAAAAGGATTGCTTTATTATATCTCTATTCTATTCTTACATTCTTTGTAATAGGCGCAACACTTGGTTTGTTAATGAAGTTTGAACTCATTGCCCCGGGGAAAACCATTATGGATGCGCAAACGTATAATGCTTTCTTCACCCTGCACGGAATTATTATGATCTTCGCAGTTGTCATTCCAGGACTGCCCGCTGTATTTGGCAATTTCCTTTTACCCATAATGATTGGAGCAAAAGATGTGGCATTTCCAAGAATTAATCTCTTTTCGTGGTATCTATATGTGACCGGTGTTTCTTTGGTTTTGATATCCCAGTTTGCAGGGCAGGGACCCCCGGATACCGGATGGACATTTTATGCCCCATACAGTTTCAGGACTTCCGGGACAATGTTACCTGCAGTTTTTGGTGCATTTGTGCTGGGGTTTTCTTCCATTCTTACAGGATTGAACTTTCTGGTGACGATACACAGGATGCGTGCCCCCGGGATGACCTGGTTAAAAATGCCATTATTCCCCTGGACACTTTATGCGACAGGATGGGTTCAGCTGCTTGCTACTCCAATAATTGGAATTACATTGTTAATGATTGTAGCTGAACGGACATTGCATATAGGGTTTTTTGATCCGACCCTGGGAGGCGATCCGCTTCTTTATCAGCATTTATTCTGGACTTACAGTCATCCGGCAGTTTATATTATGATATTGCCGGCAATGGGGGCAATTTCTGAGATTATTACAACATTCTCTCATAAAACGATATTCGGATACAGATTCATGGTTGCTTCTGTTCTTGCAATTGCATTTGTAGGCTATTTTGTCTGGGGACATCACATGTTCACATCCGGAATGAGTGGTACCGCACTCTATACATTTTCCCTTCTCACTTTTCTCGTCGCCATCCCGAGCGCCATAAAGGTATTTAACTGGATATCCACAATGCATCAGGGTTCGATAGATCTGCAAACACCATTTTACTGGGCGATGGCTTTTATTTTCGTTTTCATGGTTGGTGGCTTTTCAGGACTTATTCTTGGTTCCCTTGCCGCTAATGTTCATTTACATAATACACATTTTGTTGTTGCCCATTTTCATTTTATCGTATTTGGAGGAACCGGATTTGCGTTTTTTGGAGCAATGCATTACTGGTTCCCTAAGATCACCGGTAAAATGTACGACACCAGATGGGCAAATATAGGCCTGGTTTTATTTTTTATCGGTTTTATCACACTGTATGGACCTATGTTTTATCTTGGATTTAAAGGCATGCCAAGAAGGTATTATGACTATGACGAGGTCTTTCATGCTGGAAATATAATTTCAACTATGGGATCCTGGGTCCTTTACTCCGGATTAGCAATAATTATAATTAATTTGTTTGCCTCTTTAAGAAGCGGGACAATAGCGCCTTCAGATCCCTGGGGTGGAAAGACCCTCGAGTGGACAATTCCCTCTCCTCCCCCGGTAGAAAATTTTGAAGAAATCCCCATAATTACCAAAGGACCTTACGACTATAAATGAGTATGACAACAGAGACACATCGCGACGATCTGGCATCCAAAACAGGTATGTGGCTATTCCTGTTTACAGAAATGTTGTTATTCGGAGGGCTTTTTGTAGTTTATTCCGTTTACCGGTATAGAAATTCCCTTGCATTCCATCTTGCAGCCCATGAATTAAATGTATTTATTGGCACTGTTAATACTATTATTCTCCTGATCAGCAGTTCAACAATCGCGATGTCAATCACTGCTATCCAGAAACAAAATAAAAAACTTGCTTTGTTATTACTAGGCGTTACTATTTCTCTTGGACTTGCTTTTCTTGTAAATAAATACTTTGAGTGGGGTGAACATATTAAAGAACATATTTACCCGGGCTCTCCGGTTCTTGCTTTAAGAGGGCAGGGGGATGTCCTTTTCTATGGTCTTTACTTTTTTATGACCGGGCTTCATGCATTACATATCATTATCGGGTTGGTCTTTATGGGGATTGTTACGGCCAAAGTTTCCAGGAATAAAATTAGTCATGACAATTATGTCCTGCTTGAGAACAGTGGCTTATACTGGCATCTGGTTGACCTTATCTGGATTTTCCTGTTTCCCCTGTTTTATCTCATTACATAAAATTACTGTCAAGAATGGATGATGAAAAAGCTCATATAATTCCTTATCGGACATTTCTTTATGTTCTTGCGCTGTTAATAGCTCTGACGCTTACTTCTGTCGCTGTTACACAAATTTATCTTGGTACTCTGACAGTTGCTATAGCTCTTGTAATAGCAGTCATTAAATCTTCATTTGTGTTACGCATCTTTATGCATCTTAAATTTGAGAATAAAATCTATTCTTTTGCAGTAATTGCCGTCATTTTGATCCTCTGCCTGGTAATAATAATAACCCTTCTGGACTACATTTATAGATAAACAGTATGCATTCAACAACAGGAACCGATGCTTCAAATTTTGTATCTACATTCAATACATCATTCTATTTTATTGCTGGTATTTCACTGTTACTTCTGACCGGACTTACTGTTATTATGCTCTATTTTGTCTTCAGGTATAATAATAAAAAAAATAAAATTGCTGTTCAGAATGAGGGAAATACCCGGCTGGAAATCATCTGGACAGTTATCCCGATAATTCTATCGCTAGCTATGTTCTATTTTGGCTGGGCCGGATGGAAACCAATGAGGAATGCCCCAAAAGATGCAATTAACATTACAAGTGTGGCCAGGATGTGGAACTTTTCATTTCAATATGAGAATGGGACCCAGAGCAGGGATCTGATTATCCCGGTCAACACCCCCGTAAAAATAAATCTTGTCTCTTTAGATGTAATTCATAGTCTATATATTCCTGCTTTCAGAATAAAATCTGATATGGTGCCCGGAAGGGAAAAAATGATGTGGTTTCTTCCTGAAGCAATAGGAATTTATGATCTTTTTTGTGCTGAATATTGCGGTTTGCAGCATTCCTATATGAATGCAAAAGTTAAAGTTATCTCAAAAGAAGACTATGCTAAATGGTATTCCGACTCTTCCAAAGTATCTGTCGTGGCAACAGGATCTGCTCCCGGTTCTGAAGGCTTGGCCATATTAAAGGCGCAGGGATGTAATGCATGTCATTCCTCAGACGGCTCAAAAATAATCGGGCCAAGTTATTTAAACCTTTACGGAGGAAAACAGGTTGTTATAAGGGAAGGGAAAGAGATCTCGCTCACAGTGGACGACGAATATATTAAACGATCTATTTATGATCCCAATATTGAAATCGTCAAGGGATATCCGAAGGGATTAATGCAGAGTTACAAAGCAACATTAAGTGATAACGATATATCAAAAATAATAGAATATCTGAAAACTCTTCATGACAAATAATTCAGGAAATAAGCTTAAGTATTACCTGGAACTAAGTAAATATAAGATAATGATTCCGGTAGGGCTGACTGGCTTCACCGGATATTTTATTTTTGATCCGCATTTCTCGTATAAAATAGTATTCATAAGCATTGGAATTTTCCTGCTGGCAGTTTCTGCATCTGTATTAAACCAGATTCAGGAAGTTGATTTAGACAGTAAGATGAACAGGACTCAAAACCGTCCTATTCCTACCCGGAAAATAGGCACCAGACAGGCGCTAATATTCTTTATGATCAATCTAATTGCTGGTGCGGTTATTATTTATGCAGCAGGAAATTTTAATGCCATGATCATTGGATTAGTTGCAATCTTATGGTATAACGGGGTTTATACGTATTCCAAAAGGATGACAGCCTTTGCAGTAGTGCCTGGTGCTGTAACAGGAGCATTGGTACCTCTTATCGGATGGCTTGCAGCCGGGGGAGGAATATGGGATAAGCCAATTATATTTCTTGAATTTCTGCTATTTACCGGGCAGATACCTCACTTCTGGCTACTTATGCTGAAGTACGGGGAAGAGTATAAAGATGCAGGCATTCCAAGCCTTTCAGATATATTTAAACAACCTCAGATAAACAGGCTCACATTCACATGGGTGGTTTCTTCAGCTGTTGCAGCACTCTTTTTTTGTTATTTTGAAATCATCAGGAGCATTCTCATAATAAGCATCTTACTGATGGCCTCAATTATTCTGATCTGGCAGTTTTCTGCACTAATGAAAGCTCAGGGAATTTCGAATAATTTTAAAAAATATTCGATAATTCTTGATTCATACTTTTTGCTGGTACTGCTGCTTTTAATCTCAGACAGGATAATATCATGAAATGATCTTCAATATATTCTAATATTCCGGTGCGCTGCACCTTTTATTTTTTATATACCTCCTTATCTACAAAGATTTTGGTGCTCTGCACCTTGTATATTTTATTAACAAGCTGCAGGGCTTTGAAGCCTGCCGGCAGTTAGGTATTTGTAGAAAGAGAGTCAATGAATTGGATACCTGTTGCAGCGCACCGCGATATAGAATTAAAACTGATGATTCAGGCTTTCTTCCAGGTAAGGATGGTTGACAGGCATAATTTTTGCCTTACTGAGAGCGGTTGCCACTACTAAAGCAAACAATCCGGCATATCCGAGGAAAAGACCTGCCGCAATCCATCCAAATTTTAATAATCCGGTAGTACCTGGAATTACCTGCACAAAAAGCTCTATGTATTGTCCAATTATCAGAAGTATTATGACAAAAATAATAGCGGTCGTGTTTCTGCTGGTTTTAACGGGAAGAAGTATCAGAAAGGGAACCGCCCAGTTAAGCCCTATTTCAAGGAAAAACAGTACTTTCCATCCATTCTGCCAGCGAACAAAGAAGTAAGCTGTTTCTTCCGGTATATTTCCGTACCATATTATCATAAACTGGGCGAACCAGAAATATCCCCACACAATGGAAAGCATGAAAATATACCTGGCAAAATCATGCAGGTGAAATTTATTTAAGAATGGAAAATATCCTAACTTATTAAGAATAAATACTATGAGGGTTAATATTGATACTCCGTGCAAAAATGCCGCAATCAGATTCTTCAACGCAAAAATAGTACTATACCAGTGAAGGTCAATGGACATCATCCAATCAAATGCCGCAAGTGAAAAGGTTACAGCAAGAATGAAAATCAGAATTTTTGAATAGAGTTCGCTTTTACCAAACAAAGACATAATCCCTTTCTCATCCTCTCTGCCCGTCAGGTCCTCTTCAAGTGAAAGTTTTCGTAATTTCCGGATAAGAACAATCCATAATACAAAATAAATAACCATTCTGGCGAAGAAGAAAGGAACGTTCAGAAAGGCCGATTTATGCTGTAATACCGGATCAAGGACAATCGCTTCTTTATGAGACCATTGATAAATGTCGTGCAGGCCAAAACAGAGAAGTAAGAAAAAGAGTGCTGCAAAAGGGATATAAGACATCATTGCTTCAGGAATTCGCTGAAAAGCTGAAGACCAGCCGGACTGCGAAATCTTCTGAATAACGAAAAAGAAGGCGCCTCCCATCGCCAGTGAAAAAAAATAATAATTTACAATCAGATAGTGAGCCCAGGTTAACCGATGGTCCGTCAATAACCCAACAATAAAACTGGCTGCTCCGATGGCTATCAGGAGAAAGGTAATTATTCTGAAGTTCCTTGAAATTGTTATTTGATCCTTCATTATTTATTTTCCCCCTCTTTAATATCTGTAATTCCCATAACTTTCCCCTGAAGTTCCCGGATGTATATTACGAGCATCCATCTGTCATCAGCTCTTACCTGGGAGCCATGTGCCCCCATAGCACCAAATCCCAGTGTTATAGAATGATATATCTCACCGTCCCTCAGTTTGCCTGCAGTTTCTGAAATCAGGGAGCGTGGTTTTACAGGATATAAACCGCTCTTGTAAAGACGTCCATCCCCCTCACCACGAATACCGTGACATCCTATACAAAAAGTAGAATAAACTGTTTCCCCCCGCTGGATAGATTCATCAGTCCGGGAAATGGGATTGACCAGTTCCTTCCCCGCTTTAATACGGGACTCCGGATCAATTGTATATTCAAATGGCGTAAATCCTCTTGGAATTGTGCCGGCAGAAGGAACTCTCATTGTCATACCATCTTTAAATTCCGGATTCCTGGAATTCGTTTCATAGGCAGTTGAATAAAACATATCCGGGAAATAATCCCAGCCCGGATTATTCCTGCTCCTGTTGCAGCTTAAAATAATAAATGAAACCAATAGCAGGAATACTGTTTCGTATGCAGTTTCCCTTTTAAAAATAATTTTCATGCTTTTACGCTTTCAAATTCTTTATCCAAAACCTCAATTGCGCCCAGTTCTTTCATAACAATTTCAGCCCTGCGGGCATTTGAAATATCCTGGTTATCATTATCTACTACAATAACAAATTTGTCATTTGTCGCTCTCGGGTCAAAGATTGTATTCTCACGACCGGGAAAAAGTTTTGACCTCGCTGAAAAAAGGACAAGACTTGCTATTGTTACAGTAAGAATTGTAACAATAATTGTGACGACGATAAATGAAGGAAAGGAGTTAAATGGTTTACCTCCATAAACAACAGGCCAGTCAATCACAGAGGTATAATAGAGAAAAGCCAGTGTGGCTATAATCCCGAATAGCCCGAAGAAATAGGCGGCAGTCGGGAGTCTGGATTTACGCTTCATCAAATGAAATACTTCATGTATCGGATATGGCGTAAACACATCATATATTAAAAATTCCTTCTCCTTCAATAATTTGATTGATGTAAGAAATTTTCCCTCATCATCGAAAACCCCTATTTTAAATGTTCTCGTCATAACTACGTCTGATTAATCCTCTGTTTTATTTCCGATATGCACCACCCCCTTAAGTTCGCTGATTGCCAACATCGGAATATATCGCATGAAAAGCAGAACTCCGACACCAAATAATCCGAGGGTCCCGGCAAATACTCCAATATCGATTATCGTAGGGGTATATGAAACCCAATTAGATGGAAGGAAATCTTTACTTAGTGAGGTAACCACAATATTGTATCTTTCTAACCACATCCCGACATTTATCGAAAGAGAAACAAACAGCAGCCACTTCCAGTTTCTTCGCATCTTCCTGAACCAGAAAAGCTGAGGGATTAAGGCATTGCAAACAATCATACCCCAGAATTGAATTGTATAATCGCCGGTGATTCTATTCCTGAAAAATGTAAACATTTCATATTGATTGCCAGAGTACCATGCAATGAAGATTTCAGTCAGGTAGGCGGTTCCCATTATCAATGATATAAAAACAAGAATCCTGGCTATTGCATCCATATGGTTATCGGTAATATAATCTGTAAGCTTGTAAATTCTCCTTATTAGAACCATAAGAGTCATTACCATCGCAAATCCAGAGAAAATTGCTCCTACGACAAAAAAGGGCGGAAATATTGTAGTATGCCATCCCGGTTCAATTCCGACAGCAAAATCGGTAGCAACAATTGAGTGAACAGAAACCACTAGTACGGCAGCTATGCCCCCAAGTATAAAACTAAGCGATTCATAGCGTATCCAATGGCGGCTTGAGCCGGTCCATCCAAGGCTGAAAAAGCCGTATAAAGTTTTTCTTAATCTTGAAGCTGTTTTATCCCTTATTGTGGCAAGGTCCGGTAACATTCCGAGATACCAGAAAGAAACAGATATTAAAAGATATGCAGTAATTGCTGTAAAATCCCAGAACAGAGGAGAGTTAAAATTCACCCACAACGGACCTCTAGTATTCGGATATGGGAAAATATAAAAAGCAAGCCATATTCTTCCCATGTGCAGAGCCGGGAATAGTGCTGCCGAGATTACAGCAAAAACAGTCATGGCTTCTGCAGCCCTGTTAATGGATGTCCTCCATCTCTGTCTTAAGATAAGTAAGAAAATTGAAAATGCAGTTCCTGCATGTCCTATGCCTATCCACCAGACGAAATTTACAATTTCCCATCCCCAGGCAACCGAATTATTCACACCCCATGTGCCAATTCCCTTATTAACAGTTATATAGATAGCATATCCTCCAAAAAGAGCGGCTGCTGAAGCAATCCCAAAAGCAATAGTCCACCACAATCCGGGTCGCACATCCAGCGGGTTAATTATCTCCTCGGTAATCTGACCAAGTGTTTTATTCCCTTCAATAAGAGGCCCTCTGATTTTTCTGTTATACATTGATTGGCTTCTGAATAATTATGTATTTAGTTTTTCATCATTCCTGATTTTTGTAAGATATCCTACGGAAGGAAGAGTATGTAACTCTTCAAGCAAGGCGTATTTCCTTGGATCTGTGAATAACCTCGAGACTTTACTGTTTCTATCATTAAGATTGCCAAAAACGATGGCTCCTGAAGGACATGCCTGCATACAGGCTGTCTTTATCTCATAATCTTTAAGCCTCCTGTTTTCAAGTTTAGCCTGTAATTTCTTCTCCTGAATCCGTTGAACACATAATGAACATTTCTCCACAACACCTCTCTCTCTGACTGTAACATCAGGATTTAAAACCATTTTCCCAAGATCTGAAGCAGTATTAAAATCAAATGCTTTGTTATTGGTATAGCGGTACCAGTTAAATCTCCTGACTTTATAAGGACAGTTATTAATACAATACTTTGTGCCGACACATCGGTTGTAAGTCATCTGGTTCAATCCTTCACTGCTATGGTTTGTTGCGGAAACCGGACAAACATTTTCGCAGGGAGCATTATCACAATGCTGGCATACCAGTGGTTGAAAATAGACCAGGGGATTATCGGGATTATCTGAATAATATCTGTCTATCTTAATCCAATGCATTATCCTTCTCCTGATAACTTCATTTTTACCGACAACAGGGATATTGTTTTCTGCCTGGCAGGCAATAACACAGGAATTACATCCGACGCAAGAATTCAGATCTATTGATAGCCCCCAGCGAAACCCATCATATTTCACATCCGGATACAGGGTCTTGTGTGTTGATTCAAATTCTTTATGAAACTCATTCCCGGAAGATGGGTCTTTTTTATATTTACTAAGAACAGTCTCCCTGACAATTGGCCTTCCCTCCATCGAATAGTGTTCCTGAGTAAGTGCGAGCTGTTTCCGTTTTAAGGTGTTGTCAGGTTTGTCAATTGAAAATCCATACATTTTGTTTCTTTCACTTATCCTTACGAAAGGGTACATATTTACCCCAATATTTTTGCAGACCGGACCGGAGTTTGTATGACCATATCCAAGAGAAACTGAGATTGTTCCTTCAGTCTGTCCGGGCTGAATAAATGCAGGAAGAATCAGACCATCAGCAATCTTAACCAGAGATCCCATTTGCAGACCTAACTTTTTGGCATCCGTTAATGAAACAGCAGCAACGTTTTCCCAGCATTGCCGGGAAATCGGGTCTGGTAATTCCATTAACCAGGGGTTATTGGCATGCAGGCCCGTTCCAAGAGATACACTTTCGGAAATAATAATCTCATAGCCGTTAGAAAGCACATTTGATGAACTTTTCATTACTTTATTAAGCCCTTCTTTATTAAAGTTGAAAGAGTTCCTCTCCGGGACCTTATAACTAAAGATACCATTCCCCAGAGATTCATTCCAGAATTTTCTGAAATCTGAAAAGGCAGAATGGGGATAATATGTTTTTTCCCAGTTCGAGATCAAATAATTATGATAAGGGGTGGATTTTCCGGTCCATTTCAATAATGAATCCTGGAATGAGCGGGTATCAAAAATCGGATTGATGCATGGCTGACTTAAGCTTAATTGCCCAGGAATAATTTCTGAATCATCCCACAACTCCAGATAGTGATGAACGGGGCATTCGTACTTACAACGTCCAACCGTTTCATTTAAACTTACAGTCATATTTATTGTCAATTCTGTCTTTTTTATCCCGGCTAAAAACTTATTTGAATCAGGATAATCGTATACCGGATTAACATTATACATTATCAATGCATTGACAGTGCCATTGTTCAGTTCATTTACAAGATTTTCCATATTGCTGTCAATGCCCGAAGCAATGTTAAGACTGTTATTCAGATCGATACACTCTGTATAGCTACCTAACAGCAAGTTAATTCCATTGACAATAATCTGTATGTCAACATTATTTGTTCCTGATAGTACTATAGCTTTCCCTTTTGATTCAATGAGATTTCCGGCAAGTTCCGAAAGGTCTTCTCTGTATGGAACACCAGGGAATATCTCTCCTCCTGTTTTTTCCGCAATTTTATTGTACAAATCAATCAACAGGATTTTTTCTTCTGAAGGCTTAATTTTTTTCCTTATATCAGCATTGGCTCCTGTCAGGCTCATCCCTGATTCGAAATGAATATGCAGCAGCATGTCTTTTTCCTCATTATCCGGTTTTCGCCTGGAAATATAATCCGGGATAAAATGAACCGGGGATACCCAGGTTCCAAGAAAATCTGCATTTATTGAAACAACAACCGATGTATTCCGGAAATGATAATCTGGAATTACTTGTCTCCCGAAACATATAGAATTAGCTTCCAGAACTGCGGAATATGAGATAGCGTCATATTGAACCCATTTAAAATTCTTGAACCGGGCCCCGAATTCATTTATCAGTTTGGCGGTAGAAGGGGAAAGAATACTTGAAGTAAGCAAAACAATTTCTCCTCCTGTTGAATTTATCCTGGTTAATTCTGATGTGATTTTTTTATCAATTATTTCCCATGAAACAGGTAAATTATCTTCAGTTGGTGATTTCAGGCGTGCATCATCATAAAGACTTAATACTGACGCCTGTACTCTGGCTGTAGTTCCTTCTTTGTTAAATGAGCATAAGGCATTTCCCTCTATTTTTATTGGCCGTCCGTCTCTTGTTTTTACCAGAATGCCGGAATATTCGTGCCCGTCATAATAACTCGATGCATAGTATAACGCCTGCCCTGGAGTAAGTTCGGGTGGTTGTATGATATATGGCAAGGCTTTCAAAACAGGTCTTTTGCAACTTGCAAGAACGGCTGCCGAAGCAAAACTAAACCCGAGAACCTTCAAAAAATCCCTTCTGGATGTACCCTGGCGAACGAAATCCACTTCAAACAGATCAAGCAACCGGTTATTATTAGACTCACTGGTATTTTCATTTTCACCGCGTGCCAGGTTCTCTGATTCTTTTGGATTTTTCCTGTCGGTTTTCATATTTTATACCTTTCCAAAATTATGCTGTTAATAATGACATTTCATGCATTCTGTACCCCCCACCATGCGTACAGTAACACTGTCAACCACTCCCTTTTTAACCTTTTCAACCAGATCAATGTATTCCGAATAAAATTTATTATTATGAATATTTATTTTCTTAGTCCGGTGACAATTTATGCACCACCCCATTGATAAATCACCGACCTGTTTAATGACATTCATTTCTTCAACCTTCCCATGACATTCCTGGCACTTAACTTCTCCAACACTTATGTGCTGTGCATGGCTGAAAAAAACATGGTCTGGAAGGTTATACACTCTTATCCATTCTATAGGTTTTTTAGCCTCGAATGCGCTGATTATTTTTGCTATTTCTGTCGCACCTGAGCGAGTGCCATTTCGTACCATCAGGTGGCAGTTCATACATACATTTTCAGGTGGAATACCGGCAATTTTGCTATATGGGGCAGAACTATGACAATAAATGCAATCTGTTCCATTCTGCCCTGCATGAACCGCATGGGAAAATTTTATCGGTTGAAATGGAGCATAGTCTTTCGAGTGACCCAATGCGATGGCATCAATAACAAGTGTGTTTATAATAAAAATAGTTGTAACAATAAGAACAGAATAATTTATCCATCGTTTTTTTACGATTTTTGTTATTATAAGATCTGTTATTGAAAAAAGGAATAAAACCGAAGCAATAATGAATAAAAAGAGATTCGTAATTACTGGTTTATTTTTTTTAAGCCCAATATCAACGAATCTATCCATATAGGCTTTGATCAATATGATATCTTCGGTTGTCAGCTGAAAACCTTTATGCACCTGGGCCATTTTCTGCCCTGATGGCCGGAGCAGCACCCGGTTTAAATCCTCTGTGGTTTTATCAAGATACTTCCTGGAAATTTCCAGAGCATCAGGGTTCCAGTTCAATGTGTCTGATTCTCTCGTATTATGACATCCGGCACAATTTATTGATTTATTATCCTGGTAAACTAATCCAAAGAAAAGCCTTTCCCCCCTGACAAGGTTCTCCGCATTTAACATCCCCGGGTTATTGCCGACTGAATCTTTAGGCTGAATTCCAATTGACTGGACAGGAATATTTATAACCAACAATAAAATTAAAAGGGCCAAATATTTAGTTTTATATATGGGGAAATTTTTGTGCATTTATAACAAATTATATAACAAGTATTACCGGATTAACAGACTAAGTCGTCATTTTTCTCAAAAATGCATCAAATTCAAAAATATGAAAACGGTACAAAATAAATAACAAATATGTCCGATTTTAAGTTAATTCATTCAAATATGTTTATAAAGGTAGCCAAATATGATTATCTGTCTTTACTACTAATTTCAATCTTTGCAGCAGTAGGAAGCTATTCCGGGGCTATAAGAAACATGAAAATAGAAACGGCATTTTTTGCAATTAAATTCAAGCTTAATTAAAAATCCGGAATTTGTGGCAAAAGATTTTTATTTATACTCCTGGGCCTGTTTTTGTAATTCATCAGATTCATAAATATTCTTGCCTGTATTTTTCTGTAAAATTACAATCATTGCCTTAGCTACATCCCCGGCTTGTATCGCTCTGTATTTTTTCATTTTCCCTAGAAGTAAAGGATGAAATACCTTCATAACAATTTTACCGGCTATTTCTCCTGTTCGCTTTTCTTTCCTCTCTCCAAGAAGCATGGCGGGTCTAACAATTGCAATATTTTCAAGGTTTAGTTTTAGGATCTCCTGTTCCATTTCACCCTTGATCCTCAGATAATAATTTGAAGATCCAGGTGCAGCGCCTATTGATGATACTATTGCCAGTTTTTTTACACCATTAGTAACAGCTGCAGTTGCAATTATAACAGGAATATCGCAGTCAATCTCTTTCATTTTCTTTATTGATCCGGCTTTCTTAATTGTTGTTCCCAGACAAATAAACAAATCATCTCCCTGAATTGCAGGTAAATAAGTTTCAGGATTAGAAAAATCAACTACAAATTCTTCAATTTTATTATTAGAAATCTCTACTGGCTGCCGAATAAATATTTTAATCGTCAGATATTCTTCTGACCGGAGAAGTTCCTCAAGAAGCAGATTTCCTATAAGTCCGGTTGCTCCGAAAATTATTGCGGTTCTTTTATTCATCTCATGCAAGTTATGTTATGATATCTTTGTGTTTTTTGAATCTATCTTTCATATCAGGGTTAAAATTAGTGTATTCTTTTTATGATTAATTATGATCGTATTGAAAACCACTATATTCTGACTAATGTGAAAATATTTCTTTTGCCGGGCCAATTCTCACATTAATAATTTTTTACTATTTTGCGCCCCTTAATTTAAACTCAACAAAATGTCATCGGCAAAAAAATCCGTGTTATTAATATTACTCATTCTTTTTGCAGATCAGGTACTTAAAATCTGGATCAAAACACACCTGGTTCTTGGTCAGGAGATTCAAATATTCGGTAACAGGGGAATGCTTCATTTCATAGAAAACAATGGAATGGCATTCGGAATGGAAATGGGAGGAAAACCAGGAAAACTGGTCTTAAGCATTTTCCGGATTATAGCAATTTTGGGGATAGGCTGGTATCTATCTTCTCTGATAAATAAAAAAGCAAATCTGGGTCTAATCCTGGCAGTAAGTGTAATTATGGCTGGTGCGATAGGAAATATTATTGACAGCGCTTTTTATGGAATGATTTTCAGTGATAGCTATAATTATCCGGCAATATTATTTCCGCCAGGGGGCGGTTATGCTTCTTTTCTTCATGGGCGGGTAGTTGATATGTTTTATTTCCCGTTAATAAACACCCACTGGCCAGCCTGGTCTCCTATTAAACCCGGTCAATCATTTGTTTTTTTCAGACCGGTTTTCAACCTTTCTGATGCCTCAATAACCTGTGGTGTTTTTTCAATCCTTCTATTTCAGAAAAGAATGTTCCGTGAATTACCCGAAGAAACCAGAATAGGATCGTTATAAAAATCAGGTGTTGCAGCATCCGTTTACACAGTTCAGGAGAACCTTCAATGTCTCATGTTTAAGGTAATAATAGATATTCTTACCTTCTCTCTTTGAAGAAAGAACCCCTTTATCTTTTAATATTCCAAGATGATGTGATGCTGTTGCCTGTTCAATTCTGAGCTGTTTATGAATCTCTGTTACAGTTAGTTTCTGCCCGTCTTCAAGGCATCCGATAATTGAAATCCTGGTAGGATGGGCTATTGCCTTAAGCATGTTGGCTGCTTTTTCCAGATTCTCTGGATTTAACTGACTATGTTCCATTTTATGAAGTTAATTTCTGCCGCAAATATATATAAATATGTTCATGTGATCTATGTGTTTCATTCAGTATTGTTTTTTCTTTGTAAAGGACTTTTATAAGTTATAATAGCTTAACGAAGAATGTTATTAGTAATCCGATCTATGCGTTTTTGCTATATTTTTATGTAAGTTTGAATGAAATAAAATGACATGTCAACACTCTCTTCCATAAAAAAGCCTGTTGAAAAAGATATGGCAGCTTTTGAAGACTATTTCAGCAAAACTATGCGAAGTGAGATTCCTTTATTAAAAATAGTTTTAAATTATATATTTCGTCGTAAAGGCAAGCAAATGAGGCCATTATTGGTGTTTCTAAGCGCTCGTCTTAATGGAGAAATTTGTGAAGCAACTTATGTGGCGGCCACGCTTATTGAACTTCTTCATACAGCTTCACTTGTTCACGATGATGTTGTTGATGATGCTGAGGAAAGAAGAGGTGCGTTATCGGTAAATGCTTTATGGAATTCTAAAATTGCGGTTCTCGTTGGAGACTATATGTTGTCGAAGGGTTTGCTGATCACCGTTGAAAAGAACAGGTATGATATGCTTGAGATTGTTTCAGAGGCTGTAAAGTCTATGAGCGAGGGGGAATTACTCCAAATACAAAAGGCCAGAAAACTCAATATAAAAGAGGAAGATTATTATAAAATCATCAGTATGAAAACAGCTGCATTTATAGCAGCCTGTACCGCTTGTGGCGCCAGGTCAGTGACCGAAGATACAGATACAATAATGACAATGAAAGATTTCGGAGAAAATGTCGGTATTGCTTTCCAGATTAGAGATGATCTTCTTGATTATGAGGGAAATGGCCTGACGGGAAAAGCTCCCGGAAATGATATCAAAGAAAAAAAAATTACACTTCCGTTAATCTATTCGCTGGAACAATCTCCGAATTCAAAAAAAAGGCATATTCTTTCCATTGTAAGAAACAAGAAAAAAACAAAAGCTGAAATCACTGAAGTAATCGAATTTGTCTCAGAATACGGGGGAATGCAATATGCAGAACTCCGCATGAATCAGTTCCGCGATAAAGCCCTGGCAATTCTTGATTCATATGCCGATTCGGAGGTAAAAGACTCGATGAAAGAATTTGTCTTTTATACGACCACCAGGAATAAATAATTCATTTCTAATTATCTTACTGCTTCAAGCTGAACTGGAGGTACTTTTGCAATATCTTTCAGGTAATAGCGTGATCCTATATAAAAAAGAAGAGCTCCCACAATTAATATAAACGGGAGTATCCCCATTGCCGTTTTAATATTTGACAGGTCAGAAATCTTTCCCAGGACAATTGGTGCTGTAAAAGAACCAAGAAGGTTTTGAACTGCAACAGCAATTGCATAAGAAGTAGCTCTTAACCCGGGATGAATAACATCTTGTGTAACAGCTGCAGCACCTGCAATAAACATCATTATAAATATTCCAAATAAAAACAGTATAGCAATCTGCCCGATCCCTTTTAATAGAAAAAAAGCTACGAAAAGCAGCAAGGATGAAATAAATGTCGTCGCCGCAGGGAAAAGCATTCTTGCCCTGGGTTCAGATTTCCTCCATTTATCCGTAAGAAACCCACCCAGTGGTGCTCCGATTAATGCCAGCATCATCACCGCACCGGCCAGGGTACCGGCATTTTGTGGCTGTAGACTGTTTCCTGTTTCAAAAAATTTTGGAAGCCATACAATCATAGCAGTTGTTACAAAGACCACGGCAGCCATGCCGAAATAAGTGAATATCACCGACGGCTTAGTAATAAACTCCTGTATCATGTCTTTCTTTTCCATCCTGATTTTATTATTGCTCTTGTCAACGAACGAAAGATCCACTGTTTTATAATCTTTTACAAACAGGAAAAGGACAGCAATTATTAAACCCGGCACAGCAACAATTCCAAAAGCATGCTTCCAGCCCAGATAGTGAGCTATAATTCCCCCCATTGTTACGCCGATTGCGGAGCCAAGGGGGATGGATGCATTCCATAATCCCATCATTTTTGATCTTCTGTCAATGGGGTACATTCCTGATATTAAGGCACTTCCTCCCGGGGCATACCCGGCTTCCCCAAAGCCAATAAATATGCGCGCCATAAATAGCTGAACATAGTTCCCTGTGAGTGCACAAAAGGCTGTTGCAAGGCTCCAGACTATAGCCATCAGCCCTATTGTTTTTGTTCTGCTCCAGCGATCAACGAGTATTGATACAGGAAAGGTAAGTATTCCGATAGCAAGATATATGACCGACACCAGCCAACCACACTGGGTGTCTGTAATAAACCAGTCTTTCTGAATTGAGGTAAACATAGAACTTACAACCATCCTGTCGGCATAATCGAAAAGGTATAGCAAGAACAGAAGCATAAATACATAATTGGAATAACCTTTTGAGAACAGGTATCCATGGCGATCTTCAGGACTTTTCATGACAAAATTATTTAGGTTAGTTCTACCCGGATTATTAAGTGTTTGTATTTCAGAATTTTATTCTATCTGTTCTTAATCAGTAAATGAACCCTCAGGCCAAGTAAATAAAAAAATGCAATAATTTTATAATTTGTCGTATTTTTAAGTCTTTATACTTATTTACATTTTATGTTTATTTGAAGAAACTTATAATCGAATCCAGATGACATCACTTAGACAAATTGAAGATTTTAT
>Ga0182017_10000650_pt1 | contig 27223 bp, 27 predicted proteins | sample 712E3DmetaG_FD_120492 | JGI IMG/M metagenome (GOLD analysis project Ga0182017, IMG submission 120492) | Permafrost microbial communities from Stordalen Mire, Sweden - 712E3D metaG | ecosystem: Environmental > Terrestrial > Soil > Wetlands > Permafrost | place: Sweden: Stordalen | collected... | reverse complement strand
TGGTGCGGCGGGGACGGCTGGTGCGGTGGCTTGCATACTCCCAGGGAGTATACCGTCCCCCGGCCGAGACGACAACCGTGGGTCGGCTGACACGCGCCCCCGGTGGCGCCACAATAGCCGCGTGACCCCGCCGCTCGACCCGCCCGTCGCCGCATTCGTTACGTGCCCGGCTCCCTGGGGAGTGCTTCACGTGGCGGCGACCGCGGCCGGCGTAGTGGCCGTGGATCTGGGCACGGAAACGCCGGAATTCGTCGACGACCTGGCGCGGCAGCTCCACGGCACTGTGCTGCCAACGGAGGACGGCGACGTTCCGGCGGAGTGGCGAGCGACCCTCGACGAGGCCAGGCGCCAGATCGGCGAGTACTTCGCACGGAGCCGGCAGACCTTCGTGCTGCCGATCGACCTGCGGGTCTCGGATTGGGACCGGCTCGTGCTGGCCGGAGTGGCGCGTCTTCAGTACGGCGAGACCGCCGCCTACGGGGAGCTCGCGGGCCGGATCGGCAGACCGGGCGCGGCTCAGGCGGTCGGCGGCGCGATGGGCCGCAATCCCGTCCCGATCCTGATTCCGTGCCATCGCGTCATCGGCGCCAACCGAACGCTCGGCGGCTACGGCGGCTCGACTTATGCCGACCGCCGGGCGGCGCTCGCGATCAAGCGCACGCTGCTCGCCATCGAGGGCTCGACCGCGCGCGACTGACCGCCGGCGAGATCCTACTGGTGGTTGTCTTCCAGCTCCATCTGTTCGAGGGCGATCACGATCGCGAGTCCGAAGGGGACGTCGAAACCGGGCGCGATCTGGACGCCGTACGAATCGCGGATGGCCAGCAGCCGGCGCGAAGCGAAGATCACGTCCGAGCCTCCGCGGGTGATGTGGAACTCGCGACTGATCCAGTCGCCGGTTACCTTCAGCTGGTCGCCGCCCGCCAGGTCGACCGTGAAGTGGTCGCCGAGGATGTTGACGAGAGCCTTCTGGATCGTCGCGACGACCGCCTCGCCCCCCTTGATCTCGAAGGTCTTGTGGACGTGCGCCAGCGATTGATTGATCTCGTAGAGCGGCTTGCCGGTCGGATCCTGGAGCACCAGGGTGCGCCGCAGATGGAGAGCCTGGCCGTCGACCATGAAGGCGTGGTTGCCGGCGGAGTCATCGATCCAGAGATCGCCGCTGATCGACATCAACTTCTGGTTGAGAACGTAGGTCCCGCCTGTCGGGGCGAAAGACATGTTCGAGCTCCTTCTGGGCCTGGCCCGGCCCGGCTAGTAGTCGACTCCCTGAACCGGCAGACATGCCCTTCCTCGCCGCCAGTATGCGCTGCGAAGGCTGAGCCTGCGTCAGCCGAGCACGGCCTCGAGGGACAGGCCCGTCTCGCGTTCGGAGAGCTCCCACAGCTGAACGAGTTGCTCTGGTCTGCGCATCCCCGCCCCAACCTTGCGCACCACCGGCGCTCCGAACGACCACCAGCGCGGCGCGTACAGCGATCCGCCGACCGCCGCCGGATCGGTCCCGGCGCGAAGCTGTGGCAGGGCTCCCCTATCGGCTGATTGGGCAATCAGCGGAGAGGCTACGACCCAGAACCGCTGCTGCAGACCACGGTTCGCGTTCAGGCTGGTCGACTGCAGGTTGGTCTTCGAGAAGCCGGGGTCGGCCGCGTAGGCGGTAACGGTCCGGCCGGCCAACCTCCGGTTCAGCTCGAGAACGAACTGGAGATCGGCGCGCTTGCTCATGCCGTACGCGGACCAGGTCTTGTAGCAGCCGCGCATGTGCGGGTTCGACAGGTCGTACTTGCCTGCTGTGAAGCGGGCGATCGAAGTCGTGCTCACGATCCGCCCTGCCGGCGCCGCCAGGAGCGCCGGCAGGAGCTGCAGCGTCAGGGCGAAATGGCCGAGGTGATTCGTCCCGAATTGCGTCTCGAAGCCGTCGACCGTCGTGCCCTCGGGCACGGCCATGACTCCGGCGTTGTTGAACAGCAGATCGATGGCCGGGTGGGCCACCTTGACGGCCGAGGCGAATGCGGCGATGGACGCGAGCGAACCGAGATCGAGCTGTCGAACCTCCAGCGAGGCTCCCGGCACCTTCGACTCGACGGCTCCGCGCGCAGCCTCGGCCTTGTCGAGGTTCCGCGCAGCGATTATCACGTGGGCGCCGTGGGCTGCCAGCGCGCCAACCGTCGCCAGTCCGAGCCCGCCGTTGCCTCCGGTCACGATCGCGGTTCTTCCCGATTGATCGGGGATATCGCTCGCCTTCCAGCCCATTGGTGCTCCTGTCTTACCCTGGCCCGGCGGGGAGGCGGGCCATTCCCCGATCGGAGTGTAAGGGGGCGCGACCGCCGTGGGGCGGCGCCGCCGCACCTCGAGAGCCGCCGCGTCTCCACCGACGCCGCCGGAGGCTCACATGGCGCCGTGCGGACGGATACTTGCGCGAAGGAGGCGGGCATGAGATTGGACCGAGCGAGAGGCCCCGCGGCCTTGATTGCGGTACTGCTGTTCGTCGGGGCCTGCGGGTCAGGCGGGGCCACGGGCTCGATTGGGGCACGTCGGACGCCGGAAGGCCCGCCGGTCACGGAATCGCCGGGAGCCACGGCCGCTGTCGTCGGCACGCTTCCGCCGGGGGCCCTGACCATCGCCACCCTTGGCGACAGCCTGACCGAGGGCACGGGCGACGACTCGGGCGGGGGCGGCTATCCCGGACGGTTGCAGAGGCTCCTCGAGCCGCTCCGACCGGGGACTCGGATCGTCAACGTCGGACATTCGGACGGAAACCATCCCAACGAGGCCGGCTACGACCGCATCGCGGCGATCTGGTTCGCGGCGCTGAAACCCCTCCTCTAGTCGGCGGCGCCAGCCCCGGTCCCGATGGTGACTCAGACGAGCGTCGTGTCTACGTCGAACGCGACTGCGACCGCCCGCAGCTCATCGGCCGTCAACCCCACGGCTCGGCCGCCCGCGAGCAGGTCCATGTACTCGTAGACGGCTGCCGTTTCGGCGTATTCGATCCGATCGACGGCACGTTTGACGGAGATGCTCGATCGGGCCATGACGCCGTGCTTGGCCCACAGAACGATGCGGTGGTCGCGCAGACTGGCGACGTTGGCCGCCATCAGTGGAGCCGAGCCGGGCAGCATGAATGGCAGGACTCCGATTCCGGCCGGCAGGTTGACGATCGTCTCGGGCTCCCAGCGCAACAGACGGCTGTTCACGTAGGCCTCGTCGCCGTATTCGGGAACGTGGCTCAGGAAGGTCAGGTGGGGCGGCTGGGCGTGGACGATGGCGTGGAAGTTCGTGCCCGTGCGCTCGACCGTGTCGTCGTGGACCGCCAGGTGTGAGTTCCACTCCGAGGTAACCCGCTCGAAGAGCCTCCCGGGCGCCGTGTGGAGCGTGCCGGCCGTCCCATCCGCCGAGATCCGTACCACTCCCAGATTGGCGACCGGGTCCGTCTGGATCTCGCGGAGCCGCCTGCCGGAGCCGGTGACGACGACGATCTGGTTCGCCAGATGCGGGGCCGGCTGCGGAAGCTTGATTTCCTCCTCGATGGGAAAGCGCCGCCGAACCTCCATGGGCCAGCCGACGAAGACGGAGATGTTCCCCGCGGCGCCTTCGCTGGCGTCGATGGCCGCCACGTGACCACCACCTGCTCCGATGGAGGCGAGGATCTCCTCCAGATCCGGGAACGGTTCGTATAGCGCCACGTCGGCCAACCTCCTGGCGAGAGCGCTGCCGCGCCGTCCGGCGCGAGCGCCACACGGATCCTAGATCAGGCGGCTTCCCATTTCCATCGGGCGGCCGGACGGCGGGCGGGGAGCCGCGGGCTGCCCCCGGCTCTCAGTCGAGCCGGAAGACCTCGTCCAGGCGGCGATGGAAGCCGGTCGCCGGATCGATGCACGGATCGATCAGCTTGGCCATGTCCGCCTGCCAGGGAGCGTTGATCGGGGCCGCGTCCATCATCTTGCGGAAACGATCGAAGTCGTCGACCTCGAGCACCCCGAAGAGGTCGTCGTCGTGCAGGTAGATGGAGTAGTTCCGGGCGCCTGCGGCCTTCAGGGCGTCGAGCATCTCCGGCCATACCGCGGCGTGGCGCCGCCGGTACTCGGCCTCCGCGCCCGGAAGGAGCTTCATTGCGAACGCGATACGTTCCACGCCATAGCCTCCTGGCAGTGCATCGGCGGTTAAAGCGTTGGCCCCGGCGCCGGGGAGAACCCGGGCCGGGGCCAAAGCTTGGAGGTCGCTAGGAGCGTCGGCTAGAAGCCGAACGACGTGACGTACTGATCGATGTTGTCCTTGTTGAAGACAAACGGGGGTCCGAGAACGACGACGCTGTCGGCACCGATGGTGTACGGCGCGCCGCTGTTGACCTTGGCAACCGTGTACGTCTCGCCCGAGTTGCCCTTGATGGCGCCGGTGACGAGCTGAACGGCGGTCGCATAGGCGAGGTAGCCGAGGTCGGTCACGTTCCAGAGCGCGAACTCAGGAGACGAGCCGGTCTTGACGAAGGCCTGCATGCCCTTGGGGGTACCAAGACCAGTGACGAAGACCTTACCGATGAGGCTCTTGGACTCGACGACCTGGGCCGCGGCAACGATGCCGACGGTGGTCGGGGCGACGATGACCTTGAGGTTCGGGTGGGCCGAAAGCAGGGCCTGGGCCTGAGTGGTGCTGATCGTCGGGTCGTCGTTGCCGTAGACAACGCCGTCATAGACGAGCTTGGAGTACTTGGCGTCCTTGAGGGTCGTATTCATGGCGTCGATCCAGGCATTCTGGTTCGTCGCGGTCTGGGCGGCCGAAAGGACGGCGATCTCGCCGGTGCAGCTGGGGGCAACGTCGCACGCCATGTCGGCGAGGCCCTTGCCGATGCCAGCCGTGTCGGCCTGGTTCACGAAGACGTTGTAGGCGCCCTTGGCCGGGCTGGAGTCATAGCCTACGACCTTGATGCCGGCAGCCATGGCCTGCTGGAGAGCAGGAGCAACGGCGGTGGCGTCGTCGGCGGAGATGATGATGGCCGAGACCTTGTTGGTGATGGCCGTCTGGATGAACGGGATCTGCTGCGTGGCATCGGCGGCGCTCGGGCCAACCTGGGTCAGGGTGCCACCGAGGTCAGCGGCCGCGTTCTGGGCGCCCTTGAAGGCGACGTCGAAGTACGGGTTGTTGACCTGCTTCGGGATCATGACGATGCTGCCCACGGCAGCCGGCGCCGCGGAAGCGGGCGCCGTCGTTGCGGACGACGAGCTGCAGCCCGCCAGAACTATTACCAGTGCCGCGCCTGCGGCTACGCGCGGAATGCGATGGAACATCGAGCAAACTCCTCCTTGGGACGGTAGTAAGACCTAGCGACTCCTGGTTTGAAGGCTTTCGGACTGTCGAGCGGCTACTCCCTTCGTGCTTTACCGAACGACCTCGCCGGGGACTGGGTCGCGAGCCGGTCGCCGTCTTGATTGACGGATCCGATCGACCAATACCCGGAGCTGGCGAGCAAGTTGGGGGGTGATGACGGAGAAGATCAGAAGCAGGCCGATGGCCACGTTCTGATATTCGCTCGATACGCCGGCCAGGCGCAGCGCACTCTGGAGCGCAGCGAGCGTGAATACGGCGATGATGACGCCCGGGATGGTGCCCTTGCCGCCGTTGATGTCTACGCCGCCGAGCACCGCGATGGTGACGACGACCAGCGTGAGGTTGGTACCGTTGTCGGCCCGGACGCTGTTGTAGCGCAGCGCGAGGATCACGCCGGCGAAGGCCGCGACCATGCCCGAGACGACAAACATCGCCGTCCGAACCCTGGCCACGCGAACTCCGGAGTAGCGAGCCGCATCCTTGTTCTTGCCGACCGAGAAGATCTGGCGGCCGATCCAGGTGTAATGCATGACGGCGCAGAAGACCGCCGCGAGGACCAGGAAGGTCAGCAGCGTCCACGGAACGTCGGTGCCGGGGACGTATCCGAACCCGAAGGCGGTGAAGTTCGACGGGAAGTTGCTGACGTAGCTCGTGCCCAGGACGACGTTGCACAGGCCGCGGAATAGAGCCAGCGTCCCGAGCGTCACGACGAGTGCCGGGAGGCCCCATCGCGTTACCAGCAGGCCGTTGAAGAGACCGCCCAGTGCGCCCACGACCAGCACGATCGGAATCCCGAGCTGGAGCGGTATGCCGGCCACGAACAGGGTGCCGAGTACTGCTCCCGACAGGCCGACCATCGACTCGACCGAGAGATCGATGTCGCCCATGATGATGATCGGCGTCATGGCAAGGGCCATGATCGCGACCTCCATCGTGCCGCTGACGGAGGCGCCGAAGTTGAGGGAGTTCCAGAAGTCGGGCTGGATGTAGTTCGGCGAGATCCGCGTGCCCCACCAGACCACGACGGCCAGGATGATAACGAGCAGGACCTCCCAACGCGCCACCCCCGAGAGGATCGCGCGGGCCGAGTTCGCCATGTTCCTCGACCCGCCGCCGGCAGGCATCGGGGCCTCGGCAGCGGCTGACGCCGCCGACGCGTCCGCGGGCTTGTTGACGCCCATTTGATCGTTCGTCATCGCACCCGACTCCGCGCTTTAGCCCGCTGCGACCGCACCTGGATGAGGGCATCGGTGGAGATTGCAACCAGGATCACGGCTCCGTACACCAACGTCAGCCACTCCTGCGGCACCTTCAGCAGCGGTAGCTCGTTGTTTATCAAGCCCAGGAATAGCGCCCCGATGGCGGCACCGATGACGGTCCCGGAACCGCCGGCGATCGAGACGCCACCGACGACGACGGCCGCGATGACCTGCAGTGAGAGCCCCGAGGCGGATGACGCGTATAGCGTCCCGAAGTAGATGCCCCACAGAACGCCCGCGATCCCGGCCAGCATCCCGCACAACGAGAAGGCCAGGAACACGGTCAGCCGGGAGCGGACGCCGATGACCGCCGCGGCTTCGGCGTTGCTGCCGACGGCGTAGAACTGGCGACCGATGACGGTGTATCGAAGCGCCATCCCCACGGCCGCAACCACGAGGATGGCCAGGATCACGAAGATCGGGATCCCGGAGAAACCGATGCCGCCGAACTGGAACCCGAGCAGCGTCTGGTGGGCGGGGTCGGAGTACCCCGCCGGGAGATCGACGAGGTTGACCTCGTGGCCGTTGGCGACGTAGAAGTCCAGGCCTCGATAGACGCTCAGCGTTCCGAGCGTGGCCACGATCGACGGCACCTTGAAGATGGTGACGATCACGCCGTTGGCCATCCCCAGGACGAGCCCCAGGCCTATGCCCAGCGCCCAGGCCGCGGGGACCGGCATGTCGTGCTGCTTGAGTACCGTGGCGACGACGAAGGCCACCAGGCCGATCGTCGATTCGACCGAGAGGTCGATGTTCTTGGTGAGGATCACGAGGGCTTCGCCGACCGCCGCGATGGCGATGATCGCCGCGAAGGCCGTCACCAGCACCAGGTTGTCGGCGGTCAGGAAGTTCGGCGCGCGGACCGAGGCAAACGCGGCCACGGCTATCAGGACGGCCGCGAGCGTTACCTCTCGCGAGCGCGCGATCCGCCAGATCATGGGACCGGCGCTGCTGGGTGCTCGAACGTTCGCCGGAGCGCTAAGCGCCACTTACGATCTCCTCCGCATTCTGTCCGGTGGCTGCAAACATGACCCGCTCCTCGGTAGCCTCGGCTCGCGGGATCTCAGTCTCTATTCGGCCCTCATGCAGGACCAGGATCCGGTCGCTCATGGCCAGGACTTCGGGGAGCTCGCTCGAGATGAGGACGATGCCGAGCCCGGCGGCCGCGAGGTCGGAGATGATGCGATGGACCTCGGCCTTCGCGCCGATGTCGACGCCTCGCGTTGGTTCGTCGAGGATCAACACCTTGGGTTTGGTGGCCAGCCACTTGGCGATGACCACCTTCTGCTGATTGCCGCCCGAGAGCGCTTCGACCAGCTCATCCACGCCGGTGGAGCGGATCCGCAGCTGCCCGACGTAGTCCGCCGCCAGGTCGCGCTCGGTGTTCTTTCGCGTGAACAGACGCGGGAAGAGACGCGGCAGGATCGGCAGCGTCACGTTCTCGGCGATCGAGAAGCTGGACACGAGGCCGTCCAGATGTCGATCTTCGGGCACGTACGCGATGCCGGCGCCCAGGGCTTCGGAAGGCGTCTTGAAGCTGACGCGCTTGCCGGCGAACAGCACTTCGCCCGAATCGGCGCGATCGAGGCCGAACAGGACGCGGGCGACCTCGGTTCGGCCGGCGCCGACGAGGCCGGCGAGACCGACGATCTCGCCTGCATGGACCGAGAAGCTGATATCGCGAAAGGCCCCGAGGCGAGTCAGGCCGCGCACTTCGAGAAGCATGTCGCCGATCTGAGCGTGGCTCCTCGGGAACATCGTGACTGCGCGACCCACCATGTGGCGCACGAGATCAGGCGCCGTCAACTCCGTGGTTGGAGCGGTGATGACGTGGCGCCCGTCGCGCAGGACGGTAGCGCGCTCGCAGAGCTGGAAGACCTCTTCGAGGCGGTGGCTGACGAAGAGGACTGCCACGCCACGATCGCGAGTCTGGCGAACGATGGCGAAGAGCCGCTCCACTTCGTGCGCCGACAGCGAGGCCGTGGGCTCATCGAGGACGAGGACGCGCGCTTCGACGGAGAGCGCCTTCGCGATCTCGATCAACTGCTGGTCCGCCATCGAAAGGCCCCTGACCACGGCTGTGGGATCGATCTGGACGCTCAGGCTCTCGAAGATCCGGTCCGAGGATCGCACCATCTCTCGCCAGTTGACCGAGCCAAGACTCCCCTTGGGCGTGTGGCCCATGAAGACGTTCTCGGCGACGGTCAGGTCGGGGAAGAGGCGCGGCTCCTGATGCACCACGGCGATTCCGAGCGAGCGCGCCTGGGCCGGGCCATGGAGCAGCACCGGCTTACCGTCGAGCAAGACGGCGCCCGAATCGGGCTGGTGGATGCCGGCCAGCACCTTGACGATCGTGCTCTTGCCCGCGCCATTCTCGCCGACCAGCCCATGGACCTCACCCGGCAGGAGTGCCAGTGAGACGTCTGCGAGCGCCTGGGTGGCGCCGAACCGCTTCGATACGCCGGAAAGCGCAACGGGCGGAATCACGCCTGGCGATGCAGCGTTTGACTCTGATGGGCTGGGCTTGCTTTGCGTCATGCCGTCATGTCCTGCGAGTTGTTCGATGAATGGCGGTGGCCGGCTATCGTCCTATCCAACGGCGCCGCGACGTGAACGAGGACTCGCCGCTCGCGCAGCGCATCCGCCATCTCGGCCGGCGGCTCGAGATCGGTGACTACGGCCGTCAGCTTGTCAGTGGGGCAGAAGGTGGCGAAAGCCGACCGACCCCACTTCGTATGGTCGATGAGAGCGACGACCTCGCTGGCCCCTTCGACGATCAGGCGTTTGATCTGTGCCTCCTCTTCGGTCGCGTCGCTCAATCCCGTTTCCAGGGTGATGCCGGAGGCGCCCATGAACGCCTTCTGGATGTTGACCTTCTCCAGGAGCCCGCCGCCCAGCGGGCCGACCACGGACATCGCCTCCCACCGGACGAAGCCGCCTGGCATTGCGACGGTGATTCCGTGGTGCCCGGCCAGTTCCGAGGCGATGCGTAGCCCGTTGGTCAGAACTGTCAGATGCACCCAGCCGCCGCGGGCCCGCAGGTGCCGCGCCATGGCCAGAGCCGTTGTGCTTGCATCGAGGGCGATCGCCTCGCCGTCGACGACCAGCGCCGCGGCGGTAGAACCGATGCGCTCCTTCTCGTCGCGCTGGAGGCGCTCACGGACTTCGAATGCCCGCTCCGGCCGGCTCCGGCTGGGGGCAAGCGCGCCGCCGTGTGCTCGGACGACACGACCCTCGGTTTCGAGCACACGGAGATCCTTTCGGATGGTCACCGAGGAGACATCGAGCGCATCCGCGAGGTCGCTGACTCGGGCCCGACCGCGCTCTTCGACGATCCTGGCGATCTGCTGCTGGCGCTCGCGTGCGAACACCTCCTGGCGATCGCTCGTCTCCATCCGGCGCGAATCTCCTTCGGCAGAGCAGCGGCTGTGCACCCTGGGCGATGCACCGTTACCCTTCAAGTACTTGCGTATCGTGACAGTAGACGAGAAGCAATCGAACTGTCAACGATGGAGATTGAAAGCAATCGGAACCTGTGGCAAGCTGACGGCTACCGCCGCTGAGACCGTTGGGCAAGGCCCGGCGGGCAGGCAAAACCAGGGATGGAGACGACCGTGACATCGACGAATCCAGACAGTCGCTCCGCGCGCGCTGCGCTCAAGACCCAGCGGATCGAGCTTCCGTCATGGGCCTTCGGCAACTCGGGAACCCGCTTCAAGGTCTTCGCCCAGAAGGGCGTCCCGCGGACCGCCTTCGAGAAGATCGACGACGCGGCGCAGGTCAACAAGTTCACGGGCGTGGCGCCGACCGTCGCCCTCCACATCCCATGGGACAAGGTCGACGACTACGGAGTCCTGGCACGACACGCGGCCGAGAAGGGCGTCGCCCTCGGCACGATCAACTCGAACACCTTCCAGGACGACGACTACATGCTCGGCAGCGTCTGCCATCCCGACGCCCGCGTCAGAGCAAAGGCCGTCGCGCATCTCCTGGAATGCGTCGACATCATGGACCGGACCGGCTCACGCGATCTGAAGCTGTGGTTCTCCGACGGGACCAACTACCCCGGCCAGGACGACATTCGAGCCCGTCAGGACCGGCTGGCCGAATCGCTGGCTCAGGTCTACAAGCGCCTCGGCCCGAACCAGCGCATGGTCCTCGAATACAAGCTGTTCGAGCCCGCCTTCTACCACACGGACGTCCCGGACTGGGGCACGGCGTTCGCTCATTGCACGGCCCTGGGCCCAAAGGCAAAGGTCGTGGTCGACACTGGCCACCACGCGCCGAGCACCAATATCGAGTTCATCGTGGCCTCGCTGCTGCGCGCGGGAAAGCTCGGCGGCTTCGACTTCAACTCGCGCTTCTACGCGGACGACGACCTCATGGTCGGGGCCGCGGATCCCTTCCAGCTCTTCCGGATCATGCACGAGTGCGTGAAAGCCGGCGCTCTCAACCCCGAGTCGGGCGTGGCCTTCATGCTCGACCAATGCCATAACCTCGAGCCCAAGATCCCGGGCCAGATCCGCAGCGTCATGAACGTGCAGGAAGCCACGGCCAAGGCGCTACTGGTCGATCAGATGGCCCTCGAGACGGCGCAGAGGTCCGGCGACGTTCTGGGTGCCCACGCGATCCTGATGGACGCCTACGACACCGACGTGCGCCCGCTGCTGCGGGAGGTCCGCACCGAGTCGGGATTGGATCCCGACCCGATGGGGGCTTACGCCCGCTCCGGCTACGCGGAGCGAGTCGCCGCCGAGCGAGTGGGTGGCCAGCAGGCCGGCTGGGGCGCCTGAGCGCAAGGTCAGGGCTGCGTCGCCGCAACTCGGGCGACGCAGCCCCTCCTTTCCCTGCGTATTCCGAGCCATCACGGCCCTCCTGACGCGCTAGGATCTGCCGGACGCCTTTGTCGCGGCAAGGCTCGCCCGGTGAGGTGGCCCGCGAGCCGAAGTCTCGAACCGGGTTGGAAGGAGGGGTCCCCTTGGCGGAAACGATCGTCTGCGGGCGCTGCGGCGCTCGATCGTGGGCCGGGGTCGCGGCCTGTCATGCCTGCGGCCAGAGCCTGACGCCCGGCTGGCAGGCCCCCGTCGCGCCGGGCCAGCCGCCGATGCCCTATGCGCCGGTTCCACCAGCGTTCGGCGGCCCGCCCCCGATGCCCTATGCGCCGGTTCCCCCGGCGCTGGCCGGCCAGCCACCGGCGATGCCCTACGCTCCGGTTCCGCCGGCGTTCGGCGGCCCGGCACCCTACGGCGATGGCGCGCCGCCGGCCGGCTACAACGCCGCCGGCCCGCACACGGCCGGCGGGGCGCGGCCGATTGGGATCAATGTCCTGATCGTCGTCGAGATCGTCATCGCGATCGTTGGGCTGCTGATCGCCAACGACCTGTTCTACTGGGCCGACTGGCGGTTCACCTACGACGGCGGGCTGTCGGGGGGCCTGGACGCGGCCCTGGGTGTGGCCTACGTCGCCACCTCGATCGCCGTGTTCACGGTCGCCTCAGGGCTGTGGAGGATGCAGCGTTGGGCATGGACGTCGGCCTTCATTCTCAGCGTCGTCCTGCTCGGCTTGATCGTCTTCTCGGTGGTCGATTGGGGCATCACCGGCCTGGACGTCATCGGCGCCGCCGCCCACCTGTCGGTGCTGGCGTACCTGAACACGAACCCCGTCCGACGGCTCTTCGGCATCGCTCCGGTGGGGTTCCTGCAAGGCCCGAACTAGCGGAGCGCTACTGGCGCGCGACGGGCCTCATCGGGAAGACGCCGATCACGCCCGGGCTGGTCGGATCGAGAAGCAACTCGCAACCGACTTCGCCGGCCTTGACAAGTTCGCCGAGGTAGCCTGCCTGCAGCTCGGGCAGGCCAACGTAGAGCGTTCCCTGGCCGGTGGACATGGGGCTGACCTCGTCCTCGATACCCTCTATCTCGAAGCGGCGGCGCAGCTCGTGGACGGGCACGTAGGGGCGGCTCTTGATGAAGCGGCGCATCTGAGCCAGCGTGCAGGACGACTTTTGCTCGGCCGGTTCCTCGCCGTCGGCGGCAACGGCGTCCCGATCCGGCTGCGTGGCGGGCGACTGAACCACGGGTCGTGATGGGCGTCGCGAGCCGGATGACTCTGCACGGAGCGATCCGCTGTTGCCGCGTTCCGCCGGCCCGCGGCTCGGCTGGGCGGGACGCGGAAGACGCGCGGGACGCGCGGGATGCGGAGCGGCCCCGACCGGATCGGTTCCTCCGGCGAGCGGTTCGCCCTCGATCGGCGATCCGTACGCGCTGGAAACCGGATCGGGGGCGGCCGCGGCGGCACCGCCACGACCGCGTCCGCGGCCACGTCGCCTGGGGCTCATCGCATTCTCGCTAGCTGCGGGCCGCGGCCAGCTCGACGGCCTCGGCGGGGTCGGTTCCGGCCAGGACCTTCGCGGCATAGCGCTCGGCGAACCTGCTGGCGGCCTGCTCGGGCACGATCGCCCGGATCGACTCCTTGTCCAGGCCGTAGCCGTACTTGATGGCCGCGATGTTCTCTTCGATGTACTTCTTCGGCAGCGCCTCGGTCAGGTGCTCGTCGGTGAAGTCGACGTCGCAGATGCACAGCAGCCGACCCAACGCGATCATGTTGCCGAAGAGGTCGCGCCCGAACTTCTCGACTCCGAGCTGCAGGAACGGGATTTCCTCACCGATTTCGCCGGGCTTGGTCAGGCCGAGGTCGGCGATGACGTAGTCGGCCCTGAGATGCGTGGGGCCGCGATCGGCCAGCCGGAGAACGACGTCGGCGCATTCGATCACGAAGTTGGCGATCGGCTCCCGATCGTAGGCCAGGAAGGCCTCGCTCATTCCGCCGCGGACCGACGAGTCGTAGTCGTAGAGAAGCGTCACCTCGTAGCCCATGACCGAGAGGAGGCTGGCCATGGTGTTGCCGATCACGCGGACGCCCTGGCCCCCGACCCCATCGATGACGATGGACTTTGCTGCCATCCGATTTCTTCCTCGTTTCTCTATTCCACTCCGAGCAAGGCCGGCCTGGACCTAGCTCTTCCCGTTGTTCTGCTCGGCGCTGGCCGGCCCGTTGCCATGATCGGAACCGGCCGGCCCGGCGACGGGTTCGCCTTTCACGATGCCGAGCTGGTGCGGCTCGAGGTGAGTCGAGCCGGGAGGGGCGGCCTTGTACTCGGTCTTGTAGTGCTGGAGCATGTCGTTGGCGCTGGCGAATCCGATCCGCCGGCCGTTGTTCTCGATGCACTGGCTGGCCACGTCGACGAAGGCGAAGCCCGGCCAGCCGATCGCTTCCTTGATCGCCTTGCGCATCGGACCCTGGTGGTAGACCGTGGTCTTGGCGTAGTAGGCGTTGGGATTGGTATTGACCAGGCCCTGCAGGTTGATCGGCGAGTACGTGGCGCCGGCCGGCGACGAGATCGTATTCGTGCCCTGGGGCGTGGTCGGCCCGGTCTGGCCGCCGGTCAGGCCGTAGATCTCGTTGTTGTTGCAGATGACGGTCAGGTTCGGGTTGCGCCGGATCGAGTGCAGCAGATGGTTCCCGCCGATCGATGCCGTGTCGCCGTCGCCGGAGACCACGATGACGTTCAGCTCGGGCCGGACCAGCTTGATCGCCTCGGCCACCGGCAGCGTCCGGCCATGCAGCGTGTACACCGACTCGAAGTTCATGTACGCGCCCATCCGGCCGGTGCATCCGATGCCGGTGATCAGGACGGTGTTGCTCTTGTCCAGGCCAAGCTCCTCCATGACCGAGGCGAGCTGCTGCATGATCAGGCCGATTCCGCAGCCGGGGCACCAGATCGTCGGGAAGAGATCGGTCTTGAGCTTGTCCTTGACTGCCATCTCGATGAAACCTCTTCGGGGACGCGGGTCAGCGAACAGTCGCCGACGCGACGGCGCCGGACGGAGCAAGCTCTGCGGGAAGCATTCCGATGGCACCGAGGCCCTCGCGGATCGCTTCGATGCTCATTCGGCCGCCCAGCAGCGGTACGCGCTTCACGCGCCGCAGGAGCATCCGTTCGACGACGTTGGCGTACTGCCCGTCGCTGCCTTCGATGACGATGATCTTCTTGTAGCGGCCCGCGATCTCGGTCAGCTCCTTGTCCAGGGTGGGCCAGATGCGGATCGGGCGGAAGAGCGCGAAATGGGCGGCCAGCGGCTGGGCGATGCGGCGGGTGATCCCGAAGGCGATCACGAGCGTCTCGGCATCCTTGTTCCAGCCGTATTCGTAGAACGCGTACTTCTCCGCCACCTTGAGCCTGTGCTCCCGGCCCTCGTAGTACTGGCGGATGAACTCGTCCGAGTCGGCGGTGGCGGGTTCGCCATCGGGGTATGTGGCCACGCCTGAGAAGAGCCTGGTGCTGCCCGACGCCAGCGGTTCGATGGTTCGCTTCACGACCTTGACGTCGATCGTGTCGAGATCGGCCACTTCGTTGAGATGGCCCAGGAAGGCGTCGGACAGGATGATGACCGGGCTGCGGCTCTCTTCCGCGGCGTTGAAAGCATGGATCGTGTACTGGTAGCACTCGGCCACGGTGGACGGATAGAAGACGATGCTGGTGTAGTCGCCCGTCGAGCCGTAGCGGGTCTGATTGAGATCGCCCTGACCAGGCATCGTCGGCATGCCGGTCGCCGGCCCAACGCGCATGACGTTGACGATCACGCACGGGATGCCGACCTTGTGGCCGTAGCCGATCGCCTCCTGCATCAGGCTGAAGCCCGGACCGGATGTCGCGGTGAACGACTTGGCTCCCGCCAGGCTGCCACCCAGAATCGCGTTGGCGCTGGCGATCTCGTCCTCTTCCTGTATGAAGCGGAACTCGGGATGGCTCGCCGCGTAGACCGAGGCCTGAGCAAGGATCTCCGAAGATGGGCTGATTGGGTAGCCCGCGAAGAAGCTCGCGCCGGCCTTGACCGCGCCGAGCATCACGGCTTCGTTTCCCTGGACAAGTCGCTTGGTCATCAGTGATTCCTGTCCGATCAGGTCGGGTTGTCGCGGTCGACGGCCGGAGCGCTCTCCGTGTCCGTGATGCCGCGATGTGGGTCGGTGCCGGCGACCGCCGGTCCCCGAGCAACGTCCGGAATGTGCGGGGCGGCCGTGACCTTCGCGGAGGCAGCCTCTTCGGCCTCACTCTCGGCCGGCAAGTGACCGCTCGCGTCACGCTTCGGCAGCACCTCGATGGCGAGGTCCGGGCAGTAGCGCTCGCACAGGCCGCAGCGGATGCAGTCCGTGGCCTCGATGATCGCGTCGTGAGTCAGGAGGAGGCTGTCCTTGGGACAGATCTCGACGCAGATATTGCAGCGTTTGCACCACTCGTCGACCCATCGGATGTTGACATAGTCGACGATCGTGGGGGCGCGATGCGGTCGTCTTTCGGGGGCGTATGGCGCGGTCGTGGCTTGGTTCTCCAGGGTCGGTCGGTTGGCCACCTGTGGCTTCGGATGTTGAAGTGTAAGGATTCGAGCGTACGTTCGCTGACGGAAGGAGATTCTGATCCGTCGCGTGCGCCGCTCCGGGTGCGCTACTGGACGCGGAGGACCGTCTTGGCCGCCGACCAGTGGCGCTCTAGCTGGTAGTAGTCGCGCTCCGGTGGGGCGAAAATGTGGACGATGACGGCGCCGAAATCGAGCAGTGTCCAGTGCGAATTGGAGCCTCCCTCGCGCCCGATCGGACGCACGCCTTGCGCGCGCAGCTTCTCGGCGATGCCATCGGCAATGGCGCCGAGCTGGCGCTCCGAGCCGCCGGAACAGATGACGAAGTAGTCCGCCATCGAAGTCAGCTCCGCGACGTCGAGCAGGACGATATCCGCGGCCTTCTTGTCCTCGGCGCCGTCGACGATCATCCGGGCGACCTCGAGCGCGCTGAGCCTGGCGCCGCGCGCCCGAAGCGACTCCTCGATCTCGGGTTCCGTCGGCGCCGCCTCGACACCCGCCTCGGCTTCGACGGCCGCTTCGAGGGCGTCGGCCAGAGCCATCTCGCCGGCGGTAGCGCTTCCGGCGGCCGGCTTGCGGCGTCGGGGCAGCCCGTCGGGGTTGGGCAGCGTTTCGGTCGAGGGCGAAGCTCCGGCGGGCGAGGGCGAAGCTCCTGCGGGCGAGGGCGATGAGTCGGTCACGTCAGGCGGTCCTCCGAGGGTTGTCCGAAAGATACAGCCGATGATCGCGGATGTACGCCTCCACGGCCGGCGGTACGAGGTAGCGAATTGAGCGGCCGGATGCGGCGCGAGAGCGAACATCCGACGAGGAATGTGCCAGCGGCACGGTTTCGGCGGCCAAGATGCGTTCGTCTCCGGGTGATGCCCCGGCATCGGAGGCCAGAACGCCCACATCGGGCACCGGGAAGCCGGAACGCGGCACGACGACGAGCCGGGCAAGCTCAAGGATCCTTGCGGGCGCGCGCCAGCTGGGCAGGGCGGCGGCGGCTTCGGACGAGAGGATGAAGAAGAGCCTCCGGATGATCCCCTCACGCCGGGCCTCATTGGCCAGCGTTTCGAGCGTGTCCACCGTGTAGGAAGGTCCGCTCCGATCCAGCTCAACGCGGCTCATCGCGAAGGCGGGGTTGCCGGCGATCGCCAGCTCCACCATGGCGGCCCGATCCTCCGGCGGGGTGATCTCCAGGCCCAGCTTGTGCGGCGGAACCGCCGCGGGGATGAACAGGACGCGATCCAGGCTGAGCGACTCACGAACCTCTTCGGCGATGACCAGGTGGCCGTAGTGGACGGGGTCGAAGGTGCCACCCAGGATGCCGACTCGCAAGTCGGCCGGTTCGATCCAGGGCGCGCGCCGGCCGACCGTTCGGTCGTCCGCCGTCGGCGGCGTCATCGGTCTTCCCAGTCGTCGGGCTCCCATTCGAGCTCGCTCGTACCGATCCGCACCGTCAAGCCGGGGACGACGCCTTTGCGTCGGAGCTCTTCATCCACGCCGAGGCGGGCCAGCTCGCGCTGGAACCGCTCGGCCGATTCCTCGACGTCGAAGTTCGTCTGGGCCGCGAGAAGTTCGATCTTGTGGCCGCGGACGACGAAGATCCCGTCCTCGATGTCGACGCGGAACGAGTCGCCCACGGATTCAATGTGATGGACGACGACGCCCTCCGAGCGGGGCGTCTCGGCCAGTTCGGCGGCGCCTGGGAGCAGCGAGGCCAGCGCCGCCCGGAGCTCCGGGACACCGTCGCCATCCGCCGCCGAGATCGCCACGGTCGGGAGCCCCTGAGCGCGGCGAGCTTCCGCGAACGCGGGCCAGGCCTCGACGGCCGCAGGACGATCCATCTTGTTGAACGCGACCAGGATCGGCTTTCGCAGCAGCGCCGGGTCGTGGGCTTCCAGCTCGTCGCGGATGACGTTGTAGCTCCACTCCGGATCGCGGTCCGAGCCGTCGACGATGTGGACCAGGATCCGGGTCCGTTCGACATGACGAAGGAACGCGTGGCCGAGGCCGGCTCCGGAGCTGGCGCCCTCGATCAAGCCCGGCACGTCGGCGATGGTCGGCCGGCGCGTCTCCTCGTCACCCGGATCGAGGACGTCGCTCAGATCAAGCACCCCGAGATTCGGCTCGAGCGTGGTGAAGGGGTAGTCGGCGATCTTCGGGCGCGCCGCCGTCAAGGCGGCGAGCAACGTGGATTTGCCCGCATTGGGCAGCCCAACCAGACCGATGTCGGCGATGAGCCGAAGCTCCAGCCGTATCCAGCGCTCCTCGCCGGGCTCGCCTTTCTGGGCGTGGCGGGGCGCCTGGTGAGTGGAGGTGGCGAAATGGACGTTGCCGAGGCCGCCTTTGCCGCCGCGAGCCACCATGAGGGTCTGTTCGGTCGCAACGAGATCGCCCAGCAGTCCGCCGGTCTCGTCGTCGAAGATGCTCGTCCCGGGCGGCACCTTGAGGGTCAGCTCGTCGCCGGCCCTGCCGTGCATGCGGGCACCCGCGCCCCGACCACCCGGCTTGCCCTTGAAGTGATGGGCGTGGCGATAGTCGCGCAGGCTCGTCTCGCCCGGGTCCACGGTCAGGTAGATGGAACCGCCGCGGCCGCCGTCACCGCCGTCGGGGCCGCCGCGCGGGACGTGAGCCTCGCGCCGAAACGTAGCCGCGCCGTCGCCGCCGTCACCGGCATGCAGGAAGATTCGGACCTGGTCGAGAAACATGTCTCAATTCTCGCACCTGAGCGGTGCGTGGCAGGCGGCGAGGCTCGTTGCCATGGAGGACAAGCGAGCCGCGGCGCGAAGAGCGATCAGCCGGCGCTATCGACCCGGACGGCCGACTCGACGTCGGCGGGAGCGAAGCTGACGACGTGCTCGAAGGCGATGGGCGATACGGCTCGATCGATGCACCTGTCCCAGTAGTCGAGGTGCAATCGGTCGATCTCAAATGGCGACGAGTCGATGGGCGAGCCACCCTCGCCCTGGATTGAGAACCAGGAGAGGTACATACGGCCGCCGTGTTGCGACTTGAAGATGCTCTCGTAGCGCATCTGCTCTCGGTCTAGAGTCGCGACGCACTCCGCTCTTCGTTGCTGGAGCACGCGCAGCCACACCTCGGCCTCAGATTCCATCCCCAGCCTAACGGCGTAGCTAACAAGCTCCGTCTTCACTCCGACTCCCCGCCGACAACGAGCCCCGGCCCGGCCTCACTGCTGATCCAGGTTCTTCGTGAGTTTGGCCAGGAACTCGACGTTGTTCTCGCTCTTTACGAGCCGGTTGAGGAGTAGCTCGAGACCTTCGTTGGTGCCGACAGCGGAGAGCATCCGCCGCATCGTCCAGACCATCTTGAGGACCGGCTCCTCCAGGAGCAGCTCCTCGCGACGGGTTCCGGAGCGCTGGACGTCGATCGCCGGGAAGATGCGCTTCTCGGCCAGCTTGCGGTCCAGGATTAGCTCGCTGTTGCCGGTGCCCTTGAACTCCTCGTAGATGACATCGTCCATGCGCGAGCCGGTATCGACCAGGCACGTGCCGATGATCGTCAACGAGCCGCCGTCCTCGATGTTTCGTGCGGCGCCGAAGAAGCGCTTGGGCGGATAGAGAGCGATCGGATCGAGGCCGCCCGAAAGGGTTCGACCGGACGGCGGAAGAGCAAGGTTATACGCGCGCGCGAGGCGGGTGATCGAGTCCAGGAGGATCACGACGTCGCGGCCCGTCTCGACCTGCCGCTTGGCGATTTCGAGCGCCATCTCGGCGACGTGCGTGTGGTTCTCGGTCGGCTCGTCGAAGGTGGAGCTGATGACCTCGCCCTTGACCGAGCGGCGCATGTCCGTGACTTCCTCGGGCCGCTCGCCGATGAGGGCGACCATCAGCAGGATCTCGGGGTAGTTGGTGCTGATGCCGTTGGCGATGTGCTTGAGCAGCATCGTCTTGCCGGCCTTCGGCGGGCTGACGATGAGGGCACGCTGGCCCTTGCCGATCGGGTTGACCAGGTTGATCAGCCGCTGGCTGAGGTTCTTGGGGTCGGTCTCGAGGTTGATCAGAACGTCCGGGTGGACCGGCGTCAGATCCCCGAACTGGGGGCGGCGGCGGGCGGTCTCCGGGTCGACGCCGTTGACGCGATCGACGCGGATCATGCCCCAGTACTTCTCGCCCTCGCGCGGCGCGCGGACGGAGCCGCTGACGCGATCGCCGATCCGCAGCCCGAAGCGGCGGATCTGGCTGGACGAGACGTAGACGTCATCGGGGGTCGGCATCAGGCCGTGGCGGCGCATGAACCCGAAGCCCTCGTCGACGACGTCGAGGATGCCGGTGGCGTAAGCGTGACCGGCAAGTTCGCTCTGTCGGACCAGGATCTGATCGACGAGCTCTTCCTTGCCGGCGGTTCCGGCCTCCATCTCGAGGTCGCGCCCAACCGCCTGAAGCTCGTTGACGTTCATCCCGGAGAGCTCGGTGATGTCGAGATCGCGGTTGTCTCCGTCCTGGAAATCGTCGTACTCGGCCATGGGGGCGCGGCCTGCGGGCCGGCGGCGAGGGCGGCGGTTGCGGGATCGGGGATCGGGACCGTTGGGGGGCATAAGGGGTTCGGCTCGTGTGGGGGAAGGTGCCGTGCGGCGGTTCGCGCGGAATCGGTCCGCAGCGGATGTGCACGGTCGGGGCGACGCGGAGAATAACCGGCCCTGAAGACGCCGTCAATCAGGCGGATTCGGCCGATCCGCCATTCGAACGTCGACGCCGGGGCTGAGACGCGCGTCCAGCCGCCGCGGAAGAGCTCAATTCGGGCCCGGGGAGGCCCACGATGCCTCGATCGGCCGGCCGCGGAGCTACGGTCGCAGCGTTCCGAAGAAGACCTGCCAGGCGAGGAGCGACTTCGCGATCAGGCTGAAGAGCATGTAGGCGCGCTCGCCGTAGAGGTAGTCGCGCCAGCTCCCGATCTTTCGGTACTGCAAGACCATGTTGACCGCGAAGACGTTGAAGAAGACGAAGAGCGTCACGAAGATCGCGATCACGAAGCTCGGGATCGGCGCCGAGCCGGGCTCGGTGGCCGAGACCAGGATCGTGACGAAGATGACCACCCACGGCACCGCGCCGGCGATGCAACCGAAGATGTAGTGCAGCCACTGTGGTTTGTCGCGGCCCTCGTTGGCGATCTCCATGCTCCAGCCGAAGAGGATCATGGCCGCGTTCGCGCCGAAGATGGCGATCAGCGTGCCGATCTCCTGGACGCCGGCCAGGGCCGCTATGACGACGATCATCACGCTCGAGCTGAATGAGTACTCGATCCAGCGGATCGGGTTCTGACCGCGACCCAGATGAGCCTCATACCAACGCCTTGCCGGGAACGCCATGGTGAAGTGCGCGACGGCGCTCATCAGGAAGAACAACGCCACTGCCGGCCCGATCGGCAGGTCCCAGATCGAGCGCTGGGCCGTGACCAGGTGGCTCGTGGCCGTATCGAAGCGCAGGTAGGTGCTCACGATGGGCGACGTCACGACGGGGCTCTTGGCGAAGGAGATGGCCAGGATTGCGAGGCCCTGTACCAGATGGAGCCCGGCCAGGACCGCGTTCCAGCGGAAGAGGCTCGCCGATCGATCGGCCGGGATGGCGGCGGCGGCGGCGGACATGTGACCTCCAATAGATACGGGTAGGCCGCATTACTCCTGCAGGATAGGCACTCCATTGCGCCCGTGCACACGGCTCCTGCCGTATCGAACCGACTCCCAGGCCGCCCCCGGGGAAGTGCCTTTGGACCGTCGGGGCACGGCGACAACACGAACAACGGCCCTGAGCCGCCGCTCCATCCCGGCGTACCGTTGGCATCAACCCATCTCGGTGTCGCCACACCCATACGACCCTCGCTGGCAGAGCAGCCGGAGAACCACGTGACCCTGACCCATACCGAAGACGACGTCGCGGCGATTGCGAAGCGATGGAAGAGCAAGCGCGGCAGTCTGATCATGGCCCTGCACGCGCTTCAGGACCGTTACGGATACGTCCCCCGCGAGGCTGCCATGAGCCTCGGCGAGCAGATGGACGTGCCGCTGGCTCGGATCTACGAAGTCTTGACCTTCTACAACTACTTCCGCCTCAAGTCGCCGGGCAACCATGTCGTGTCCGTCTGCATGGGCACAGCCTGCTACCTCAAGGGCGCTCCCCATCTGCTCGAGAACGCATCCGCCAAACTGGGCATCGGCGCGGGAGAGACGACGCCGGACGGCGAATACCACCTGCAGGTGGTCCGGTGCGTGGGCTGCTGCGGTCTTGCGCCGGTCGTCACGGTCGACGCAAAGCTGCTGGCCAAGGTGACCGACGAGATGCTCGAGACCCACCTGGGCGACCCCGCAGCCACCGCCGTCGGGGCCCCGCGCGGCGGAGCCGCCGGGCCGATAGCGCGCGACGCGGCCGACGGGGAGGCCTGATATGCCCCGACTGACCATTCCCGACCTTGCGGAGCGCGCGCAGATCAAACCTCCGGTCTCGCAGCTGCCGGTCATCAGAGTCGGCATGAGCACGTGCGGCATGGCGGCCGGCGCCGACCCCGTCTTCGCCGCCCTCGAATCGGAGATCAAAGAACGTTCCCTGGACTGGCGCGTCAGCCGAACCGGCTGCGCCGGCATGTGCAGCATGGAGCCGCTGGTCGAGGTGACACTGCCCGGAGAGCCCGCCGTCATGTTCGGCGAGGTCGAGCCCGAGTTCGCCAGGAAGATCGTGGCGGATTGCGCCGCCGGCAAGCCTCTGCCGACCGAGAAACGCGTCCCCGGCATCGCCGACCTCGCCCGCGTTGCCGGAGATCCGCTGGCCGCCGAAGGCGGTCCCAAGCAGTACCGCATCGTGATGCGCAACTGCGGCGTTATCGACCCGGAGGAGATCGACCAGTACCTGGATCGAGGCGGCTACCAGGCGCTGGCCAAGGTCCTCTCGACGATGACACCCGAGGCGGTCATCGAAGAACTCAAGATCAGCGGCATGCGCGGCCGCGGCGGCGCCGGCTTCCCCGCCTGGCTGAAATGGACCCTGACTCGTGAGTCGAAAGGCGAGGAGCACCTCATCGTCTGCAATGGCGACGAGGGAGACCCCGGCGCCTACATGGACCGCAGCGTCCTCGAAGGCGATCCGCACGCCGTCCTCGAGGGCATGATCATCGGCGGCTACGTGATCGGCGCGAAGAGCGGCTTCTTCTACATCCGCGCCGAGTATCCGCTGGCGATCCAGCGCATCGAGAAGGCAATCCGTCAGGCAAAGGCAGCCGGTCTGCTCGGGAACAACATCCTGGGCACGGACTTCAGCTTCAACGTCGAAATCCGACTCGGCGCGGGAGCCTTCGTCTGCGGCGAAGAGACCGCCCTGATCGCCTCGGTCGAGGGCAAGCGCGGAACGCCGTCGCCTCGACCCCCATACCCATCCGTCAAGGGCCTGTGGGGCCAGCCCACGATGATCAACAACGTCGAATCGCTGGCCAACATGGCCCAGATCATGCTCCGGGGCGGAGAGTGGTTCGCGAGCATCGGCATGGGCCGATCGACCGGCACAAAGGTCTTCGCCGTCACCGGCAAGGTCAAGCATGCCGGCCTGGTCGAGATCCCGATGGGCATGACCCTCCGAGAAGTGGTCGAGGGGATCTGCGGCGGCTCGGCGACCGGCAGCCCTATCAAGGCGGTGCAGACCGGCGGTCCTTCCGGCGGCTTGATCCCGGCCCGCGAGCTGGACACGCCGATCACATACGAACATCTGCAGAAACTCGGGTCGTACATGGGCTCGGGCGGAATGATCGTCATGGACGAGACCGACGACCTGGTGGAGCTGTCGCGCTTCTACCTGGGCTTCTGCGTGGACGAGTCGTGCGGCAAATGCGCTCCGTGTCGCATCGGCGGCACGCAGATGCTGCGGTTGCTCGACAGGATCGCCGCGGGCAAGGGCACCGAAACGGACGTGGCCACGATCAAACGACTGGCTCACGCCATGCAGAAGGCTTCGTTGTGCGGACTGGGTCAGGGCGCCCCCAACCCGGTTCTGTCCGCCCTGCGCTATTTCGAACCCGAATTCCGAGGCCGGCTGGTATCGGAGAGCAACCCAGAGTGCCACCCGTGACAGACATGATCCAAGCCACGATCAACGGCCTCCCCGTCGAAGTCGAGGCCGGCGCCACCATCCTCAGCGCGGCGCGCCAGGTTTCCGTTCGAATCCCAACGCTGTGCAAGCACCCGGATCTCGAGGCGACGGCAGCCTGCGGCATCTGCATCGTCCGCGTCGCCGGCTCGTCCAAGATGCTTCGGGCGTGCTGCACACCGGTCGAGCCCGATATGGAGATCACGACCGAAGATCCCGAGATCATCCAGGTCCGCCGGACCGTGGTCGAGATGATTCTGTCGCGGCACCCCAACGAGTGCCTGACCTGCGGCCGAAACCAGAACTGCGAGCTGCAGACAATCGCCGCCGACTTCGGTCTGCGCGAGATCTGCATCGACAGCATCGTCCCCGACCTGCCCATCGACAGCACCACGCGCGCCGTCGTCCTCGACCCGCGCAAGTGCATCACCTGCGGTCGCTGCATCCAGGTCTGCCAGCAGATCCAGAACGTCTGGGCCCTCAGCTTCCTGCAGCGCGGCATCGACACCCGTATCGCCCCGGCCGGAGACATCACCCTGGCCGACTCGCCGTGCGTTCGGTGCGGTCAATGCTCGGCCCACTGCCCGACCGGCGCCATCGTCGAATACGACGAGACCCAGGAGGTCTGGGACAAGCTCCTGGATCCGGACACCTACTGCGTGGCCCAGCTGGCCCCGGCCGTCCGCGTCGCCATAGGCGAGGCCTTCGGGTTCCCGGTGGGTACCAACCTGACCGGCAAGACCTACGCCGCGCTGCGCCGTATGGGCTTCAATGCCGTCTTCGACACCAACTTCGGGGCCGATCTCACGATCATGGAGGAGGCTCACGAGTTCGTGGAGCGCTTCACCAACTCGAAGTCGGTCCTGCCCCTCATCACGACCTGCTGCCCGTCGTGGGTGGACTTCATGGAGAAGTTCCACGACGACATGATCCCCCACTTCTCATCGTGCAAGTCCCCCCAGGCGATGGTCGGAGCGCTGGCGAAGACCTACTACGCCGAGAAGATGGGGCTCGACCCGGCCAAGGTCTACGTCGTCTCCGTCATGCCCTGCACGGCCAAGAAGTTCGAGATCATCCGCTCCAAGGAGATGCATTCGTCCGGCTTCTGGGACGTGGATACGTCGCTGACGACCCGCGAGCTGGCCCGCATGATCAAGCAGTCGGGCATCAACTTCAAAGCCCTGGCGGAGGAACAGCCGGACCAACTGCTGGGTGCATACACCGGCGCGGGCACGATCTTCGGCACGACCGGCGGCGTGATGGAGGCCGCGCTGCGAACCTCGCACTTCCTGATCACCGGCGAGAACCCCGGACGCATCGACTTCCAGGCGACTCGGGGTCTCAAGGGGGTAAAGGAAGGCAAGACCGTCATCGCTGGCAAGGAGATCCGGTTTGCCGTCGCCCACGGACTGGGCAACGTCGAGACAGTTCTGGCGCGCGTCCGCGAGGCTCGCGACGCCGGCACCGAACCGCCCTACCACTTCATCGAAGTCATGGCCTGCCCGGGCGGATGCGTCGGTGGCGGCGGCCAGCCCTACGGCGTCACAGACAAGCTCCGCGCCAAGCGGGCCGCCGGTTTGTACCAGGACGATCAGGCCGGTCTGTGGCGCTGCTCCCACGAGAACCCGTACATCCAGAAGCTCTACGAGGATTTCCTGGGCGAGCCGCTCGGCGAGAAGTCCCAACAGCTGCTTCACACCAGCTACTACGAGCGCGCAACGTATCGACGGTAGCCCCGGCAGGCACTACCGCCAACTCCAGCTGCCCCCTACGCCGACTCCAGTTCGCCTGGGGCGGTGATCAGGCGGCGGGCCGAGACGCTCGCACCGGCGCTCGCGAACGCCACCAACGCGATCGCCACGAGTTCGTGGGCGGCCAGCGCCTGGCCCAGCAGGACGAAGCCAACCGTCGCGGCGATCGCCGGCTCCAGGCTCATCAGCACTCCGAACGTGGCGGCGGGGAGACGTCGCAGTGCGGCTATCTCCGCGGTGTATGGAATCGCACTGCTGAACAGGGCGACGACCAGGCAGCCGGCCAGGGCCGCAGGCGCAACGAGAAGCGGCCGCGGATCGGATAGGGCCAGCGTCGCCGGCACGATCAACGCCGACGCCACGAGCATCGCCACGGTCAAACCGCGGCCATCGGGCCAATCGCGCGCGACACGGCCGCCGACTCCGATGTAGAGCGCCCAGCAGAAGCCGGCACCGAACACTGCGGCCACGCCGACCAGATCGTCGGCCTCAAGACGACCTCCGGCCAGGATGTAGATACCCACGGCGGCCATCGCGACCCACGCCACGTCCAGCAATCGCCGCGAACCGAGGACGGCCACGGTCAACGGCCCCCAGAACTCGATCGTCACCGCAACGCCAAGGGGAATCCTCGACAGCCCCACGTAGAAGAGCGAGTTCATCGCGGCGAGAATCAGCCCCAGGGCCAGACAGTTGAGCAGCGCGGCCCTCGAGATCTCCCGCACTCGAATCCGCTGGAACGCTACGAGCAGCGCGGCCCCGAATCCGATCCGCATTGCGACAACCGGAAGCGGCCCGTACTCGCGTATCAGGCTCGTGGCGAGCCCGCCTCCGCATTGCACGGACAGGGTCCCGGCCAGAATCAGGAGCTCGGGCGGAACCGCATTCAAACGGCTGCCGGCGCCGACCCCTCGAACCTCGGAAGCGTCGGGCGAGGTCATCGGGCAGCTCCAGCATCGCGTCGGCTGACCTTCGGGATCCCGACCGGGCGGAGCCCTCGCGCAAGGTCGAACGCGCCGGGAATCGTACCACCGCGACCATCTGGCACCGCCGACCGGGAGGGCCGCGGAGGGCATCTCGCACGGTTCGAAGGGTGGCGAAATCGGCGTCTGGAGCGGTGGTGAGGTCGCCGCCTCAATCGGCGCCCCGCTCCCTCGCGCCGATCGACCTCACTCCCACATCATCTGCGCTTGCTGTTTCACAACAAAGACGCACGAACGCGGGAAAAGGTTCGCCGGTCCGCGGCGAAATGGAGTTTGCGATCCGTCGAGTTCTGGGCTCGAGCGGCGGCTACTCCGCGGGCGAGGCTCCTGCGGGCGAGGCTCCTGCGGGCGAGGCTCCTGCGGGCGAGGCTCCTGCGGGCGAGGCTCCTGCGGGCGAGGCTCCTGCGGGCGAGGCTCCTGCG
>Ga0182017_10000649_pt1 | contig 27269 bp, 26 predicted proteins | sample 712E3DmetaG_FD_120492 | JGI IMG/M metagenome (GOLD analysis project Ga0182017, IMG submission 120492) | Permafrost microbial communities from Stordalen Mire, Sweden - 712E3D metaG | ecosystem: Environmental > Terrestrial > Soil > Wetlands > Permafrost | place: Sweden: Stordalen | collected... | reverse complement strand
TCCACCCATTCCTTGATGGCAATGGCCGACTTGGACGTTTGCTTATAACGCTATTACTTTGCGAGCAAAAGGTTTTACATGAGCCGATGCTGTATCTCAGCCTCTATTTCAAGACTCATAGACGATATTATTATAAATTGCTCAATAATGTCCGTCTATCGGGGGAATGGGAAGCATGGCTGGATTTCTTTGCTGAAGCAGTGATCGTTACTGCTACGCAAGCAATAGAAACAGCCCAGCATCTTCTCGACTTGTCGAATAAAGACAGGGAAAAAATCAGCGAGCTTGGGAGGGCGGCTGCATCGACGCTTCGAGTCCACCGGACGTTTATGGAGCATCCCATTGCTACCTCCGGCTGGTTAGTAGAAAAAACCGGCATTACTCCGGCCACAGTCAACAAGGTGTTAAACCATCTGGTGGAACTTGGTATTGTTCGGGAGCTCACCGCAAAAAAACGTAATCGCCTGTTCAGTTATGCGAAGTATATCGATATTCTAAACCAGGGAACCGAATTGCCGTAAAGAACTCGTGCATAAAAATAATATTAAAAAGGCATTGTTTCGTGACGAGTTGCTATAGTGCCGAAATTTGAGGAATCTCAAAGTTTTTGGTAGGCAGAAATGATGCAGACAATGCGATAATTCCTTACTTTCGACTGTTTTTTTTGTATATTTGAAGAGTGTTGGAAGCGCTTAGAGCAAATTGATTACTATAATAAGGAGCTTGTGCATGCCGCCGATTACTCTACAAGATATTAAAAAATTATCTGTTGCCGAGCGGATCGTGCTCGCGGGAAAAATTTGGGAAAGCATTCCGGAACATTCGGATGAACTTGATCTTACAGCCGCTCAAAAGCGCGAGCTGAGTCGCCGGCTGGATGCCATCCAAAATAAAACCGCGAAATTCACAACATGGCCGCAGGTGCGGGCAAAACTTCGTGAGAGACGCATGTGCAAATAGTTCTTCTTTCTGAAGCTGAGAGGGACATTCTTGAGGCCCATGACTGGTATGAATCAAAGCGAACAGGTTTGGGCGCGAATTTTGAATTATGTATAGAAGCGGCTCTTGACAATATTCTCCTCTTTCCTGAATCATCCCCCAAAAGATTTCGAAACACACGAGTCGCCATAATGCACCATTTCCCTTATGGAATTTATTATATAATCTCAGGTGATATCATTATTGTGGTGGGAGTTTTTCATTTCAAACGCAATCCCAAGGATACTTCGGGGTTGTTATCAAAACGATTGAAGAAATAAATTGCTGTTTCGAATGGTTACCGGCACACTAAACCAGGGAACCGAATTGCCGGAAAAAACTCGTGCATAAAAATAATATTAAAAGGGCATTGTTTTAAGACGAGGAATTATCTTGCTCACAAAATAATGTACTTAATGGAATATATTAAGAAAAATCTAAGAACAAGCTAACAAACTATACAAAAAGAGATAATTCATGAAAATGATAATTTATTCAATTGCAATTTGCTTTGAATTTTGTTCGTCAGTATTTGGTGACATGAAATTATTTGAATTAGATAGTATTGAGTATACAGATTGGAAAGGTGGAAAATGTAATATAACGCACCAACCAATATACACCATAAGCAATACTACAAAAGTAGAGAATCTTTTCATTGCAGGCTTAGGTACGAATAGAATAACTGCACAATGTGGGCTTTACAGTTTAGCGAATGAAACACAAATATATCCTATGAAAAATAAATATGGGGACAACAAATCAGAAACTTCTGGCTCAGTTTGGTATTATACATTAAGTGACCAAGGTGTAACCATTATTGAGTTCCAAAATAATTATAAAATGGTTAAGATTTACAACTTAGGCATGGTACCCTATACATATTTTGGAAATGTTAAAAAAGTAAGAAATTAAGGGCAGAATGATGTTGTAGAGTCTCGCATTTAATACGCACTAAAATGTCATGATAAATTCACAAAACAGGCTCAAAAACAAGTTGTTTTTGACATTCAATAAAAATAAAACATAAAACAATCCCAAAATTGGGAGCTTTTTTGATATCCAAAACCCCTTTTTATGAGTAAAAATGATAGAATATCAGTTGCAAAAATAATCCCGAAATATAATAGCTTGAAAAAATGGGTTTACTTAAATATCCAGGAAATCGAAAGCGCTTAAACTGCTAAAATAAGCAGAGACGCAACATGATGTAAAAAGCAATAAAATATGCGGCGAGAAAAATATACTATGATAAGCTAATAGTTTTATCAGTACCTAACAGCCAAGCTTTATATATAAAAAGTTCACGTCAAGCATTGGGCGACACGTTGTTTTTATTAGGTATCATGCTATGATTTGCAAACAGGCAAATGCAGTCATATCTCTCGCAAATTAGCGCTATATTTATTAAGCCGTATTGCCATTTCATGCATCTATCATAGCCCTTCTCACCCGCAGCCCTACCGGCAGCCACTGCGGCCCGCCCTATTCGACAAGCCCAGGGCAGGCCTGGGCCTCGTTTTTACATACTTGATCTCCTTAAAAACTATTAAAACAACGCGTTGTTTTAATAGTTTTTAGTGATTTTTAACGCGTTGATATGTTTAAAATGACACAAGGTAAACCGGTCGCGTACAATATAAAACCGCGAAATTCACAACAACATGGCAGCAAGCGCGGGCAAAACTTCGTGAGAGACGTTAACCGGATTAACGTTGTACGGTTTGTGGAATAAGAAAATTCGTTAGCAGGATATTATTTCGAGACGAGTGGGTATGACCGCGAAATAATCATTTTTTCAAGGATTTAACCGGCGAAAATGGTATTTTTAATAGGAGATAGAACAATATTAAAAAGCTAAAAGGGAACATCATGGAGACTCGGGATGAAATCCTTGAATTCCTAAAGACCAATCGTGAATTTTTTAAACAACAGTTTCATGTAATTAAAATCGGCTTGTTTGGATCTTTCGCGCGAAGCGAACAAACTTCAAAGAGCGATATCGACCTTATTATTGAGATGGATGCCGATGCAATGGATGTTCATCGATTAAAAAACGGAATGCGCGAATTTATATCCAATCACTGCAATAGGATGGTCGATTTGGCTAGGGAAAAATATTTGCGACCATATTCCAGGAAACAAATTTTCAAAGAAGCGATATTTGTCTGATACAAAAGACATTCTCTCTTTAAAAGGATTACGCAATATGATTGCACACGATTACTTTGGAGTTGACGCAGAAGAAATAGGGGACATCATTCAGTTGCATATTCCTACATTGATTTCATCTATCCGCATAAATTTTCCCTAACGCTCCGTTATTTTTTTTCATTCAGGTATTATTTCGGCAGGAGATACTATGATCCGGAAATCGGACAGTTTACAAGCACTGATGCAGAACAGCAAGATTTTAACGCTTATGGGTATTGTGCTGGTAATCCAATTATCCGAATAAATGAAGATGGAAATGCTTGGGCTATAGTAGAAATTTTAGATGGCGCCGGTAATGTTATATCATCATCCGCAACATTTTATCTAAGTGCGGCGGATATTGCAAGCATGGCTGCAATTGGCGCTACAGTCGCCAATATTGGTATGCAATTATGGCAGAATGCTAGTCGGACTTTACCTTATGCATAGCAACCGGAATCTTTTTTAAGTTTGCTTGCAAAGACATATGTCGATCCCTTCCATCAGGGAATGGGATGCAGGAACCGCATTCAAGCCAAGTACTGGCAAAGCATATTTTGATGCACTTCGATAGGAGCATAGTAATGCGATTTAAAATTGAAAATGATAAGAATATACAATTGCAGTTGTCAGAAGAAGAATTGATTATTCTTAATAATGCATTAAATGAAATCTGCAACGGAATAGAAGTTCCAGAATTTGAGACACGTATTGGAGCGAACCTTGAAAAGGTGAAAACCCTCTTAATGTCAACTGGGAATGTTTTAGATTCTTTGCCCAAATAACTCCTTCTATTAAAATCGCCATAACGACTTTTCAGCCGATGCCGCAAGAAAGTATAGAGTGCGGTCGGCGGCACGAAGACAGAAAGCGGTAGCCCCCCGGCAGGAAAAAAGCCGGAAGACCTTTTCGGACTTCCCTTCCCCTCCTGACCGCCCCCAACCCTTTGTCTGCCGCTGAAAAATAGGTGGTTCCGTACATCCAAACTCGTAGCGTAATGCTGACGAATGGAGTATATTTTTAGAATGAAGAAGAAACTATATATTGAGACATCGGTCTGGAATCAGCTCTATCAGGACGAACGGCCGGATTTTCAGGAGATTACCGAGAAATTTCTACTTGTAAGTGAGACGGGAATCTATGATCTTTTCATCTCAGATTATCTTTTTTTTGAACTTGAGAAATGTGAGGAAGTGAAACGCAAAAAACTGCTGCAATGGATCGAACGGATATCACCGAAAGTTTTAACGCCCGACGAAGAGACCGAGACGTTAATGAAGCGATATTTTGACGCGGGCATACTAGAACCGACAAAGGCCAACCGATTTTATGATGCTGCACATGTTGCCGTAGCAAGCGTTAATGGTATAGAATATTTATTGACGTTCAATTATAAGCATCTTTTAAAGATTAAACGGATGGATGGTTTTAACGGGGTAAACATTTTAAACGGCTATGGTGAGATCCACCTTACAACCCCGGAGTTTTTTATCCCGGAGGAGAACAATGAAAAAGATAACTGACCCTTATAAAACGATAGAAGATGTTTGGCAGTGGCGGCGGAAGGCTTACGGTGAAATAGAAGCCTTGCCGGAAAAGGAACGCCTTCGGCGTATTCGGCAAGTAGGAAGAAAAAATACCAGTAAGCTTCATTTACGCCGAGTTGAAAAAGAAAAAGTAAAATAAGGTTCGATAAAAACCTTAAAATTGCTTTGCGCTTCGACAGCAATCCTCCACCTCTGCCGTATTACATGGCCGGTTCGGAATAACCCTTTCAAGCTGTTGACAGGACTTGGCTTTTGGTTTATATTACTACCATGTTCCAGTCAGGAGTGAATTTAGTCCCTATTTTCGAGCGTATCATGAACGATATCGCTTTGGTTCTTGATATTGCTGCGCTTTTATACTCTTTTAAAAAAAAACTAAATTATTCTGAATTTCCCGATAGATTACCTAAGCAGGGCTATTTCATTCTGAAGCGCATACCGCATAGTGGGCCTCAAACGTCGTCATGATCGCGCGATCCATCATTGGTTTAGGGAATTCCTCAAGATACAACTCGGTCGCTTCCTTAAGATTGGAAATGGCCTCTTCTATGGTAGGACCTTGGCTTGCGGTGCCGACTTCGGGGCATTCGGCGACATATAAGTCATCTTCTAATTTATATTCGAGGGAGGCGAAGGGGAAAGCTATTTTATCCCCGTGAATCCCCATAAAAAACCCGAACTCCTCGCCCCTGCGGGCGGCATCGAATGCTTCCATGCGGCAATCGAGGCCGGCGCGGACGCCGTCTATCTCGGGCTCGTTGACTTTAACGCTCGATTGCGGGCGAAGAACTTCACCGTTAAAACCCTTTCCTTCCTGGTTCCCTACGCGCATGCGAACAAGCGCAAGGTCTACGTGACCCTCAATACCCTTATTAAGCAATCCGAAGTCGAAAAGCTCGTGCATATACTGTATCAACTCGACCAGGTGCGGGTCGACGGCCTCATCGTGCAGGACCTCGGCCTCATCGAACTGTGCCGTACGGCGTTTCCCCGGCTTCGGTTGCACGCCAGCACGCAAATGGCCATCCACAACGTTTCCGGCCTCGCGGCGGCGCGGGAATTGGGCCTGCGCCGCGCGGTGGTTGCGCGGGAGTTGACTTTAAAGGAAATAACGGCGCTTCGGCGCGAAAGCTCCGTTGAACTGGAACTGTTCGTGCACGGAGCGCTGTGCTATTGCATTTCGGGCATGTGCCTGGCGTCAAGCTTTCTAGGCGGCTCCAGCGGCAACCGCGGCCGCTGCACGCAGGTGTGCAGACGGCCGTTCATCGCGCGGGAGGAACAAGGGTGTTTTTTTTCCCCTCACGATATGTGCGCGATGTCCTTCCTCGAACGCTTTCGCGATATCGGCATCGACAGCTTTAAAATCGAAGGCCGCATGAAGAGCGCGGACTATGTTTCAACGGTGGTGACCGCGTATCGCAAGGCCATCGACGATCCGTCTTCTCTACCTGGCCTTTTGGAAACCATTGACGAGGATCTCGCCAGAAACAAAACATCGTTCTTCCTCGGCGGCCTTCGGACAAACGGGATCATCGAACCCGCCGGGCCTACGGGAACCGGTCTTTTTTTGGGGACTATCGTAAGCCGCAATGGGGCCGAAATAACCGTAAGCGGCGCCGGCGTGGTTAAGGAAGGCGATGTAGTGAGACTACAGCCATCTTCCGGCTTTGAAGGAAAAAACGTGCGTGTTGCCGGAGTAAGGGCTGAGAATAATCGTTACACGATTATTCTCAGGGACAATATTGACGGTGCTATCGGCGATGCCGTCTATCTCACGCGGCGCGCGGCGCCCTTGGGCGAACAACAATCCCGGCGCGCGATTCCCTTGCGTCCCACCCCGTTCAAACAAATATATCCCAAAGCTCGCGGTTTGCTGCAACGTTATGGACCCAACTCTAAAGTACCGAAGACCGGGATACAACGCAGGCTCTTTGTAAAAATCGACGATCCGCGGTGGCTCCCTCTCCTCAATATCTCCGCCGCGGACGCGTTTATCGCGGCCTTTGACATGAAGGAAACAGAGGAACTACTGTTGAAAGGATCGATCTCGGACGCATGGGTAAAAAAAATGATTGTCGGGTTGCCGCATTTTATTCCTCAAACCCAACTATCGAATTGGGAAAGGATCGCGCGCGGTTTAACGCGCAAGGGATTTTTCCGCGTTATGTGTCAGAACCTGGGCCAGTGGAAGCTCTTTGACGCTTCGGTAAAAGCATACGGGGATGCGTGGTTATGGTGTTTCAACCGCGCGGCGCAGGAAACGTTGAAAAACGCGGGGTTGTCCCATTTTTCATTTTCGATTGAAGACGATTATCCCAACATAAGAAGCACCTCTTCGCCGGCCGCGATGACGTATGTTTATGCCCGTGTTCCGCTGTTCATATCAAGGATCGAACCCGCCGGCGCCGCGGGCGCGGAAGGGGCTCGGCACGCCGAGCCCCTGCTGACCGACGCCCATGGAAACGAATTTTATACGGCGCGCAAACACGGACTGTATTATCTTATTGCAAAGAAACCGTTCTGCATTTTCCATAAAATAGCGAAATTGGAAGAGGCGGGAATCACGACATTCATCATGGATTTGAGTTTTTGCGATCCAGATAAACGATTGTTCCAAAGTCTCATGGAGTATTATCAACACGGAATGAAACTCCCGGAATCGAGCATGTTCAATTTCAAGGAGGGTATTCGGTAATCCCTATGTATTTTCCAACTATCCTACGTAAAACCGCTTTTTTAGTATCGGGTAAAATCGTTTTATCCGACCACGTGAGAAATTTTGCCTACCAATGGGCATGGTCATACGTGCGCAAGCTTCCCCTGGGAAGCCGTATTTTGGACATAGGGAGCCGCGATAGTCTTTTCCCGGCATTTTTAGCGTGGCGCGGGTTCGATGTTTGCGCAATTGAAAAAGACCCTCGGTTTGCCATAAGGCAAACCAATATTTCTAGGCGATGGAATGTGCTATTTAGTGCGCAAACAACTGATTTTTTAGCCTATACGCCTCAAATGAGCCATAACGCCGTACTTACCCTGTTCAGCCTCCAGCACGCGGGAGACGATGACGCGCCGGCCTATCGCAAGGCCGCGGCAATGCTCGCGCCGGGCGGTATCGTGCTTTCGGTATGCGAATACGACCCCGGCGGCGCGAGGCGGCATGAGAGCCGCGATGACGGCGCGATGCGTATTTACGGGCCAAAGGATATTGAGGAGCGGATTGAACGGCCGCTGCGCGAAGGCGGCGTGGAAATATTGGAAAAAAGATTCGCGGGTTTTGTTGGGAATAATAAAACCATCGTATGGTGCGATGGATCGACTCAAATCAGGGGTTCCGAGGCATGCTCCCCGGCGTTTCTGTTTTTGCGCTGCGTAAAGAAAACCATGGAGGCAGAGGCATAGATTTTAAAGGGATGGTCGGTCGGGTGTTTTCTCAAGCGCGGCAGAGATGCTTTGAGGGGGCCCAGGTGTGGAGAAAATACCCGACCGCCCATCTTGATTCCTCCATGGTTTGCTACACATCGCTTCCGGTAAGCATGATGAACTTGAAGTCCTTGACCATTTTCGGGTATTCCTGCACGATTCTCCGGCGAATGGCGTCCACGCCCTGGACGGTAAGCGAATTGCGCTGCATCTCATAGAGTACCAACAGCTCGAAGGCCGCTGATTTCATCCAGTCGACGTCGCTTCGGTATCCGCAGATGGCCAAGGCTTCCGTTTTAACGAGGATCTTTTTTAATATCCTTTTGTCTATGCGCAGGGTCATGCAGGAGGCGAAAAAAATAATGGCGTTCTTGCATTTGCCGGCCAGAACCTCGGAGAGGCGGTTGACGGGGTATTTGGTTTTACCCATGTCGATGATGCCTTCCTGGCCGTGGAAGGCGAGGAAGAGAATGGGGAAGTACGCGTATTTTTCCTGAGTCCACTTTTGAAGGTAAAATTCCGTTTCCTCCGCGGTGGCGCAGCCGCGGTAAATGTATTCTATGGATTCGTTGAGATAGAGCAGCTCAAGGATCGGCTGGATCGTGGATTTTTTCGTGAGGTCCTGCTGCCAAAGACCTTCGAGGCAAAAAATGCCTTTTTCCTCTATAGTGAACATATCAACTCCGCGTCCTTGCCCGCAAGTGTTCCGATAGCACGCCGAACAACGTTCGAAGGCGATGGTCGTAGGTATGCTGCGCAAGAACCCGTTTTCTGCCGCGTTCCGCAATGGCCTTGCGCTCCGCTTCGTGTAAAAGAAAATAATCGATAAGTTCCCTGCAATGGAGTTCATTATTGAAAACCACGACTTCCCGGTCTTCGCCTTCCGTTTTAAAGAATTCGCTGATAATCGATTTTTTGTCGGTCATGATGAAATTTCCTCCAGCCAGGCAATCAAACACTCGTTGTGTCAAGCCTTCGGTGATGACGACGCGATTGATGTCGATATTGATTCTGGTTTCTCCATAGGTTTGATTGAGGTTCGTATAATAACCCACGGAGAGCGATACTTGTTCCTTGGGCAGGTCGCAGAGCCAGAACTCATCGCCGAACACCACAAAATCCGGGTAGGCGCGCGCCAGGCCGCACACGAACCTCTTTCGGAACAGGTAGGATATAAAATGCTTGACAATGAAATTCGCCTTGCGGGCGGGCAGGGAAAGGGGAAGGACCTCCGAAGCAAGTTTCCTGGTCACTTCGGAGGATATATCCGTTGTTACGTCGGATTCCCGGTTTTTAAGTGCTTCTCCCATAAAAGGCACGAGGCGCTGCAAAAAGTCACCATGGCCCGCGCAAAATTCATCGAGCTGCTTTCTATAGGAGTTGCCGACGAAACACACGTTCCGTTTGTACCCCGTGTTTCCGGAAAATGGAAAAAACAGGGAAGGATCGGTCGCAAGCGGGAGAAAATGCGCAATGAACCCCTTGGCGCGCAGAGGCTCCACATAGGCCCGGTTTGAAACAAAGTCCAGGCGGTTAAAGGCGCTTTTTAGGGGGCGGTCGTGGAAAATTTCCATGAAAAACGGGTCATCGACGCACCAATTAACATGAAGCGCGGAAATCATCGCGATATACCGGGCAATGACGCCCGCTTCGTCCAGCCCCCACTCATTAATGGTAAAAACAACGCCGCAATGGTTTTCCCGTAACACTTCGCATGCCTTTTCGGCTTGCTCCGGCGTGGGCCGGTCGGCGATGTCGACGATTAGTACCCTTATTTCGGGAAGCCGTTTGAGCGCGCCGATGACTTCATTTTGCACTAAAAAATACTGGTTAAAAAAAGCCGCATTAATCATATTGACTATTGTGCCATCGTGTCGTATTTTTTGACAAGCTTAAAACGGCCGAGGACTCCATCAATGGCGAGGCGTCTTCGGCTATTTTTATACATCCGAACATTTTAAATATACCGGGGGAGCAAATCCATGTCGTCCGATCCGCAATCAATTGAACTCAATGAGACCATCAAGGCCGCGAATTCGCATGTTTATTCAATGCTGTCGGAAAAAGGAAAAAATATCTTTTTCCCTAAAAAAGGCATCCTTGCCCAAACCGCGGAAGCGGGAGGGAAGGAAATCAACGCGACCATCGGCACCGCGCTGGAGGACACCAATGTGCCGATGTGTCTTGAGTCCCTCGCGGATCAGATCAATTTGCACGGCAAACAGATTTTTTCATACGCGCCGAGTTTCGGCAGGCCGGAGATCAGGTCGATTTGGAAAGACATGCTTTTTAAAAAGAACCCTTCCCTGGCCGGCGCCGCGATCAGCCTTCCGGTGGTGACCAGCGCGCTTACTCACGGATTGTCAATGGCTGGGTACTTATTCGCCGACCCGGGCGACCGCATTATCCTGCCCGACCTGTATTGGGAAAATTACGACTTGGTGTTTTCAAACGCCTATGGGGCGGTGCTCGACGCTTATCCCATGTTCGAAGACGATTCTTTTAATGTCAAAGGACTGGAGCAGCGTTTGAAAGAGGGAGTCCCCGGAAAAAAAATCATCCTCCTCAATTTTCCCAATAATCCCACCGGCTATACCGTTACGCTAAAGGAAGCCGAGGCCATTCGGGACGTGATTATCAAGGCCGCCGAGGCGGGAAACGACATCGTGGTCTTTATTGATGATGCCTACTTCGGTCTCGTATTTGAGGAAAACATCATTCGGGAATCCCTGTTCGCGCTCATTGCAAACGCGCATGAGCGCGTTTTGGCGATAAAGTTCGACGGTCCCACGAAGGAGGATTACGTATGGGGGTTTCGCGTGGGGTTCGTCACGTTCGGCTGCGGCGCCAACAATGCGCAGATGTATACCGCGCTGGAGGCGAAGCTTGCCGGCGCGATTCGCGGCTGTATTTCCAATGCATCAAATATCGCCCAGTCGCTTCTCATTACTGCGTATAGGGATCAGCGCTACGAAACTGAAAAAGTGGAAAAGTCCGCGATCCTGAAAAAACGCTACGAAAAAATCCGCGAGATTTTATCGGAGCATGCCGAGTACAAAGAAGTTTTCAAGGCGCTGCCGTTTAACTCAGGGTATTTCATGTGCGTGCGAATTCTTACGGGTGAAGCCGAACCCGTGCGGCAAATATTACTTAAAAAATACAGCACCGGAATCATCGCCATGGGCGACCTGATTCGCATCGCCTTTTCCTCGACTCCCTATTCAAAGCTCGAACTGCTCATGAGCAACATCTATTGGGCCGCCAAGGAGGCGGCGGGGAAATAGCGGCCAAGGTCCTCATGCATCGGCATCAATAAAAAGGCGTTCGAGGCAGTCCTGGGCGAAGTGGTGAAATTGTTTACGAAACAATAACATAAAAGGGCATCATGAACCTACGTACCATTATCGGCGTTCATACTGCTACCGGGAGAATAATTCTGCCGGCGTTAGGCTGTCTTGCGGGAATTTTCGCGGTGACCTGTTTTCTCCGGTATGACGCCTGCGTGCTCGGCGCGAAGCGGGACTCGCAGCGCACGGTGATTCGGTTCGACTCGCTTGACGCGGGCGGCGGCAAGCCGGGCATAGTGGTTCAGGGCCCCGAGGCAACGGGGCTTCGGATGTATGTTCACGGACGGGAATACGCCGTATCGATGTGGGGCGAATTGCGGTTGCCCTTCGACAGACTCCCGCGGACCGACGAAGCTGTCCGGTTTGTCGCTTTTAAGGATGATGGAACAATCGTCGGCGTCAAGGACACGCTTTTCCGGTGGTCCCCCGGCTATTTTCCCTTGCATGTGGATTTTGCCTGTTCCATGGGCCCCGCGTCCGGTATCTGGGTTGCCGGAAACGCCACTCCCGGGGAACGCATTGAGGTGAAGGCATTGAACGGGCGGGATCTCGGAAGCGATTATGCGGGCGACGGGGGAGTGTTCAACATGGCGTCCGGCGCTATTCCGGGCGTTAGTCTTGACACCGTGCTTGTCTTATCTTCGTCGTCGCTTCAGCCGCAACGCTTTCCAATACGTTGCCCGGTGCTGAGCGTGTTCCCGTTTTCACGCAGCGTGACGTTCGATTTAGCGCCCTACGACAGTTTGACAAAATATGGCCCCGCCATCGACAGCATGCGCCGGAGGGATTATACGATGAGCGGTATCGGCCGCTATCCCCAGGCGCTTTCGAAGCTTACCATTTCCATGGAAATGCCCGCCGGGTATTCGGGTGTTGACGCATTGCAGCGGGCGTGGCTCGGCTTGGAGGATTTTTTAAGTCAAACCGTCGGTGATTTCCGGCAAGTGTTTTACGATCCGGGACAAGGCGATGCGCTGAGCTTCAAGACGCAAAGCAGGGAGAAAAAACGAGCGCCTTGCATCCGCATAGCCCGAAGCGGCGCGTCCGTGCATGTTACTATCGAAAAGAAATTTCTGTTGTTCGAGCGGCGCATCGGCGTGAGCGGCGACGGAGGGGAAAAACTTCCGGCGATGTTTGTATCGCAAAAAGACACCATGATCGTCAAGCTCAACGGTCATAGGGTGGAAAAATTCATGGGCCGCCTGCCGGACAGCAGCTCGGGCGCATGTATTGCGTGGTACGGCGGTGCGCGCGATTCCGCGGAAAAAGGCGCGTTAGCGGTTCTTGACGTCGGTTCCTTTTTAGTGGATGTCGGCAACAATCAATCCGATAACGGGACCTCCGCGGACACGAGCGAGTTGTATTTAAATGGATTTTTAAGGCAATATGACGAAAAGACGCTTGGGAGCCCCGCTGAATCCGTTATGAAACTGGTCACCTGGATCGTTATTTTTGCCGCGTTTCTGCATTTTACGCGTCTGCGGCGGATTAAGGATCAGAATGACGCCGGACAGGCGGGGGCGCTATCGCTTGTATTTTTAACATGGGGTATATGGTATTTCGGTCAACAGTGCCTTCCCCCGCAGTTTTGGGAGTGGATACATTCAGTGCTGCGGGGGCTTTTCAGAGGCCCGTCATCCGGATTCGGCGGATCGTATTCTTCGGGAGAATTCCTTTTAAAAAGCGGGTCGGCGCCATTGGATGCTTATGCGTACGCATGCGCCATGCTGTTCGCTTTTTTACCCTTCTATTTTCACAAAGCCGAGGCGGCATTTTTGGAAAACCCCGGCGACGTGATTAACAAAAAAGGTATTTGGACCATCGTCAGGCTGCTATGGCTTTTGATCGTTTTCGCGGGAGTGATCGCGCTAGGGTCCACGGATGCGCCGCGCTTTTCCCAACCATGGTCGCGGGCGTCGCTAGGGTTGGCGGCGCATGCATTTTCCCACGGCGCCGCGCCCTCCGCCGACATGATTTTGCAAATGGTCAAGTACTTGTTTCCGCTCGCGGCTCTGCCGCTCGCGGCCGCGGCTTTCGGCTGGGAAGCGCTGCTGTTCGCCGTTGGGCAAAGCGTAACGGTCGCCTACGCGGCAAACCTCACAACGGACGGGGTCCCGGTTTTTTTCATTTCCTTTGCACAGTGGCTGCAGAGGCTTCCCTGGTGGTGCGTCGGCGGGTTTGCCGTCGCGTGCGCCGCTGCGCCGCTGCGGCGGATATTCGTCCGCCTGTGCGCGAAGGATTCCGCAAGGTCAAGGCGCACATGGACCATCGCGGCCATTGCGGCGGCATTTTTTACCAGTGCCGTTGAATTTGTTCCGCAATCCTTCGCCATTCACCTGGCGGCCTTTGCGGTCACCATGGGATTAGCGTGGCTCATCGCCCATATCCTTAAAAACGAGCTTTCCCGCGCCGGAGCGGCATACAACGGCGCTTTGAACACATTCGCGCTTGTCGTGGTTATCATTGCCGGGCTTTACATGAGCGGGCCGATACCCGCGCCGGGAACGCGGTTGTCATTTTACAACTTTCTTGACTTTTCCGCGCTCATAAGCGACGCGCTTTTATATTGCGCCGGGTTAGCGGTGGTCTTTCACCTTATGGCGCAATCGGGCGCGAAGAATGCGCTTATTCATGATAAGAACGTCGTATTGGAAGGAACGTTTCTCTTTGCCGCCCTTTTAACCGGGTTAACGACATGGATGGGCGTTCCCATACCGTTCCTGCTTGCCCTTGTGGTGCCGTTTTTCTGGTTGCTGAGACCCCGGGCCGAAATGGACGCCATTGACGAGGAACTCAAGGAACATGGGGCCGACCTCGACAAGGTAATCGGCGATACGCTCCATTGCCTGATTCAAACCTCTCGCTATGACGCCATTATATCGAATTTGCGGAAGAAGTTCGAAAAAGCCGAAATGACGGCCGCTGATTTTGAAAAGAAGCGAAAGGAATGCAGCCGATATCTTTTAAAAACCGATGATCCCTTGGCGATTCCGGAGAAGAGGAAGCACCGTGAACTTCTGGCGCTGGGAACGGGCAGCATCCGGGAAAACGTACTGTGCGCGCTACGGGCGGGTTTTCTTTTATCCTCCATTCCCATTGGGATAAGCCTGGTAAATGAACTCCCCGCCTATAGGGTGAGTTACCCGTTTCCCATAGCGACCTTCGCTTTATTCGTCGTGTTGGCCACGGTACGGTATTTACTCTACGCTTTCATGTTCGGGTTTTTCTTTACGCACATCCGCGGACGGAGTGGGTTGATAAAAGGAATTATCTTCGCAGGCGCGATCATTATCCCATTTGCCGGCTATCAACTTGTGGCGCTGCGAGACCCCCTGGAGTTGCGGGCGTTTATCATTTGGGCGGCGCAGATTTTCCTGTTTTGCAGCTTGCTAGGACTGTGGATTGGGGATGTGCGGTTGCTCAAGAAGAACGGCTATGGCATTAAAGACGTAGTATACGTGCATAACGTTCCGATGCTCTCCGCGTATTCCTCGGCGGTTGCAGCGGCAATCGGTTCGGCGATTATTACGGTGTTGTCGGGTTCGGTGCAGGATTTATCCAAGTTTTTCATCAATATCGTCGTTCATTGATGGGGATGCTCCAACCTGCCTTAAAGCATTGAAGCATTCGCGTTTTTTACCTGCCTTGCTGGATGATCCAGTTCACCACGATGATGAGGCGGTATAAAAGCGCCATGAAACCGAAAACGGCCGCGTAGAGAAACGTGATGATGAAGTTCCTGTTTTTAGCAAAGGAAAGCAGCTTTTCCTTATTGCGGAAAAGAAGAAATCCGCCGGTTAAAAACAGAATGATTTTGAAAATTCGGGCAACCGGACGTAATGACTTTTTGTCTTTGGATCGAACGCTCATGATATATCCCCTCGCTTGTGTTAATAAAATAATCCATACCTATGCCTACAATGTAAATTTTTACGGTTCGCTGAATGATTTATTTGTCAATGGATAGGCAACGAACTATTTTTATTGTATCATGACTATGAACGACGGAATAGTTTTTGTGGACGATGATGAGGGCAACGCTCTTCTCGCGGAAGTGTGGCTGAGCAATGCGGGATTTACCAATGTCTCGTATTTCCGCGAACCCGAAAAGGCGTTGCGGTATATTGAAAGGAACCCCAAACCCGCCTTGGTTATTTCCGATTATAATATGCCCACGATGAATGGGGTTGATTTCCTCCAGGAGGTTAAAAAAAACAGTCCGGAAATAAAAACGATCATCGTTTCCGCCACTAGCCGGCTTCAATGGCACCCCATTCAACCGCATAAAGTGCTGGTGAAAGGGGTCGATTATCTGGATGATCTTGTTCGGGAGATCAAAAAGGAATTGGGAATTTAGTATTCCAGCGAAAACGAGAAGCGCGCGGGCACGCCTCCTACAATTATATCCGAATTGATTTCTATTTCCACTTCCATTTCTTTTGCGCGTACCGATACCTGTTCCTGAGATGTACAGACACGGTAGGCCGCCAACTCATTGTAAAGGAATTCCCGAAGGTCGGCCGCCAAGGTTTCCCTTGCCGCGGATGGTTGGCGTCCCATAAGTCTCAACGCGGAAAGACGCGCGATCCTGTTGACGAGGAAATTAAACGCGCAGGAACCGTAGGCGTCACCCGCGATGGAAGGGTCGATCGCCGTCATTATTCGATCAAGCGTTGACGACATCGGCGCGGCATCGAAAAGCGTCAGCCCTCCATGGTCCGCGGCCTCTTTTCGTATATACGGCGAAACCTTACGGTCAAAGTCCGCGTTTGTTTCCAACAAGCTTTCGATAAAAGCGCCTGGAACGGCGATCGCGAAAGGATTCGCCCCGGAAACGAGCATTTCCAACCACCGAATAGCTATCGGCCAGCAACCGCGGGCGGCGACGGCGGGTTGCGAGTCTTGCAAGATCATATCGGGCCCGCATAAACAGAGGCATCTGGCCGCAACATTTGCCCTGAGCTTTTTTAAGGGAAGGAAACGGGGCTCCCGAAAAAGCGGCGCGATGGTATCCCTGTCCTTCAACTCCGTAAAAAGCGGGTCGTCCAAGGACAGCGGGGCCAGCAGCATGCATTTGTATTTGTCCGCCGCCTCGGCAAGCGCGGCGGCTCCTTCCATATGCGCGTTGGTGAAGGAGACGCCGTAATCCCAGAGGATGATGTCGGGAACGCCGGCCGTATCGACGCATTCTGTCAAAACTTTCGCGAAGGTCTCCTGAGCTTCCTCTCGCGGCGCGGAAAAAACATGAAGGCGGATTTCCTTACTACGCCCGATTATTTTCGCGCAGTACCGCAGGCATTGCCAGGAAGCATTTACTGAAGAGAAAAACGGCTGGGACTGCACGGCGGCAAGCCGTTGCCGCAGCAGGGTATTTCCCTTTTGAATATACGCTTCAATCCCGCTTTTGTCCGTTATGCCGGCTGAGTTTCCGGTTATTGAGGCGAACAATGATTCCGTGGCCGTATGGGGGAGGGGTTGGTCGGGGGGAGGCGGCGATGCGGCGCCCATGTCGACCATGGATAATATTTTATCAAGAGGAGAACCGGCCTGCGTTGGTCGCGGCGATGAGCCCGCCGCCGGAGCGCTCATGTCAAGCAACGAGCGGACCGTGGCCCTTTCTTCGGGGGGCAGGGACGCCGATTCTATGGAGCGGCGCGCCTCGTCCATGCTCGTTGTGCCTTCCATCAACCGCGTCAGCGTTTCCAGTACGCGTGAAAACCCGATAAAGGCGGCGTTGTTTTTCAATGATTCCGCGGAAAAATCCTTCATCGAGGAAACGCCATGTTCAATGTACAGGGGCGCGCTTTTTTCATCGGGCGCGCCTTTAACCGCGCCCGCGAGCACGATGTTGCCGGACTTCATGATGTCGTTCCATTCCGCGATGGTTATGCGAAGCGGCGACGCGGTTTTAAACCCCAGGTCCGAGAACACCAGTATGTTCCACGGTTCACCCTGGTGGGCGCGGGGAATCGGGGCGGCCTTTGAGGACGGCCCCATTGAAACGCTGAAGGAATCTATGGCTGATTTTTCTTCATTCATGATAAACCTTTCATGTTCCGAACCATGAGGGGAGACTATCGTTGCCGTCTGAAAAGAAATTCGCGGACGCCGTTTGTGCAAATAGCGGAGCAGATTTGCACCAGCGGTTGCATGGCTTTTTCAATGGCTCGGTTCGGGCGGTAATAATACGGCAGCCTGCGGACCATTGATTTCTGGAGCGTCACGGTTAGTTCTTCGCCGATTTTAAAATACTGGGGAAATGGCTGCAGCCCTGAAACGTTGCTGGCGATCATGACCACGACGCCGTGGGGTTTAAGCAGGGACCAGAGCTTTTGGACCACCGACGAAAGGTCGTGATTGCTTATGTGGTCGTGTAAATCCCATACGTGAATCCCGTCGAGGCTGTTGTTTTCGTAGGCCAGTTCTTCCAGGAGCGCTGCAGGCCATTGTGTAGCTTGATTTCCGGAATGAGTTTGCGTCATGACATCATGCACATGTAATTTCGCCGCATGGCCGAGAAAAAACTCGATGTTCTTTCCGCATACCGGTCCGATATCGAGGATTTCGGAATTGACGCGTTTCGCGAGAAACCCCACGTACTGTTTGAGCATTCTGCTGCCATAAGAGGCTTTTTCAAAAGGCCCGGTGGGCTTGTCCAAGCGGTTTTCAAGAACCGATGGCTGCATAGGTCACTTCAGGGCGATGGGTTTTAGGGTATCGGGTTTAGGCGTTTTCCGTTCCGGCGTATCCTGGTCGAAAACGATCGCTTCAACGTGACGGGCGGGTTGTTGCCCGTCCTTGCCGCTTTTGTCGAGTTCAATCGTCGCCTTGAGGAAGGCTCCCTCCTCAATCGAGATACTTCCCGCCTTGATTTGACCGTTAAACCGCGCCGAGCAGGATAGATGGACTTTATTGAACGCCGATAGAGCGCCCGTCATGGCGCCATGAATGGAAACAGAGGAGGCTTGTATATCCGCTTCGACCCTGCCGTTTTTTCCCACGGTCACCTGATGGGACTTCGCGAGTACGAATCCTTTTACCGAGCCTTCAATGACGATATCTTCCCCGGCTTTTATGGTTCCTTCAATGACGATATGTTCGCCGATAAGCGTCGGTTCACCTTTCCGGGTTATCTCGGCTTTCGCGACGCTTGATAGCTGCGAGATCTCACGATTACGCTGAACGCTTGTATCATCTTCCCGCGTCTTTTCAGGCGGGTGGCTTTCTTTTACGAGTGAGATAGGGGATTTTTTGAAATTAAGCGGTTGAATTGACGGTTGCATCCCGACATTCTTTACTTTCCACATTCGTGCGATTTCATTACGCACGCCCGACAACAAACCATTGCTTACGGCCATGATAGGTAATCCTTTTGAAAAGGCTACAATAGAATTTCCCTCCCTCGGCATGAAATGAACGTAGTAATATAAATTTTGTGATACCCATGTTTCAAAATAATCGTGGATATTTAGCGGTAGTTCGTTATATCCGATCAAAGGAAGCGCGCCGCTATAAAACAAGCCCCCATCAGCGGAGATGGGGACTCCACCAATTATTTTTATAGGGACCGTTTCCATCCTCGCAGCCTTTGGGTAACGCCTCCTATGCAGGTATCGTGGGTATATAACAAAAACCTCCCTATTTTTGAAAAATATAATGAAATCGTTCATGCTGTCCGCTCGAACCAAGTGGTTATCGTGGCCGGGGAAACCGGTTGCGGGAAGACGACTCAGTTGCCGCTCATGTGCCTGGAGGCCCGGGGTGAAAAACAAGGGAAAATCGCGGTTACCCAGCCCCGCCGCATAGCGGCCATATCGCTGGCGAAGCATGTTGCCGCTCGCATGCGCGAGGCCCCTTCGGGGACAGTAGGATATAAAGTCAGGTTTCATCAAACTGTCAATAGCCGGTCGCGTATTGTCTTCATGACCGACGGCATCCTTCTGGCCGAAACCGTGGCCGATCCAGCGCTCGGCCGCTACGGCGTCATCATTATCGATGAGGCCCATGAGCGGACGATCAACATTGATTTTCTTATTGGTTATCTGCGTTCCGTGCTGCCCGGGCGGCCTGAATTGCGGCTGGTAATCGCTTCGGCGACAATCGATACCAAACTGTTTTCCCGCGCCTTCAATAACGCGCCGGTCCTGAGCGTAAGCGGCAGGCTTTATCCCGTGGAAATCCGGTATGAACCCGTGATTGAGCTATGGAAGGGCGTTGCCATGCGCTCGCATATCGACGGCGTGATTCATGCCGTGCTTTCGATTGTTGATTCCAACGAGCCGGGCGACATTCTCGCGTTTCTGCCCACGGTGGACGATATCCTTGAATGCGGGACGAGCATCGAAGCATTAACAAAAAGTAAAAATTGCGAGGTGCTGCGTCTGTATGGGCGTATGAACCTGAGTGAGCAGGAAAGGGTTTTCACGCGCGGCGAACGCCGAAGGGTCATCCTTGCCACCACGATCGCCGAAACCTCGATAACGGTTCCCAATATTCGTTTTGTCGTGGATACGGGCCTTGCCCGGTGCATGCGGTTCGACCCGAACGCGGGCATCAACCGGATGCCGGTTGAAAGGATTTCCAGGGCTTCCGCGGATCAACGCGCCGGCCGCTGCGGCCGCGTACGCGACGGCATTTGCATCAGGCTCTTTTCCGAAGTCGATTATTTGGAAAGGCCTCGCTACGCGCTTCCGGAAATCCGCCGCGCCAACCTCGCGGGAGCGCTCCTGCGCATGGCTTATCTGGGCATCGGCGACGCCCGGAGGTTTCCTTTTTTGCAGCAACCTTCACCCGCCGCCATAAGCGCGGGATATCGGCAGTTGCGGTTCCTGGGGGCTTTTGACAAAAAAGGGAATCTGACGCGCCGCGGCAAGGCAATGGCCCGGCTGCCCCTTGATCCGGCCATCGCGCGTATGTTGCTTCACGCGCGAGATAACGGCGCCTTCCATGAGGCCGCCGTCATCGCTTCGGCGCTTTCGGTGGGGGAGCTGTGGTCCGGCCAATCCGCCTTTTCCTCCATCAAAGGTTTAAAGGCCTCAATCGGCGGCGCGTCTGATTTTTCAGCGTTGCTCGATCTTTGGCGCGGGATTCCGATACTTAAAAACGGAAACGTGTCTCGGCGATTGCTGTATGGATTTTGCGAAAAGCACGGCCTTAATGCGCAGCGTGTCAAAGAATGGACCAACATACATCGGCAACTACTCCGGATTTGCCGCTTTTTGGCCCCGGAAAAACCAGGCCCGGCTGCAACGTTCGAATCCGTCCATAAAAGTTTACTCTGCGCTTTCGCGGGTTCATTGGCCGTTATCCAGGAAAACGGTTTATATCGGACCGCGGGAATGCACGATATCGCGGTTTCGCCCGGTTCCCGGGTCCACGGCAAAAGGCATGATTGGGTTCTTTTCCACGACATCGTCGAAACGAAAAGGCCGTATGGAAGGTATGCCGCCGAAGTCAAGCCGCACTGGATCAAAGAGCTTTTTCCCAACCAATGCCGCGCCGCCTTCGATGATCCCCGTTTCGATCCCGATACCGGCGCGGTCGTGTGTTTGCGTAGCGTGACCTTCAACGGACTGCCGATAGTAAACAATCAACGTTTTGATTACAGCGTCGTAAAACCGGAGGAAGCCCGCGACATTTTTATCGATGAGGCGTTGGTGCATGAAAAAATAACGGGGACCTACGCTTTTATCGAACATAATAAGAAAGCGCGTTTCGCCATTGACGCCGCGCAACGAAAACTGAGGGCCAGGAAATATTATCGCGGCGATGGAGCGTTGGCGCTCTTTTACGATGACCGGCTTCACGGAGTGGCGAGCGCGGCCGCTCTTGACAAAAGGATCGGAAGGGAAAAAAGCGACCGGTTTCTGCGGATTCATGAAACCGACCTTCTTGCCCAGCCCTTGCCCGATGCGTTATCCGAATATCCGGATACGGTCGTCATCGCGGGAGCGCCGGCGACGGTAAGCTATGTCTTTGCTCCCGGAGCGGATGAAGACGGCGCCACGGTTACCGTTTCCATGCGCCTCTATGCCGCGACTCCGTTGCATTTTTGGGAGTGGTTACTTCCTGTTTTCCGGCGCGCAAGGATCGGGAGCCTCGCGCGAGAAAATTATAACGGGGACGATGAAACGTTTTCGGGACGTATTGATGCGGTCGTAAACTCCTTAAAGCCCGGTAAGGGACATTTTCTCGATCAGGCGCTGCCTCATATGGAAAAAGTATTCGGCTGCATACCGAACGCCGCGCATGCGATGTTAAGGCCGGATGACGCCCACTTATGGCTCAGAATAAGCGTTATAGACGAGAAGGGAATAGTCATGGACTCATTCCGGCCTCCATGGCAACTGCCGGATTTGCCGAGGTACGCGCATGGCATCCGTCCCGCCCTGTGGGAGCACTGGTGTGAAAAGTGGGAAATGGAGGGACTTACGGAATGGAACAATCATCGGGCGCTTGAGGAAGTTTTAGTCCAACCGCCCGGACAACCGGTTCCTCTCATCGGATATACCGCCTTTTCCAAGGAGAAAAACGGAATCGCCGTCAGGGTATTTTTCTCGAAAAGCGCCGCGTATCAAAACCATCGCGGCGCGGTGCGGGCGCTTTTAGAAAACGCCCTGAATGAAAAAATAGCCTGGGCCTGGCTTGATTTTATTCAACAACGCGCGGTTCCCTATCGTGTGCGTGAGCTCATGGAAGAAACCGGGCTTAAAGGCGCCTTGGAGGCGCTGTTCGGTGAAATTATTCTGGAGCTTGATTATGAATTGCCGGAGGATTCCGAGGGTTTTGAAACGTTGAAGAAAAAAGCCGCGGATCGTCTTGCGCAGGCGGGCGCGCGCGCGACCGGCATACTGGGGGCCGTGTTGCCGGAGTATCAAGCATGCACCCTTCTTTTGGCTAAAAATAAAAAGACCTGCGCCGGCAACGCGGCCGCGCCGGCGCGACTGACGGACCTTGAGGATCAATTGCGGGGATTCCGCGATGTATTGAAATCCGGCGCGCGGCTTGAAACAGTGGAACAACTTCCGAGGTATTTGAAGGCGTTTACGCATCGTATATCCATGGCCGTCGAAAAACCTTTGCGTTATGACGAAAATCTGCGCGAACTCCGGTTACTCGAAAAAACGTTGGAATCGATACGCGCGCATGAAAGCGCGGCGCTTCCCGAAATAGCGCGTGAGCTTGACAATATGGACCTCATGATAGGGGACTACGGGGTTTCCCTTTTCGCCCATGGTCATGTCGCGCCGCGGTATCCCGGTTCGGCGCAAAAGCTGGGAAAAGCCATAGGGGAAAGGTTGGCCGCGCTGAGGAAAACGTTATCGTCCCCGTTTTCGCAGGCACATGAGTAAAAAGTAGTTGTGCTTCCTATTTTACCTCGCAAACAGTCAATTTGAGTGCGGAAAAATCAAAGACCGATTCGCATCCTCAAGCTTGAGCGCTCACATCAAGCATCAAATTTTATCTTCAAAATCGATACTGCGCATCAAGCTGGATTTTCTCGTCTTTGCCTGAAAAAGTGTCATCCGCATCGAGAACGCCAATTTTTAAATTTGACATTTAACCCAACAATATCTATATTTTTTTTTGAAGTTCACTAAATTACGGATCACAAAAGTGGGTAAGTAGGGAGGAAAGGGATGAAACGTACGCTTTGCTTGCTGTCGCTACTGGTCTGCGCGTCAATTTCTTGTGTTGGTCCCGGTCACAACTACGTAATGAAAACAATGGATACGAAACCGGAAATTAAGCCCGATCCCAATAAAGCGGTCTTGGTTGTTTTCCGTTCGATTCTTTATGGCAGATTATATGCAATGAATTCCTGGGCCGATGGCAATTTCCTTGGTCAAACCAAAGGACGTACGTATTTCATTACGAAGATTGACCCGGGAACGCATTACTTGTTTGGTGAAGGAGGCTCCGTAACCGGGAATGATAACGGATGCGTCAAGATTGACGTTTTAGCCAATAAAGTTTACTATATATGGCAAGGAACATATCCGGGCCCATCCGGTTTGCGAACGGGCTTTTCGGCTTCTTCGCCGGATGATTTTACAAAGGAGCTCTCTTCAATGACCTATTCGGAACTCGACGAAAGCGCTCCCAAACCGGTTTTTGATAGTGAATTATTCAACAACGCAAAGGCTAAGTATGAAAAAGAAGCAGTCGAGGACCCGAACCGTCATAAAGACACTCAAAACATTAAAGGATATTAGTTACGGGTAGTCAAGGTTCAATTCAACAATCATTTCATGAAAACCATTAGAAACCATGTAGCTGTTTTTGTTGACTTCAATTACTCTTCCTATGGTTAATCCGTCTTTCATGAACTCAGCAGCCAAATTCTGAATCCGTTCTATAAATCCCAATTTTGCTATGTTTGTTTCTTCCATTTGTTTTATGCCTTTTTCTTATGTCTTATTCAGTATTTGACCGGCCGGCGTTAGACAGCGTGACGGAGTCTTCGACGCGACATGCTGGATTCAGACGCCGGACAATTTGTAAAGGGGCTGTTAGGCGATACAAGTTTTGCACATTCTTTTGATGGGCGGCTTTTTTATTTATCGTTGGGCGGGGATGCGATCAATGATTTACAAATTAAAAAAACCCTAATTGTGAATTCTATTGTATGCTTTTTTGTAATTACGATATTCAATACCAAAAAAGAGATAAACCGAAAAGATTGTGATCATTATAAAACTCATCGGGAAAAAAGTATTGTAATATTTTCCGATAAAACTTTCATAAAAATTTATACGTGACATAAGCAGCAAATTATTTGCAATTGCTAAACAACTGATCGCCATAATTGACCAAATATATAATTTCCATCTCATGCTTTTATTGTTTCGTTGCGTTTTTCAGGTAAAACCATTGAAGTGTCTAATTGTTCGGGGCGTTTTGAATGAAAACGCCTATACCAACTTCCGGCGTCTTTGTTCAACACCGGTCATCCGAAGCGCTTCGGCGTCGATATTTTACGGCTTTCGCTTCGGATAGACTGCTTAGGGGTACATTCCTTCCACTCGCTCATATCATCTTCTCCAATTTCCCCAGCATCTCTACTGCTCCGATGTCCATCTTCGAGAATGCAAGCCATTTTTTCCCGAGGTCTTTTAGCGAAGCCCCAAAATGATACACGGTATTTCCGTCAATAACAATAAAACGATCAGCGGCTGTAAACTGGCACGCTACCATAACGTATTTGTTTTCCGTCGCGATTTCTTTTGACTTTCTGCTTTCAATAGTGCACGTTCTCTCTCGCCTGCGCACGATGCGCATAGGCGATTCTTTACAAAAATAGGAATTTTTGATAGGATCAATTGTTGCCATTTATTTCAGTTCTCATTATCGTGCCAATATTCTTCCCAATCCCACAACCACATTGCCCCGCGTGCTAATAATTCGATAAAAATAAGGCCCAGCAGGCAAGGCTTTTTTAAGGCTGATTTTGGCACTACCATTACCAAAATGTGAAGCTGACGCGGCTAAAACTCTCTGACCGGAAATATTATATACTTCGATGGATATCGGCTCGGCAATTGTGGTTGAAACGTTGATTGAAAGCGTTGAGCGAGAGAGTGAGGCATAAGAAAAAAAAATCATGGAATAATGGGGTGAGTTTTTAAAAACGGAGGTCAAGATATCGGAAATATCATAGAGAAGAGCTGTGCCATCTCTTGATCCGGTAATAATTGATTTGCCGTTCGGAGAAAAGGCGACAGTGTAAATATCAGAAGTGACATTGGAACTGTAATTCCCGGTGAATGATTTGATGCACTCGCCTGTAAAACTATTCCAAAGTCGGGCTGTTTTATCATCGGATCCGGTAAGAATGGTTTTGCCATCCGGGGAGAAGGCGACGGCGTTAATGCCTCCTTTATGCCCAGCGAACGCCCTGATCCGTTGACCGGTTGTAATATTCCAAAGATATGCATTGCTGTCGAGCGAACCGGTGAGTGTCATCGTGCCGTCGAAAGAAAAGGCGACTGATTTCACCCTGCCGGTATTTCCGGAAAATATCTTTAAACACTCGCCGGTCGTACTGTTCCAAAGTCGTGCGGTACTGTCGGCTGAGCCGGTCAGTACCGATTTTCCGTCGGGAGAAAAAGCAACGGAGTAGACTTCGAGAGAATGACCGGAGAAAGTCCGGAGGCTATCACCTGTAGCGGCATTCCATAAGCGGGCCGTTTTGTCAGCAGATCCGGTCAGAATGGTGGAGCCATCCGGGGAAAAGGCAACTGAATTAACACATGAGGTATGGCCTCGCAAAGTCATAATGCTATCACCGGTCATAACGTTCCACAATTTGGCCGTTTTATAATATGTTCCCGTCAATAGGCTTTTACCATCGGGTGAGAATGCAATTGAGTAAATCCCTTTGAAAATCTGGCTGGTATCTCCCTGAAACGTCCTCTCGACCTCGCCGGTGGAAATATTCCACAAACAACCCGTATTATCGAGTGATCCAGTCAGAAGGTAGCTACCGTCGGGCGAAAAAACCGCCGATTTCACTCCCGAAGTATGGCCTGGAAGTATACTGGTGCACACGCCGGTTGTGGCGTTCCACAATCGAACTGTATAATCTTCCGACGTGGTAAGAATAGTCGTACCATTAGAGATGAAAATGGCATCTTCGACAGTCCAGGTATTGCCCGATAATATTCTGGTGCACTGACCGGTAGCGGCATTCCACAAGCGAGCATCGCAGTCCCATGAACCCGTCAGAATGTATTTACCGTCGGGAGAAAAGGCGACGGAGCTAATGGTGGAAGTGTGACCAAGGAAGGTCCTAATACTATCACCTGTGGCGGTGTTCCATAACCGAGCGGTTTTGTCGGAGGACCCTGTCAGGACGGTTTTACCGTCCGGAGAAAAGGCGATTGAATTAATACCGCCAGTATGCCCAGAAAATGTCGTGATACTGTCGCCGGTTGTGGCGTTCCAAAGCCGGGCGGTTCTCTCTTGATAATTGCTTCCAGTTAAAATGGTAGACCCGTCCGGAGAAAAGGCGACGGCGGAGACACCTCCTTTGTGGCCAGAAAAAACCCGTTCCTGTTGGCCGGTGGCAATATTCCATAACCGGGCCGTACTGTCGTATGACCCCGTTAAAAGTGTCTTACCGTTAGGTGAAAAAGCTAGCGAAACAACCATAGAAGTGAACCCTGAAATAATTCTTATCTGTTCACCCGTCGCGGTATTCCAGATACGAACGGTCTTATCATTCGATGCCGTCGCCAGGGTAGTACCATCAGATGAGAGCGCCAATGAGGCAATATTGCCAGAGTGTCCTGAAAACAATTTCGCAATTCTTCCAGTCCCGATCTCGATTGACAGCGCCCTTTGTGTATATGTTCCTGTATAGACATATTTACCATCAGGCGATACGGCCGCATCACCGAATAGATACCCGTACCCGAACTGTCGGATCGGAATAGAATCAACGGTCATCGCTGCGGTTGCGATAGCAAAAAGCTGAATCATGAAGATTACTTTACGCAAGATTTTGTTCATATCAAATACCCCTATAGATAAAGAATATGCTAGTGTCAATGTTTAAGCTGATTTCATTGTAATTTGGATCAAACTGTATTATGCCCATTAGATTTTCTCTTGTCGCTGCCAGGATGGCAGCGATTCTCTTTTTCATGCGCCATTTTATTAAAGCTTATTTCTCCTTTGTCTTTCTCGCGGCGGCTATCAATTCGCTCGTGCCAGTTTATTGACGCCAACGTTCCCGGCACTGCCCGAAGTTGCGGCTATCAAAATACTCAACAATCCCCGT
>Ga0182017_10000648_pt1 | contig 27274 bp, 24 predicted proteins | sample 712E3DmetaG_FD_120492 | JGI IMG/M metagenome (GOLD analysis project Ga0182017, IMG submission 120492) | Permafrost microbial communities from Stordalen Mire, Sweden - 712E3D metaG | ecosystem: Environmental > Terrestrial > Soil > Wetlands > Permafrost | place: Sweden: Stordalen | collected... | reverse complement strand
TCTGCGGGCGCTGTGTGTGCGGAACGGGGTCTCCTCGTGAACAAAGTTGTCATACCAAACCCAAGAAAAGAGCTATTGAAAGAAATCATTTGACAGTCAACAGTGAGCAGTAATCAGTAAACAACGAAAACCTCGGTCTGATTGATGTTTACTGATAACTGTCTACTGATAACTGAGGAACAATATGCCCGCAGACGTCATCCTTCGAACACTCAATCTCGGCAAGCGCTACAAGAACCGGTGGGCCACGGAGGATGTGAACCTCGAGATCCAGCGCGGTGACGTTTTTGGGTTTCTCGGTCCGAACGGCGCGGGGAAAAGTACGACCATTCGTATGATCCTTTCGTTGATTCAACCTACCACTGGATCCGTTGAATTGTTCAGCCATCAACTCCAAACGGAAAGGGAGAAGGCGCTCGCGAAAGTGGCCGGTATCGTCGAGAAACCCGATTTCTATCTGTACCTTAGCGCCTACCACAATATGGAAATTGCCGGCTCACTGACGCTGGGGAGAACGCCGGAAAGAAGAAAGATCACCGAGGCGTTGGGACTGGTTGGGCTTATAGAGCGGGGCCAGGATCGCGTCAAAACTTTTTCGCACGGGATGAAGCAGCGTCTTGGAATCGCCCAGGCTCTCCTCTGCGACCCGGAACTTATCGTCCTCGACGAACCGACGAACGGTCTCGACCCACAGGGGATGAAGGAAGTCCGTGAGTTGATCGGCCAACTCTCAAACCAACGCGGGATGACAGTGTTTCTATCGTCCCATCTTCTTAACGAGGTGGAACAGGTTGCAACACGGATGGCGATTATCAACAAGGGGAAATTGATCGTTCAGGGGAGGGTTGATGAGCTTCTGCGCGAGAGCGCAAACAGAATATTATTTTCTGTGGAGCCTCAAACGAGGGCTCTGTCTGTACTCAAGAAGATAAGAAGTGTGAAGAATGCGGCGGTCAATACGGATGGGATCATAGCAAATATCGAAGCGAAGAACATTCCCTCCGTCGTCTCCCGGCTTGTTGCGGCACAGTGCAGGGTTTCTTCGGTGAAACAGCAGCGCTCGTTGGAAGAATATTTTCTTTCTGTAACGGAAGAAAGGTCGTAAAGAATTACAGGATTACAAAATTGCAGGATTGTAAAACTGTGGATGAAGATCTTGTATTCGCCCTTTTCTTGCCGCAGGATAATCCTGAAATCTTGTAATCCTGCAATCTAGAAACCAATCTTCTCAATAACTGATGATCAATCTAATCTACTACGAACTCTTCAAGACTTATGCAAAATGGCGCACCTACATCGGCTTCATCGCTGTGGTTGTCCTTATTCCCTTGGTGATGTGGGCTATGAAAGTGGAAGGGGGAAGATTCATCCAGTACCAAATGCGGACACTGCAGAATGATTTCTTTATCACCGGAAATCTCTTCAACGGGTGGATCATCGCGCAGCTCATCATGAACAGTCTTTGGGTTCACGTACCGTTTCTCATTAGTCTCGTGGCCGGCGATCAACTTGCAGGCGAGGCGACTGCCGGGACGTTCCGTTTGATCTTGATCCGGCCCGTATCCAGAGCGCGCGTCTTAAATTCCAAATTCGTCATAACGCTCCTCTATACTGCCTCACTCGTTCTCGCAATAGCACTGTTGAGTGTCGGTTTAGGATTGCTGATTTTTGGCAGCGGCGATCTTCTCTCCATCGATCGCGACATGCTAACCATTTTGCCCGAGTCTGAAATGTGGTCACGCTTTGCGCTGGCTTATGGTCTTGCCATCCTTTCGATGTGGGTTGTCGCATCGTTGGCATTTCTTTTCTCCTCGTTTGTAGAAAATGCCATCGGGCCGATTATTGCCACTATGGCTGTTATCGTCGGCCTGCTCATCATCTCAAATCTGCCTGTCAATTCGTTTGAACCGATCAAGCCGTACCTCTTCACGACGTACGAGAATGTGTGGCAGCAGGCTTTCAAGAATCCGCTCGATTGGGAAAAAATCGTACGATCCTGTTCGATTCTGGCCGCCTACAGCGCGGGGTTCTGGCTGACAACACTTTTTGTCTTTCGCCGGAAAGATATTCTCTCTTAACCTTAACCTTAAACTCAATCTCAATGTCAGTCTTAGTCGAAATCATGGCGCAATAGCCTCACCCGGTAAGCAGGAGTGTTCATGCGGCTTCGTCAAAGCATAGCGGAAATTCGAAACGGATTCCATCCTACCTTTTGGATAGCAAACGGTATGGAATTGTTCGAGCGACTTGCCTATTACGGACAAGCCACAGTCTTGAGCATTTTCTTGAGGGACCATCTCCACTTTAATGAATTTCAGGTCGGGGAGCTCTCCTCCGTTTTCGGCGGCTTGATTTATCTTCTCCCGATTTTTGCAGGGACGCTCGCGGACAAGTTCGGGTTCCGCCGCGCCTTCTCGATTGCGTTTTTCGTCCTCGCCATCGGCTATTTCCTTATCGGTTCCACCGGGATGGAGTTCTTTAGGGGGATCTATAGCGGGCTTCCCCTTTTCTGGGTCCTTGTCCTTATTCTCGTCCTGACGGCGGCGGGGGGTTCGTTCATCAAGCCCTCGGTGCTGGGCACCGTGGCGGTGACCTCCAAACCGGAAACAAAATCACTCGGGTATGCTGTTTACTACTGGCTTGTCAACGTCGGCGCGGCGATCGGACCGGTAATCGCGTTTAGTGTGCGGAGTACTTACGGAATCCAGTATGTTTACATAGTCTCTTCGGTGAGCTGTTGTTTGATGTTTTTTGTTAATCTGATGTTCTATAAAGAAGTGAAAACGCAAACGGGTGCAGCGGCAGAATCGCTCGGCATAAAAATGAAGAATCTCATCTTCGTGCTGGGAAACGCCAAGTTCATGATCTTCCTTCTCATCTTCTCACTCTACTGGATTATGTTTTGGCAAATTTTCATTATCGTCCCTTTTTACATTAGCGATTACGTTTCAAGAGATGCGCCATTCGAGATCATTCAGTCTGCCGATGCCTGGGGAATTATCGCCCTCCAGCTGATCATTAACCGTCTAACGCGGCATATTCCAACCCGAACGGCAATCGTTGCCGGCTTCGCCGTGTCAAGCCTCTGCTGGCTTGTCATAGCGCTCCATCCGACGATCTGGACAATCATCGCCGGCATTGCAGTTTTTTCGATCGGCGAAATGACACAGGCGCCCCGTTACTATGAATATGTTTCCGATCTCGCGCCGCAGGGGCAGCAAGGGTTGTTTCAAGGATATGCATTTCTTCCTATAGCCATCGCGTGGTTTGTCGGGGGCCCCTTTGGCGGCTGGTTGTACGCGACATTTGCGCGAAAGGCATCGAACCCAGGGGTAGTCTGGTACTCCATATTCGCCGTGGGTGTGGCTGCGACGATTCTCATGGCGGTCTACAACAAATTTGCTGCAACGCAGGAAGAAAAACAGAGATCTGCATAACGATCGGACAACCATCTCCCAGGTGTTCAATGAAAAAAAAGGTTTTCCTTGTTCTCGTTCTTTTCGCTACGGGCTTTCATATCGTGCACGCACAATCAATTACGGCTGCACGGATCCTGATGAACATGAAACAGCAGTTCGAAACGGTAAAAGACTACAGCGCGACATTGCGCGTCTCTGCAAACATGGAGCGGATGCAAATACCGGAGATGCTGGTGAAGATCTACTTCAAGCAACCCGACAAAGTCTACATTGAGGCGAAGAATTTTGCGATGGTTCCCCGTGAAGCGGTCGCGATGAACCCGACTCAGCTGATCGATAAATTTGATGCGACGCTGGTCGGCACTGAGCACAGAGGGGATAGTACCATCTATAAATTAAGGCTTGTCTCAAAACCGGAAAAGGGAAGGCCGGTGAGGGAGAGCTATATCTGGGTCGACGGCGTTCGTTGGGTTGCGACGCACCTTGAGGCTACCCCTTCGGACGTACGGAAGATCTCGATTGACCTGGAGTACCAAATGGTTAATGGAACATTTCTCCTGCCGGCAAAAATTACAGCGGAAATGGAGACCCAGCAGCAATCCGATTCGACCGCGGAAAGAATGTACAACGCCCCGCGGATGCCGCGGAAAGGGAGCGTTACAATTCAATACTCGGACTACAAGGTCAATACGAATTTGGCGGACGACATCTTTGAGAAGAAAAAGGGAAAACAGTGAACAGTGATCAATCAACAATCAACAATGAACAGTTGTTGCTAATAAGTAAATGAGGCCGAAACAGAATAGACCGAAGACTAAGCCCTTAACATCCGAGACTCAGCACCCAAAACCTAGAACCCAGAACCCAGCAATCAGCACGCCGAACTCGCTACTCCTCCCTGCTCAAATCCATAGCTTCCCGATGCCCCTAAAGGTTTCGGGTCTCGTCGCGACAATTGACTTTTGCCTCGCTAAATATTATTTTAGATATGTCTAAATCAAAATGAAGGCTGTTATGTCAAGCATTAGCGTAGAGAACTATTTAAAAAATATCTACGAGCTTGAAACAGGAGAGAAGAAAGTCACCACAACTCTGCTTGCGACAAAGCTCAAAATTTCCCCGGCGTCGGTCACGGACATGGTGAAGAAACTATCCGAAAAAGGATTTCTCCGACATGTGCCGTACAAAGGGGTTGAAGTGACCGAAAAAGGAAAACGTTCCGCGCTCAAGATTATCCGGAAACACCGGCTATGGGAGATGTTTCTCGTGGAAATCCTCCATTTTTCTTGGGACAAGATCGATGCGGAGGCGGAGGAGTTCGAACACATTATGTCGGAAAGAATGGAGGAGAAGGTCGACGAGGTGCTCGGTTTTCCAAAAGTTGATCCCCATGGCGATCCGATTCCCCAAAAGGATGGAACAATAAAGAAGATGAACCTCCAACCGCTGGGTGAAGCGCCTGAAGGGGCAACCGTGCGGGTTCTGCGCGTAAATGATTCTGACCCTGAGATGCTGCAATATGCTTCCTCCATCGGACTTTCCCTTAACAAACGGATGCTTGTAAAGCAAAAGAACAAATTTGACGATTCAATGGTCGTCAAAATTGGCACGAAGGAAACGGTTGTTAGTTCAATGCTAGCACAAAATATATTTGTCGAGGAATGATGGCATGCAAGGAAGCTTATGAATACTGAAGAGGCTGATTCAAAATTGCCAAACGACTCCAACGAGCGCCCAATTAAAAGTTCTGAACCAGCGAAGCGCTCCGGTCACCCTTCATTGGAGGGAATCCACAGCACAGTGATGGTGCCGAACCACGAAGCCGGTTTTTGGCAGAACTGGCGTGCATTTGTCGGGCCAGCTGTCCTTGTTAGTGTGGGCTATATGGATCCCGGTAATTGGGGTACTGATTTGCAGGGCGGAGCCCAGTTCAAGTACGGGTTGTTATGGGTGGTCGGGATGGCCAGCCTGATGGCGATCTTCTTGCAGGTTATTGCCGCCCGCCTGGGTGTAGTGACCGGAAAAGATCTTGCTCAATGCCTCCGAGACTGGTATCCAGGATGGACCCGCTGGCCTAACTGGCTGTTTTCGGAGATTGCCATCGGTGCTTGCGACCTGGCGGAGGTGCTCGGCAGCGCTGTCGCGCTCAATCTGTTGTTTCACATTCCGCTGTTGTGGGCGGTAATCATCACAGGCCTCGACGTGCTGCTGCTTCTTGGTTTGCAGCGGTTCGGGATGCGAACGATTGAAGCGGTTGTCCTGCTGTTGGTGGCAACGATGGGCGTGTGTTACTTCATCGAGATTTTTGTCCTCCCGCCGACTCAGCCGAGCTTTGCGGAGATGGCGCTTGCGCTCATTTCCCCGAACTTTCGGCAACATGGAATGATCTATGTAGCGATCGGCATTATCGGTGCCACAGTGATGCCGCACAACCTGTATCTCCATTCGGCGCTCGTGCAAAGCCGCCAACTGCAGAAGGATGAAGCGTCCGTGCGACGAGCAATCAAGTTCAATACCATCGATTCGGTGATCGCCTTGAGCATCGCCTTTTTCGTAAACGCTGCCATCCTTGTGCTTGCGGCAATAGTATTCTATGGCAAGGAGAGTGTGGCCGTTGCAGGGGGCCAGATAGTAAAATTAGCTGCCGAGAGCGATTGGATCCGCGTGGCTTACCTTACGCTTGCACCATTGCTCGGAACGACTGTTGCGAGCACGCTATTTGCCGTTGCACTTTTGGCAAGCGGTCAGAGCAGCACCATTACCGGGACACTCGCCGGACAGGTCGTCATGGAAGGCTTCATGCATTGGAGGATCAAACCGTGGATTAGGCGGCTCATCACGCGCACGCTCGCCATTCTTCCCGCTATCTTCATCATCGGCCTCCGTGGAGAGAGCAGTGTCACAGACTTGCTTACGCTCAGCCAGGTGGTTCTGGCTATACAGCTTCCGTTTTCGATGATCCCCTTGCTTCACCTCACAAGTTCCCGCAAACGGATGGGAGCATGGAAGAATGGTTGGTTTTTGATGATCGCCGGTTGGGGGAGCGCTTTTGTGATTACGATAATGGATATTTATGCTCTACCAGATTCGCTTGTTGCGGCATGGCGAGTCATCGTTGGCGGATAAACTTTTTTTTGCACTCAAAAAAGGAACAGGTATGTATAAAACGATTCTCGTAACCTTGGATGGCACTCCGACCGACAGAGCGATTATTGAACACATCAAACAGCTCGCCCGAGTCATGCAAAGCCGAGTGGTGCTGTTGCACGTCGCCGACGGCTGGGCGGCCCGCACTTTCGGTTCCGACGCCGTCAGCCCGGAGCTCGTTGAGGACAGGGAGTACTTGGAAAAAGTGAAATCAGAATTCCGCTCCGATGATATTCCGGCTGAAGCGGAGTTGGCGTACGGCGAGCCGGCCGCCGAAATCGTTAAATGGATTCAGAAGGAGGGATGCGACCTCGTGGCGATGAGCACGCACGGGCACCGATCGGTGGCTGACCTGTTTCTCGGGACGACGGTCACAAAAGTCCGGCACGAAGTTAGCGTGCCCGTGCTCCTTCTGAAAGCAAGATAGCGCATGACCGGATGTTCCTCGGGAATATATTATTGTCGAAATGCACAGTGCGTGTCCGATACCGGTGCTGATAGCGCAGTAAAAAGCCAACAGCTAAACAATGAACAATCAACAATGAGCAATCAACAATAGGTAGTCGACTGTTCATTGTTGATTGTTCATTGATGACTCTTAACCGTAAACAAGGCATCATCAATCCTCCTACTACCACTTCTTTCATATGTGGAAGAACGGCCTTGATTCCTTCTTCTTCATCGATGAATAGGATCACGAGAGGTCCCGCGTACGCGGCTCCGAGATTCCGGAGATAATGGAGGAGACATATTACGCTGTGGCCCCCTCTGACAAGCGGATTGAGAACCATATGGCCCAGGCTCTGCAGACCCATCCTCTTGCTAAAGAATTAACTACTCTTTCGTCCCTTTGGATGATGACAATCGCAACTAATAAGTCGTATCCTCAAACGAATATGTAATTCACTCAACGAGTTGAAATCACCACACTCGCGACGAAGACTGAGTCGTTCCGCGAATTTAATGGAATATGGTTGTTCAATATTCATCCACGGATTCAGTTTATCCCGGCGTCTACTTTTTTGCATGGGATCAGCACATCGTTGGGTGAGTAGGCGCTGCTCGCACCCTCGGAGGCGCGATCCGCCAATTTAGCTCACGCATTCATAGATGTCGGCAATGCCCGAAAAATCCGCGTTCCCGCCATTCTCAATTCCGCCGCTGGCACAGTTGAGGAGATCACCGAAGTCCGACATCAAAAGGTACAAAATGAAAATCGTATGCATCGTGGTTTTCTCGTTTTTGTTCTTAACAACGCTTCAAGGGCAGGATGTTGGTGCAAACATATCGTCAGATCTGACCACCGGAATATTTCAACCGCCAGTCAAGAAAGATTTCAGAGGTTTCCCTGATTTTCGCACAGATCCTGCACCGAGTGTGCCAAGCGACTCTGTCCAATACAACATGTACGGTGATTTGCGACAGGACAACCGGGAATACAACGAGAAACGCCCTTTATGGAGACCTGTTGCGGGAGTCGTTGAGGTCAATCTTATTACAAATGTATTTGATACCTATATCCTAGACCTAGAATATACTCGTGTGGGCTTTGCTTCCTGGGGGCGTACTTTGAAAGCGGGCGCTCCATGGGGGCCTGGCTGGAAATGGGATACAGATAGATTCGGGAATAACTTTTTCTTACATCCCTACGGTGGGAGCGCATTCTTTAATTCCGCCCGTGCAAATGGATATACCTTCTGGGAATCGGTTCCATTTACACTATTCGGCAGTTATATGTGGAAGATTTTTGGAGAGACAGGAGTACCTGAACGTGAAGATCTGATTAATACCACTGCTACCGGCATATTTCTTGGGGAAATCTCTTATAGAGTTAGCTCGTATTTTCTGGACGACCGTACAACCGGATCAGAAAGGTTTTTCAGAGAACTCTTTGCCGGAGTTATTGATCCTTCGAGAGCTTTCAACAGGTTCCTGCAGGGAAGACTTTTTAGTGTGAACTCAGAAGAGATTTATCAGAAAGAACCTCTCAACATGACGTTTGCTGCCGGGGCACATCTGGTCAATGACGGAAGAAGTTTCGGGACAGGACCCACAAGCGAAATGTTAAATCTTCAACTTGATTACGGGAATCCGTTTGAACAAAGAACGCGGAAGCCTTTTGATTATTTCAGACTTCGGGCAGATTTGAGTCTTGGGACGGGTAGAAAGATCGTAGATAATGTCATAGGCCATGCGCTTCTGTTTGGCAAGAATGCTCGGACTGGAAATATGGATATGCTTATCGGCGTATTTCAACACTATGACTACTGGGATAATTGGACTTTCGAGATGGGGACAATGGCGTTCGGCCCCGGGATAATCTCTAAGATGCCGGTAAGCGCGAATTCTGATCTCTATTTTGATGTGCACCTCGGCATAGTACCTTTCGCCGGAAACAGTTCACAATTGGGACCAGATACTTCTCAGTTCAGAGATTATAATTTTGGGGGTGGCGCGGAAGGAAAGCTGGCTGCTACTCTGAATCTTGGTGGATGGGCAAGTGTCACGCTCAGAAGTTATTATTACTGGATTCACACATATGTCGGTTTTTCGGGAGACAATTATGTCGGGGGGAACAATTATGTTGCGATACTAAAGCCGAGCGTCCAATTCAGCCTTTTCGACAATCTCAGCGTTGGGTTTGAACATTTGATCTACTACGATGACAGATATGCGAGTGGTTATCCCGCTACTTTTAACGTGCGAACCGAACAGAAGATTTTTCTGCAGTATTATATAGAGAATTTCAAGCAAGAACGATGATCTGACGCTCACTGGACTTATTAGAAGGCGTCGGAACATTTTTGATAGTGCAAAAAGCCGATCAAGCAATTCGTGATGCAGGTCTAAAGGATCAAAGATTATACAAAAGCGCTCCGATCGAATTCGGTAGAATTTGGGAGGAACTCTATACACCAGTGCTGCTCAAGCTCGTTCAACCTTCTTCAACACAACCAGTCCCTCAGCTACCACTTCTTTCAAGTGTGGAAGAACGCCATTGATTTTTTCTTCTTCATCAATGAACAAAATCATGAGAGGTCCTTCGTCCGCGGCTCCGAACTTCCGCGGATAATGGAGGTGACGCTTTACGCCGTAACCTCCGATGGCACTAAACACCGTGGCGCCCATGATGTGATGATGGAGAAGATATTTCATGATGTACTGGTGAAGCGGTTCGTCGTTGTATCTATCGTCTTCATCGAGGAAAACTGTTACTTCGAGCATGGATGCCTCACGGTTCGGATATTGATAAATGGGTTTCGTTTGTTCTCCCACGGAGAAAGAGAAGATAAATCGACGGCAATGCCAGGGGCGTAAGAATCAACGCTGACAAGAGACCCCCGACTATAACCGTTGCCAGAGGCCGTTGAACATCCGAACCGATCCCCGTTGCGCGTGCGGCCGGGATGAGGCCGAGAAGAGCAAGGAGCATCGTCATGAGGTTCGGGCGCAGTTGAATGATGGCCGCCCGCTTCACAGCTTCAAAGATGTCGTAATCCAGGTCCTCCATCAGGCGATTCGCCCGGGAGACGAACAGGACCCCGGCGATAATCGACACGCCAAACAGGGAAATAAAACCAACCCCCGCCGAAACGTTGAAGCTGTAGCCACGGATCAAGAGCGCTGCGATCCCGCCGATCAAGGCAAAGGGAATGCTCGACATTGCAACTCCCACATGCCGGATATTGCGATACATTATGAAAAGGACGAGAAAGATAATGCCGACGGTGAGCGGGATAACGATGGCAAGTCTTTTCCCCGCCCGCGACAGGTTTTCGAATTGTCCTCCCCACGTCGCGGTATATCCTTTTGGCAACGTGATGGCCGATGCGACCTTTGCCTGCGCTTCTCTGACGAAGCTCCCCTGATCGCGTCCGCGAATGTTAGTCCGCACCGAAATCTGCCGCAAGCCATCCTCGCGTTGGATAATCGTAGGACCATCGACAAGTTTAATAGATGCAAGCTGGGACATTGGAATCCGTCCCCCCGAGGGTGATGGAACTAGCATCTCGCGTACCGACTCGATCGATGAGCGATATTCCGGCGTGTAACGGACGACAATGTCAAATCGTTTCTCTCCCTCGTACACTTTCCCGACCACTTTTCCTCCAATCGCTGCCTCAATCATTTTTTGAACATCGCTCACATTGATCCCGTACCGCGCGACCGCCTCCCGATTGACGTCAATCGTCAATTGCGCCTGGTCACCTTCCTGTTCGATGCCGCATTCGCTGGCGCCCGGAATCATCTTAATAATGGCAAGGATTGAGTCGGCTTTCGCACGCATGAGTTTCAGATCATCGCCATTGATGAGGATGGCGAGATCTGCGACGCTTCCCGTAACCGCCTCGGTAACATTGTCGAGAATCGGCTGCGAAAACGAGAATTGCGCTCCCGGGATTGCCTCATCCAGTTCATTCTTGATTTGAGTCAGCAATTCTTCTTTAGAAATATGGCTGATCCATGTCGAGTACTCCCGCAGTCCGACAAAAATCTCGAGCCGATTCGGGCCGTATGGATCGGTCCCATCGTCGTTGCGGCCCAGTTGCGTCAGAACGACGTTGACTTGTTTATGGCGGGAGATCACCCGTCGGATGACCGGGCAATATTTCCCTGCTTCGTTGAGCGAAATACCGACCGGAAAGAAGCAACGGATATTCAGGGATCCCTCATCAAGTTCGGGGAGAAATTCAGTTCCGATGTTCTTGATGCCGATGAGAACGACGAGCAGAACAATGGCAGACGCGGCACATACCGTGGCAACGGAGAAGCGCGTGACGAAGGTGACAGCCTTTGCGTATTTCCGCTCGAACCATGCATATACTGGATTATGCCACTCCAGCGGGCGGGGATTTTCCGATTCAAAATGTTTGCGGTAGATTATCGTCATGAGCACAGGAATCGCCGTGAGGGCGAGAATCATAGACCCCGTGATCGCATAGGCAAGCGTGTATGCCATTGGGGAAAAGAGCTTCCCTTCGACGCGTTGGAAAGAAAAAATCGGGAGATAGGCAAGGATGATGATGGTGATTGAAAAAAATATCTCTCGGCCGACTTCTTGAGCCGATGAGAGTGTAAAACGGACAATCCCCTTTTCGCGGTCTTCTGCACTCGCATCGCGGTAGCGACGCATGATATTTTCCACCATGACAACCGCACCGTCCACAATAATTCCGAAGTCGACAGCGCCAAGCGACAGGAGATTCGCGGGAATGCCCGTCAATTTCATCATAGTGAAGGCAAAGAGCATCGAGATGGGGATCGTTGTTGCCACCACAAGCGCTGAGCGCACGCTTCCGATAAAGAAAATCAGAACGATGATGACGATTGAAAAGCCTTCGAACAATGTGCGCGAAACTGTCTCGATCGTATAGTTGACAAGCTCGCTTCGATCGTAGGTAACCCTTAGCCGGACCCCGTCGGGCAAATCATTCTCGTTGATCTCTTTTACCCGTTCCTTGAGCGCCTCGACGATATCGGAGGGGTTTTCACCCCGACGCATTGCGACAAGTCCCTGAATACTGGAGTTCACATCGATCGTCGTCGAATCGTCCGGTTGGAGAGTGTACCCAAGGACTCCCGCGGGGGGAAGCGGGAATTCCTCCACGCTTGCGAGGTCGCGGATGAAGATCGGTACGCCGTTGATTGAAGTGACAACGATGTTTTTGATATCATCTTTTGTATGGATGGCCCCGATTCCGCGAACGACAAAGCCTTGCCCCCCCCGTTGGATGATATTACCGCCGGTGTTGAGGTTATTCGCCGTAATTGCATCCACGACATTTTGGACAGAAAGATTATAACGCTGCAGCTTTTCCGGAGAAGTGATAACATGGTACTGTTTTACCAATCCTCCGAAATTGACCACATCGGCTACCCCTGGAACCTGAAGAAGTCGCGGGATGATAACCCAGTCCTGCAAAGTTCTCAGCTCCATCGGAGTATGACTTTCGTCCGATTCAATGACATACCGGAAGATCTCGCCGACAGGACCGGTGAGGGGACCAAGCGATGGAGTGACCCCGTCGGGAAGGGCGGCATCGTTGAGTTTCTCAAGGACCCTTTGCCGGGCGAAGTAATCGTCCGTTCCATCTTCGAAGGTTAGCTGGATCACAGAGAGACCGAAGATGGTTTTCGACCGGCGGCTGATGACACGGGGGACGGCATTGAGAGCCCGCTCAATCGGTAGGGTTACTTGCTGTTCTACTTCTTCCGCGGCCCGTCCTGGAAACAACGTAATGACAGTGACCTGAGTATCCCCCACGTCGGGGTAGGCCTCCTTATTCAGGTTGATCCACGACCAGATGCCGGCTGCAATAATGAGGAAAACAAGCGCAAGAGTTGCATACCTTTGATTAAGCGCGAATCCGAGTAATTTGCGTATCATAACGTTTTAAGATTCATGAACGTAATGGAGATATCTGAACAAGCTACAGGATGTACCCTTTGCACAAGATACCTTCCACCGGTCAATACCCGAAACTCAATCCTTTGAGAAGCATCGTTCCCGCCGTCACGACTTTTTCTCCGTTCGTTATGCCGTTGAGCACAAGGGCGCTGAGGGCATTGGCGTTTGAAATCGTTACCTTTCGACGGGTGAATTCTCCCTCCGCGGTCTCAACGAACGCATAGTCATCGGCATCCACTGTCACGATTGCCGTGTAAGGAAGAACGATGACGCCGCTACGGGGATCGCCGTAATCCACTCGTGCGAACATGCCGGGGAGCAGGCGCCCGTTTGGATTGCGGAGTGTTACACGCACTTTCACCGTGCGCGTGGTGGGGTCGACGATATCGCCGATGGCAGCGGCCTTCCCGATCATTTTCTGTCCGGGAAAAGAAGAAAAAACGATGTCGACGTCTTCACCTTTCTGCACCTCGTGTAATTCCGTTTCGGGGACATCTGAGATAAGCCACGCAGTCTGCGTTTTGACCGATTCAAGCTCCGCCGGATTGAAACCAAGTGCGCGCAACCTCCCCTCCATCTCGCTCACCATAGCACGGGTATTCGCAGCGTCCGTCTCCGCCTGGTTGAGATCGCGCGATGTTGCCCCCTGGTTATCGTACATCTGCTTAACGCGGACAAGATTCTTCGATGCAAGATCCACGTTAGAACGGCTTTGTCGATACTGCGAATACAGTGTAGTGATATCGGCAGACTCGAAGAGGATGATATTTCCGGACGATGCGACTGCCGGAGAAATGGTTGCGACGACACGTGCGGGTGCGATGGCGGAGATGAGCACTGTTCCTTCCCGAGCCACTGTTGTTGTTATTTGCTCCAAACCAGTCGATCCAGCCGCGTATCGAATTGTTCTTCCGTCTTGGGAGACAGTTGCCTTTTTGGGGGATCCCCGCAAAAGTGCGCTCGCGTCGCCTTTTTCCTGACATCCATTACTGAACAGAGTCAGGACGAGAATTCCCATAAAGGGAAGAATTTTCTTAGTGAAGCTTACTGTGGTCGCCATGACGATATTCTCCTTGAGAATCATAAGACTCTATCATTGATTATGGTTTGATAACTGTAGTTCCGGCGGCGTAGTTCAGTGCCTCGAAAGCATCGACTCTATCATTCTGAAGTTGATTCATCTGCAGCATACTGGTTCTATACGACTCGTAGAAATCTGTGAACTCTATGATTGTGACGTTGCGTTTCTCGTAGCTAGCATTCATTCCTTCGACCAACGATTTGTACTCGTCGGTGAATTTCTTGTCGAAGGATTTGTAGAGGCTGTCGGTTGCCGCGGCCTTGCGATACGCATCGGCGATTTCTTTGTCGATTTTGATTCTGGTGTGCTCCCGGAGTACCTTGTCTGCCTCGAGGTTCTGTTCGGAAACCTCTATGTTTCCCTGGTTCCGGTTGAAAATCGGCAGGTCGACCGAAACAGTGAGCGCGTAGTAATCTGGGATGTAACTTCCGGCGCGTGAGTAAGTCCCTCCGACGATAATGTCCGGGATTCTGAGGGCCTTCTGTAAGGAAAGATTCTCTTCTTCGTATCGCGCTTGGGCATCTGCGATCTTGAAGTCCGGCCGATTTTCTGCTGCGCCCGCGAGGATGTCCGGGAGAGAGAGGCGATCAATCTGATCACTGTCAAGGTTCCCGCCGTCGAGTTGTGGCACGTAGTACAACGCGATCCTCGAACTATCCCGTAGAAGCACACTTATATCGTTTTCTGTTTGAGATATTTTGTTCAAGAGACCAAGCCGTTCGTTTTCGAGCGAAAAGAGGAGTGATTTGAGTCGAAGGACTTCGGAAAGCAGGATGGCGCGTTGCTGGTAAATCGCTTCCGTTGCCGTGACAGTCTTCCTCACCGCTGGGATAGTCTGGTTATAGAAAGCCAGCGATTTTTGAAGGAAATAGAGATCGAAGAAATCGGTGTGGAGCTCGAATTTCAAAGCGCGAAGAGTACTGTAAAAGGTTTCCTCCGCGATCTGCGTATTGATTTCAGCGAGGCGAATTTCTTTGTCCCGCTTTCCGGCAAGAAGGATCAATTGCTGAAGTTGGATGTCGGTGTTGCCCGTCTTCGTGACGTCGAAGTATCTATTTGTAAACCGGTTGTAAGCGTTTTGTTCAATCGAGATATTTGGATTACTCCAGAGCCCGGCTTGACAAACGGCAGCTTCAGCCGCACTGACTCCGAAGCGTGCAGCAAGAAGCTGAAGATTATTTTTTAGGAATTGCTCTTCGGCCCGGTCAAGAGTGATCGTGGCCGTGTCAGCAATCTTTGCCGGAAGCGGGTCTCCACATGTCGCTGTTTCTATCCTTATAAGCAAGGCAAAGACAGCAAAGAATTTCGGCGTGAAACGCATACTTTTTCGATCTAGGTTTTGTAGTGTCGGATGCAATCACCGATCCCCTGACCAACAATTTTCTTCAAAGCTTGTCGAGCATTCGGGGAGGCAGAATGAGTTTATTCTACGCCTGTGGAGAACGAGGAAGTCAACATCATACTCCAGCGGCGAAACGTTAGACGGAACTTGGATGATTGGTTGGAGGAATGCTCTTGTGAGCAATTGCTCCAAACCAGGTTTCAGGGGAGGACGTTAGATCAAAAGCGTACAGTGGAGAAGATAAAGGATTTGAGGCGAGGTTACAGACTCATACTCGACCTGTGTTCCGGGATGAAGTGCTATAGACGATTGAGCCACCGGTATAGGGTCGGCAGCCAGCGAATCGCTGTCTTGGTCGTAAACAATTCGGAGGGGCGTTGTTGGCTGTGGTGTTTCCTGCTTCTGAGAATGCTGCGGTAGTGAATGCGACTGAATCGGTGCATTGTTGGAAACAGGGACCAGTAATTGGGATTCGGTTTGCGAATCGTTGTCCTCGTCCGAGTGGACAACGATGGTTCCCGGCAACAAATCATCGAGGTTTGCCCCGTCGGCAAAGAGGGCGGCCAGAAAAAGCCAGCCAAGAGCCAGGTATACTTTCGATTTGCTTTGGGTAAACTTATTCATAGACGAGAAAGACACAGTTCAATCACGAGAGACAATCAGATATAGCTCCGACATATAGACGCAGAAATCTCCCAAAAAGTTCCAACGGGCTATTCTTCCTTACCGCTGAGGGTAACGAGTTTGCCTTTCAGAGAACGAATAATCGCAACTACCAGAAAGAGCCCACCTAAAATTGCCACGACCGACGATCCCGCCGGGAAATCAAAATGTGTCGAAAAGTAAAGGCCCAAAAAACTCCCGACGACGCTTACGGTAAGGGCTACAATCACAGCGGCTGATCGCTTCCTCGTCAGAAGGATTGCAGAAACAGGCGGAATGATGAGGTATGAGAAGACAGGAATAACTCCTGCAACCCGCACAGCCAGCACGATCGACAATCCGATGGAAAGATAAAAAAGAAAATTCCAAAGATTGAACACTCCGATATCTTCGATCTCGTGATTCTCGAACTTTTCAGTCAGCTCAAAAAACTTTTTTCGAAAGATTAAATGGGTAAGCCCGATGATGCCAAACACAACCGCCATTGTAGTTATCTGAGCAGTTGTCACAGTGAAGACGCTCCCGAACAACACTTCAGAAATGTCGGATTCACCATGAGGGGCTTTTGAGATAAAGAGAACTGTGATGGCGGAAGCTACAGCATACACAATTCCAATGATCGCCTCTTGCTTCAATCGCTTGTCCTTGATTTTGATGAAAGACAAAAGAAACGCGCCGACCATCGTGAAAATGATTGAAATAATCGTCGGATCCTTCTCGAAATAGTTTGCCACGGCAACGCCGAGCATTGAAATTTGACCGAGCGCCAGGTCGACAAAAACGATTCCCCGCCCGACAACGTGAACGCCCAAATAGGACAGCAAAAGTCCCATGACGACACTGACTTTCAGCGCGTTGAAAATGAAATCCTGAGTAAACATGTCAAGCATGATTGGTTCCTTCTATGGTGTTTTCAAAAAAATCGTCATTGAACCGCTGAGACAATCTGTGCCACATCGTAATCAAAAAGGTCGAAGTACGTTTTGACTTTATCATTTGCGCCGACCGACGTTGCCAGCGTGACAACCTTCCCGCCTGAATTGCGCGCGACGAGGTCCGCTGCATCCGAGGTAAAGTAGGGGGAATTGATGATGATTTTTATGTTATCCCGTTTCATTTCACCGATGACTTTTGCCAACTGCGATGGCGTAGGCGGGATGCCGGGCTTCGGTTCGAGGAAGTCGGCAATGACGATGCCGAATCGCTGTTCGAAATAGGGCCATTCATTGTGGTAGACGATCACTTTTGTGTTTTTGAAGATGCTTGCCTTGGCAGTCCACTCTTTCATTTTCGAGTCTATCGTCTCGTCGAACCGTTGCAGGTTTGCTTTAAACATATCGCGATGGTCCGGGTCGAGACGGGCAAGACAATTGAAAATATTCTGCGCAATGATTTTTCCGTTTGCCGGGTCGAGCCAGTAATGCGGATTGCCATAAATGTGGATGTCTCCCTCCCCCCTGTTGAGGCTTGTCGGAACTTGAAGAAGCGGCACATTCACCGATGCATCCACGTACCCTTCTCCTCCTTTCTGAATCTTCGCGTTGCGCGCGCTGTTCAACAGCGGAGGCACCCAGCCGGTTTCCAGGTCAAGACCAACTGTGACGAACATATCGGCGTGCGCGAGTTTCAGTATGTAGCTTGGCTTCGGGTCGACAAAATGCGGATTTTGGTATCCCGTCGCAATCGCGAAGACATCGACACGGTCGCCGCCGATGGCTTCCGTAATACTCTTGAGATCGGTTAACGTCGTAACAACCTTGATCTGGCTGCTTGCCATCGAAAGAAAGAGAACACTTTGCAGAATGAGAACGATGGCTTTCAATTGTGAATTTTTCATTTCAGGCTTTCTCCGGGAATATGGAAAATGACTATTTTAATTTTTCAGCGAAAAGAGAACCGCGAAAGCGCGAAGAACACAAAGAATGCATGATTTATTATTTATTTTCCTTCGTGCTCTTTGCGCCTTCGTCCGCTTAAGGCGGATTCTTCAGCGTATTCACCCCAAGGGCCGCTGAGCAGTTAGGAATTCTTTTGCTAATATGCGTGGGCCCCGTGCGTGCCGATCGCGAAAATTGCCCTCAACACAACCTGATTAACGTTGGCCCCGTAACTGCGGTCGTTGTGCTGAAATTCCAACGCCAGTATCTGAAATTCAGTCGGCTGAAATCGAACCAACAGCGATGAAACGCGGTCTTCCGTGCTCTTATTCCCCGGAAGGGCAGAGTAGTCGTACCGGGCGCCGAGAAACGTTCTCTCCGCAATTTGATACTCAAGAAAACTGTAGGCGCCGTAGGTCTGAACGGCTGCTGCGCTGCTTGTTGTCGTTTTACACAGAAGCCCTTCCGATTGCCACGTGAAAGACTGAAACGTGTTAAACTGCACCGGCTTCCATTTATACGTGACGTCGACGCCGGCCATTGTTGTCGAGAATTGCTCACTGTTCACGCCGGAAAGTCCCGATAGACCGAGCTCAACTGTCGCGTTGTCGGTCAGTTCGAAAAAGTTCTTGAGATGCCCGACGTAGAGAAGTCTGTTTGCGTTTCCCTGATCGAGCGAATGGTTGGCTTCGCTTCGTCCAATTTCAATGTCAAGCTCTTGGTAGAAATCGGCTGGATTCGGGACGAGCCAGCTCGCGGAGACTCCCTCCATAAAAAGTCCCTCGTCCGAAAAGTATCTGGTGAGCATCGTGGGAAAATCGACAAAACTGAATGCGTGAGGATGGAGTGTATTGACCTTCGTAAAATGCGGCTTGAATTTCCCAATCGTGGCCTGTAGCTGGTAGGGAAGGTCTATCGACGTAAGCGTTGCCTCCTCCAGGCCTGCGCTGAAATCTCCATTTACCGAATCTTTGCCGAATGAAAAGAGGAAGTTCGCACGAGCGTACGGGTCGACCACCGACGTGAGCTGCATTTCAAGTTGATTGAAGTATAATTCGACGTTTCTCTTTCCTTCGCTAGTGTAGAGTGTCCGAAAATCTCCGATGGCGCTGAGGTCGGGGTTCGTCGTTGGAGCGCTGCGCGGTGCGGCTTGCGGTGCGGGGGTCGGCGGGGCAGCTGCCTGCATCTGTTGCTCGAGTTGTTTGACGAGAAGCGAATCGACGGCAGTGCTGTCACTCTGGGCAAACATCGAATCGGCCACACTGATGAGGACGGAAAAAATTACGATGAGATTCTTCACTCGACTATCCAAAGATCGGTTGAACATCGCCGGATTAATTCCAGCATTCAACTACGCAATCATTTGGGAGTCCGGGGGACCGCGGCGAAAAGAAGACGTTAACAAGAGAAGAGAGTACGATGAAGAGTAGACGGGCAAATATCCGATGACGGTTTCCTGCGAAGCGTCCCAGAGCAGGGGAGACGAAAGAAAAATTGCTCTCCCCGCAAAATAGGAACAAAGGGAACAGGTTTCAGCATGTGAGGCATCGGCGTGTTTGCAGTTGGCTGCATCGGCGTGAGTAGAGACGGCTGCCTTGCCGGTGCCAAAGGCCGTTTCGGCGTCGCAATGCGGCGACATAACAAGAGTTAGGCTCGTTGCGTAGACGAAAAGCAACAGTATGGGAATACATCGTCGAAGGTTAAATGGCATTGAATAAAATATAGCGATTCTCCGGCACTTGTTCAAACAAATAAATGTTTCAGAAGTGGCTCCACATTCGGCCAACACCTTCCGAATTGACCCCGCTAATATGTCACTCTGGAAGCAGGGGGGCCGCAAGTTACTTGCTAACACGTGCAAAGACGGGTCTTATGAATGGAAGCTAAGAATTTGCACTTGTGAAAGTAGAAATTATTCTTAAGTTATTACGAATTTCCTCTCTGGATTGCCGTTGCCATTACGCTAAATTATGACCGCTCTACGTACATATGTCAGTGCGACATTGGTGTTTGCTCTTTTCTCGGCGAACGTGGTTTTGATGGCACCTTTGCTGCCCGCGCACTCAATGCGTGCCAACGAGACCAACACAGTGCAAAAATGCTGCTGTTTGACGACCGATGGCTCCATGTCATGCCCGTGCTGCAAGATGATGGACCATACCGCGGCGCAAGATCGCCCGATGTGCTCTTTCTCGACCGCTCCTTGTTCGACTCCCGTTCTGATCGTTTCACCAAATGTTTTAGACCCCGGTGTTGACGATCCGTTTATTCTTAACAGAATTGTCCACAAGGAAGTGCCGGAGAGATTCTCAATGAGTGTTCCTCCGGTTCTTTTGGGAAGACAGAACTCTCCCTTCCATCCTCCGCAATCCTCCCTCTTCATCTCGTAGAATATTTTTCCCCTCCAACTCCTTCGAAGCACTTGAAGGAAGCCCTTCATTCTATGATAAACAGGAGGATTCTTCATGCGATGTTGTTTCATCTTTACACTTCTATGTTTGTTTACGGCCGCGTCTGAGAAGGCAAGAGCTTTTCCCGCAGACTCTCTGACTGCTCGGGCCGTACAATTGCCCGAAGTGACCATTACTGCGATGGCTGTTGACCGCCAGATGCCGATGAGTTCAATCGTCGTTTCCCCGTTGGTCATTCAACGCACCGTCGCGACGGATCCCTGGGATCTGCTGCGCCAGACTGCGGGACTCGAAGTTCATGAGCAGGGCCAGGGTCCCGGTTTCGCTTCGGACGCATCGATTCGCGGTTTCAGCTCCGATCATTCGACCGACCTCGCGTTGTGGATCGACGGCGTGCCGATCAACGAACCGGTCAACGGACACGCAGAGGGATATAACGACTTTAGTCTCTTGATGCCGCAGGCAGTGAGTTCCATCAATCTAATCAAAGGACCGACAAGCGCGCTCTACGGAAACTTTGCAATGTCGGGAGTGGTCAACGTTAGAACCCTCGAGAAGTTAGACGGAACGGACGTTTGGCTCACAGGGGGATCGTTCGGGCGATTCGAGGGAACGGCGCTGTCGGGTTACGATCACGACGGAAGCAGCGGGGTTTTCGGAGTTCGAAGTATCCGCGATCATGGCTGGAGGCCTAACAGCGACTACTCCCTCGAACAAGGGCATGCGCGTGTCGTTCAAAATCTTTCGTCCTCTGCAACCCTGGACGGGGGAGTGGAATTGTATGGTGCAGACTGGAACTCGCCCGGTTCGCTCACTCAATCCCAGTTCGAGCAGCATCAGTACGGCGTCGTCGCAAATTCCACAGATGGCGGGTATAAGCGCCGGGCACAAGAACGGATCAGCCTGCGTCTTTCATCCGGATCTTCGATGTTCTGGAGAACAACTCTCTATGCGACACAGGGAAGATGGCAGCTCTTCCTCACAACACCCCCGGAAGGCGGGAGCACCGAAGGTTCAGGGAGCCAGACAGAGGAAGAGGACTCACGCCATGGATTCGGCGGGACAAGTGCGTTAACCTGGATGCTTCCGAACGCCGAAGTGACGTTTGGGTTCGAGAGCAGGTACGATTATTCGAATTATGAGAACTGGCAGACGACGGACAGGAACAGAGATTCTGCCCAAGTGATTGTGTCGGCGCGGCAGCAAACGGGAGGTCTGTTTTTTCAATCAGGAGAGACACTCGGATTCGCGAAAATCACTCTCGGTGCTCGATACGACCTTTTGAATGCAAAATCCATTTTACCCGACGTCCCCTCATTGGACAATACGAAGGGAATCTTCTCGCCGAAAATGGGGGTGATGTATACTTTCGCACAGAACTTCTCTCTCTATGCAAACGTGTCGCGCGGGTTTCGCTCCACTGACGGGATAATTGCGGATCCAACGCTCCCCTTTATAACAGTTTGGGCATACGAAACGGGGACGAAATTCGATGTCGCGAATATCAGTACAAGCGTTTCACTCTTTCGCATGGATGTAAGCAACGAGCAAACGTTCGACCCGATCATGCTAATTTCGACGAGCGGAGGTGAGAGCCGGAGACAGGGAGTTGAAGCGGAAGCTGCAATTCAGTGCACGAACGAAATACGGCTAACAACCGACTGGACATTTAATGATGCGCGGTACAGCAAACTTATTACTCAGGATGGCGACACACTTTCCGGCGCCCGCGTTTTCAATACGGCCAAGTATGTAGGGACTGTCGCTCTCGACATCGCTCCGTCGCCGCGATGGGAAGTTCGTCTCAGCTCCGACGTCCTTGGACCCTATAGTCCGTTTGACGAGCCGGGCGTTGTCCTTCCTTCCTCTGCATTGTTCTCCCTGACGGTGGGGAGAACCGTCGGCAGCGCGTATCTTCAGGTCGGAATAAAGAATCTGACTGACAAGGCATATCCTGAATTACGGGCAGGAGGATTCGTTAACCCAGGTCAGCCTCGTTCGGTGTATGGTACAATAAAGTTTTCGTTTTGAAGTTACGAGAGCAGTGAACACATCCCTAAATTCCCTCTCCCCTGCGCATATGTCCGGCGGAGGAGAGGGGGATTTAGTGCGCGGCAAGTCTCTGCATCCCTATACTCACATATGGTATGCGAGCTTGAACACCACGTTTCGCGGTTCCTCCCAGCTCGCACCGCTGAAATATGTTCCTTTGATCAGGTGCTGGTGGTCGAGCAAATTTGTAATGTAGAGTGAGGGCTCGAACGAAGCACCTCCTGCAAGACGAATCGTGTGGCCTGTGCTGAGATTGAAAATCCACGATGGAGCCGTATGGGCCGATGTGTTGAAATCGAAGAGTCCATTTTTGTAAACTGCATCCGGGTTTCCGTTTGCGAGCCCTGAGCCATAGATCCCTACCAGATTGCAAAACCAATCCCGCGGTTGATAATTGAGACCGGTAACGATCGACAGCCTCTGATCGTGATCGAGATCAGTTCCACTACCATCTGTGTCATAATCCAAAAACCCGCCGCTGATAAGGCCCGTCCCGTACGCGTGCGCAATAGCGCCGTTCAAGAATCCTGAGAAAGGAGTTTCAGGAAGATTGTAAGTAAGGCCGAGCTCTATTCCCTGTATCTTTACTTTTTCGATATTGACAGGGGTCTTGATGGCGCTGTTGCCGACAGTCTGGTCATCAACTCCTGGCGTTGCATCTTTGTAGTAGTATGCCACCTTGCTTCTAAGCCCGAAATCGAATCCGTGTGTGTAGACTGCTTCATAAAAATTATCCCTCTCCGGCAGCGTCGGTGTAAGGGTGTTGCTGACATTGAGTGCGATTGTCCTGAGCCCCTCGATGTTTGTCGGCATGAACAATCTTCCGTAATATAGGTATGCGGTATTGTTGTCATCGATGAAGAAGTTCCATCGAATCCGGGGACTGATCTGGTGCTGGAGCGGTATATCGGGGGCGATGTGCTGATCGTAGCGTGCCCCGAGCTCAAACAATGTCCATTCAATCGGGTGGTACTCCACTTCGCCGAACACTCCAAAATCAGACCCCTTAAAATTTACTAAGGAGGTAGGCCCGGGATTTTGGGCTGAATCTTTGGATGTAAAATCTTCCTTCCCGCTCGTGCTGGAAAAATTGAGACCGACTTTGTACATGAATTCGTGCGCCAGTCGCTTGTCGAAGGTTGTTCTCAGCCCGATTGTTGTGAACGTCCTGTCTTCGGTGAGCAAATAATTGTTCACGGTGTCCCCCGCGAATTGAAAATTCGGCGGGTCGATTGATCCTGGCGTGTAAATTAGCTCTCCCTCTCTGGCAAAACCTCCGACAAATAGATTCGATTCTCGGTCGATTTCGGAGTTCAGTGCTTTGAAGTACGACACGTTTTGGAATGAGTTTGAGGTCTGCTGAATATCTGCTGCGATTGCTTCGACGGAATCGTACGGAACCTGTGTGTTGGTTTTCCCGAGATTGAGGTTTGCGGTCAAATATTCGTTGTCGCTGAGGATATAATCGAATTTTCCGTAGAGAAAATAATCGAACCCATGGTCGTTAAAGATGTTTGAGGTCGGCGGGTCGATGCGCCGGTCTGTCTCCTGGCGTGAACCGGAAAGAAAGAATCCCAACTTCCCCAGATGGTCGCTGATGGCAAGGTCTTGTCCGTTCGAATTGAGAGCACGAAACGGACCGACTCGGCCGCCAAGAGTGTCTCCTGCCCCAGTGGATGCTCCCGGGGAAAAAGCCTTGGCCCCGTTGAAAACAAGGTAGCTGCCGGCGTAGGTCGAGGCATCGAGGTGGAAGGTCCCGGTGGGAACCCGATTGTTGAGATCGATGATCGCAGACATTTGCCCGCCGTATTCTGCAGGAAAACCACCGGTGATAAATGTAGTGCGATCAATAACCTTAGGGTCAACGACCTCATTCAACCCTCCAAAGACTCCGAGTGGAACTGGAATTCCGTCCACGTAGTACGTGAATTCGCCATGCATTCCGCGTACGTGGACTTCTCCAGTGGGGGCTCGGGCTACTCCCATGAGATTCTCTTGGATGACGTTTGTCATCCGGGCAGTAGGCGGAGCGTGGAACGTCTCCGATTCAAACACCTGGTTGGCTGTAATTGGGTTAATATGTGAAGCGGTCGGCTCCCTTTGTCCTACCACGACCACCTCCTTTTCAGTGGTTCCCAATGAATGAAGGCTGATCTTGTATGTGCTATGTTCTCTATCGACCGTGATCGAGTCGACGAAGGTGTCGTAGCCGACAAACCATGCAGTAATACGGTAGCCGCCCGCCTTAATATCGCGAAAGCGCGCTTGCCCCGCAGGATTGGTTACCGCGTCGGCAACATATTTACCACCCCTTGAGAGCGCGACGCGGGCAAGTTCAATGGGTACGTTACCATCGGCATCATTCACCGAAACTCGAAATTGCAGACGGTCCTCGTCCGCAACGGGTTCGTCGACATCTTCACCGGGTCCTTCTTTACCGCTGCTTTCCATGGAAGGCGTGTTGCTTCCTTCAGAAAGAACGTTGTCGACCTGAAGGGACCGGGAAAACCCGCCACCTGTTTCGTTATCTGCAAGTGCCGTGTTTCGCCCGAATAACCAGTTGGTGCAGATCAAAAAAGCAAACAAAACAAATATGGAGCGCATAACTTTTTCTCCTCACAAAATTGTATAGAGTTTGAAATACGGTGAACGATTAATCCGCATTTCTTGAGACAAACGTAATGATTGTTGTGATTAAGCGAGGGGAAAGGGGGGACCGCGACGCGAGAACGAGGTTAAGAGAAAGAAAGAATAAACGGACGAAAGAGTAATCCGCGGAACAACTGTTATCTGAATAACGGGTTCGAGGGCTAACGTTGAGGAAGAGGGAAGCGCACGAGCGGCGAAGGAGGAACAAATGGGGCACGCATTCTCTTGCGACGCATCGATATGTTTACAGTTATCAGAATCCGCGTGCGGTGCGAGGCTTGTTTTCCCCGAACCGAACGCCGTTTCGGCGTCGCTGTGCGGCGACATAACAAGGAGCAGGCTTGTTGCATAGACGACCAGCAACAAGGCCGAAAATATTCGTCGGGGGGTGGTTGGCATTATTTATAGTATAACAAATTGGTGCGAAATTTCCAAATTTGGACAGTGTTTCATTTTGCCTTCCACCGATACAATGCAAGAGCGAAATGCTGCACTAGGTTCAAAACACACCCCTAAATCCCCTCTCGCTATCGCACGTGCTTTCCACAGAGGGGACTTGCCTGCGCCTTCCTCTCTGTGCGGAGGCTTGTAGTAATGGCGAGAGGGGCCGGGGGTGTGTCAAAAAGGAGCAGTGTACAAACATGAACCTATAACTGTCCAACCTCTTTCCAAACTGTAACACTACCCAATTTTGATGGCGGCTTCTTTTATTTCTTTTTCAGCAGCTCGGGCACGAGCAGCTCGCCGGAAACTAAATCCTCATAGGTCTCCCGCGCCCTCACGGTGAAGAATCTCTTCCCGTCGACGATCACTTCCGGGGCGCGGCGGCGCTGATTGTAATTTGAACTCATTGCAAATGAATAAGCGCCGGCGGACATCACGGCGAGAAGATCCCCCTGCGCGCATTTCTGAATCTCGCGGCCTTGCGCGAGATAATCACTCGATTCGCAGATCGGTCCGACGATATCTGCGACGATCGTGCCCCGTGCTGTTTGCGCGACCGGCCTGATCTCGTGGAACGCTTTGTAAAGGCTCGGGCGAACGAGATCGTTCATTGCGGCATCCACGATGAGAAAGTTCTTCTTGTTATTTTGCTTCGTGTAGAGAACTTTCGTCACCAGAACGCCCGCTCTGGCGGTAAGAAATCGCCCCGGTTCAAAGAGTACCTTACAGCCGACTACCTTTAGGACGGGGAGAAGTTCACGGGCGAGATCCTCGGGAGTTGTGCTCGAACCGCCATCGTATGATATCCCAAGTCCGCCGCCGATGTCGAAATGTTCGAGGGAAACGCCGCGGTCCTTCAGTGCTCCGGCAAAGAGCGCGAGTTTCCTGCACGCTTCGATGAAAGGTCCCACCTGGGTAATCTGGGATCCGATGTGCATGTCGATCCCTACGATGCGAAGATTCTGCAGCGATCCGGCAAGCGTGTACGCTTCCAACGCCTGCGAAGTTTCAATGCCGAACTTGTTTTCGGAAAGCCCTGTCGAAATGTAGGGGTGAGTTTTCGGATCGACGTCCGGGTTGACTCGTATGCCGATAGGAGCTTTGACTCTCAGGTCTCCGGCAACGGCATCCACGAGGTGAAGTTCTTCGATCGATTCCACCTTGAGCATGATGATCGGATGTTGCAGCACCATCCGGATCTCCTCTTCCGTTTTGCCCACCCCGGTGAAAATAATCTTGCGCGGATCGACTCCTGCCTTAAGTGCCCGGTAGAACTCTCCCCCCGAGTTGCAGTCGATTCCACTCCCCGCGTCATAGAGTATCCGGCACACGTTCAGGTTCGAATTTGCCTTCATCGAATAGCAAATCAACCGGTCGATACCGGAGAACGGATTATCGAATTCATGGAACGCCTGTAGCAGCGAAGCTTTGCTGTAAATGTAGGCGGGCGTTCCGACGGACTCCGCGATGGCCGCAATTGGCACGTCCTCGCACAACAGTTCTCCATTGCTATAGTGAAAAATATCAGTCATACCGTGTTGGTGTAGTTTTCTTCAATAATAAGCATTTTAACTCGGACATCAAACGATGTCTGACGGCGCTTTCCCGCCGTCTGACATCGGTGAGTTCTCTCCTCAAACGTCAGACGCAAAAAACGCGTCAGACGTTCTCGGCCGCGATGTCTGACGGCGCTTTCCCGCAATCTGACATCGGTGAGTTCTCTCCTCAAACGTCAGACGTTCTCGGCCGCGATGTCTGACGGCGCTTTCCCGCCGTCTGA
>Ga0182017_10000646_pt1 | contig 27340 bp, 22 predicted proteins | sample 712E3DmetaG_FD_120492 | JGI IMG/M metagenome (GOLD analysis project Ga0182017, IMG submission 120492) | Permafrost microbial communities from Stordalen Mire, Sweden - 712E3D metaG | ecosystem: Environmental > Terrestrial > Soil > Wetlands > Permafrost | place: Sweden: Stordalen | collected... | reverse complement strand
GGGGACGTTTCCGTCACGTTCTTCGCATTTTCCAAACCGGCGTTTTTCGCGGCGCAAAAAGCGGAGAAGGAAAGCGCCAAGTAGCAATGGCCCAGCCTCTTGTTCTGGACGGCGCCGCGCTTGCCCGGTCGATTGAAGGATCGCTCAAACAGCGCGTCGAGTTCCTTCGCCGGAAAACCGGGAACGTCCCGGTGCTCGCGACCATCCTGGTCGGCGCCGACCCTGCCTCGGCCACCTATGTCAGGATGAAGGGAAATGCCTGCGGCCGCGTGGGCATGGCGTCGAAAAAAACCGAGCTCCCCGATTCAACCACCACGGCGCAGCTCCTCGACCATATCGACCGGCTCAACGCCGACCCAAACGTCCAGGGCATCCTCCTGCAGCATCCCGTGCCGAAGCACATCGACGAACGCGCCTGTTTCGACCGGATTTGCCTTGAAAAAGACGTGGACGGCGTGACGTGCCTTGGCTTCGGCAGGATGGCGATGGGTGAAATCGCATTCGGCAGCGCGACGCCAATGGGCATCATGACGATCCTTGACCACTACAAGATTGACATTTCGGGAAGACGGGCCGTGGTCGTGGGCAGGAGCCCGATCCTGGGAAAACCCCTGGCCATGATGCTGCTCAACGCCCATGCAACGGTCACCATATGCCATTCGCGCACGATCGATCTGCCGGACGTGGTGCGGCAAGCCGACATCGTGTTCGGCGCGGTGGGGAAACCGGAATTCATCAAGGCCGACTGGATCAAACACGGCGCGGTGATCATCGACGCAGGATACCATCCGGGGGGCGTCGGCGACATTGACCTCAAATCCGCCGCCCCACATTGCAGCGCTTACACGCCCGTTCCCGGCGGGGTCGGCCCGATGACCATCGCCCTGCTCATGCGCCAAACTGTTGACGCAGCGGAACAACGCCTGGTCAGGGGTTGATCCGCATTGCCGCTTTTATCGACGCATAGAGAGATTTTACAAGCGGCGGGGCATAAAATTTATTCGCGAATTTCACGACGTCGCCATGGGGGTTTTCTCTTTTTAAAAGCGAATAAAACACGGGCTTTCCGGTATCGCTCCTGCCAATGCGCTCGTAAAGCAATCGCCCTTTGCCGTTCCAGAATTGGACATGGACGCTCGTTGTGGCGGTGAATGAACTCGGGCGGTCATACCCCGGGCCGTTGTCGGCCCGCCAGCTCTCGGGTTTTACGGTACGCTGCCTGACGTAAACCGCATACGGCACAACCACGATGTTCACGTTATATTTTTCCGCAAGCGCCTGTATGCGCCTTGACACAAGGAGCTTAAGCGCCGTATCCCCCGAAAGCGCGGAATACCGCGACGTCTGGAATTTCTCGATCGAATCCGATGAATCGATTTGTGCGGGGCCCAGGGTAAAATGACGCCCCACTTCATACATAAGCAGGCCGGTCGCGGCCTCCTGAAGAAAGACATCCGAGTATTGCGTGTCGGGCCTGAGCTGGGTGTTGTCAAAATATTCGATCCGCATGCTCCTGACCGGCAGGCACAACGCCGTTTGACCGGGATTATTAAGCTGGCTGCGTTCGGGGCCGGAATAGACAAGCATGCCCGGAGAGCATGCGGAAAAACATATCGTTGATGCGAGCAATAAAACGTATAAAATATTTTTTAATCCGGCACTCATCGTTCGTCCCATAAAATACACGTAAAAACTGTCCAGCCTATTGTTCTAAAACTATATTATCATAATATGAAAGCATAGCGATTCATACTACTTAACCCCATCTTTTATTCACCATTGAGGAGGAGTTACGTATGAAGAAAGTCATCATTTCTTTTCTGGTGATTGCGTGCATTGTATGCGCGGTCCTGGTCGCTGTTTCGAAAAAGTCCTCGGAACCGCTCAACAATGCGAGGAAGCTTGAAAATTCCGGTGATTTTCTCCACGCGCTTTCGTCATACCTTTCCGCATTATCTCAGATGACTGACGCACGGCCCGTGCCCAGCAAGACGAAGGCCGTTGCCACCACGCCTGAAACCTGGAAAAAAGAACTGGACGACTATATATCGTGGCTACTCATCACAAAAAACGCACGGTCAAATGATTTTCAAAGCGTCATTGCGGCGATCGACCGCTGCACCAAACAAGTCGACCGCCAAAACAGCATATATAACATATCAATCAAGAAAGCGTCCCTTCCGGATTATCGGCGGTTGTGGAAAGACATCTTTTTCCCCGATGGAATGGAGCTGCCCGACAACCAGCTGCCCCTCATACAAAAGGCAATGGACATCGGCGTGTCCATCGTTACATTTTCAGGCAACGCGAATTACCGCTACGAAGGCGGGATCGTCAATTGCGCGACAGGAAAAAGGACGGACTTTACCGTTTACAACGACGGGCAATGTTCTCTTCTGTTAATGCCGGGGACCTATTATGCGCTGGTCATTGCCAAGGCCGTGTTTGCATCGGGAAAGGTATGGACCTCTCCACAGGATGTTCTTACGCTCACGGTTCCCGATTCCACTTCGCTGATTTCGGCAAAGATGAAAACCGACCTCAAGCGCCGCGCATGAGAAACAATGTCTGTGATTGCGCGCGAGGGTGAGGAAACATATATTATTAATTCATACATGGCTGTTTGAAAAGATTTGATAGCGTTCCCTATAACTTTCAACGAGGAGGAATAGATGGTTAAAAGCATGTATATTTTCTGCATGGTCGTGCTTGCAGTGATGGTGATGTCAACCGGATGCAGTAAAAAAGTGACCAAGGTCGAACCCCAGGCCAAACCGGCGCAGCAGCAGGCCCCAGCGCCAAAAGTTGAAGAGCCCCCTCCCGTCGTTCAAAGCGATTCCTTTAAAGTCGAGGACATTGACGCGAAAATGAAGGAAATTTTCTTTCCGATTTATTTTTCCTACGATAAATATGATCTCTCCTCGGAAGCGATCGGCACGCTCGAAAAAGTCGCTTCCTTCATGAAGGAAAAATCAAACATTCGGATCCTGATCGAAGGCAATGCCGACGAACGCGGTTCAGCGGAATACAACATGGGACTCGGTGACAACAGGGCGCGCGCCGTAAAAAATTATCTTACCGGCTATGGAATCAGCGCCGGCAGGCTTGAAACGACCTCGTATGGAAAAGAGCGTCCAGCTTTTCCCAATTGCGGCGAAGACGAATCGTGCCACGCAAAGAACAGGCGCGACGAATGGAAGTTGCTCGGGAAATAATCCGCGGGGAAAATAATAAAAGATTGAGTGCCTTTATCTGCTGACGCAAGTAAAGGCATTTTATTTCTTAGCACTCAATTCTTGACGCACCGGACACTCAAACCATACTTTTTTGGCATGGTCTCATTGATACATGAACTATCAGTGTAGAATATGCGTTGATCCGTAGAATCAGACGCCCACCAATAGGCATATTTATTCAGGCCATAGAACGCTCCGTCCGCTTCGTTGCGAAAACCACCTGGCAACGCGGTAAATCCGCTTGTATTGGTCGCTCCCGCGTTGGGAGAATCCCAATACGTCATGCCAATGGCTTTCATTTTCCCCCCCGCAATCTGCCAACCGCCAAGATAATTTATAAGCGTGGACCAATCAGCTTTCGTTGGAACATGCCAACCCACAGGCGCCAGTTTCTGGGTGTTTACCGCATACCAATTATACAGCGCTCCATAAACCACTCCGGTGGTTGCCGAATCGTTATTATACCAGCAATATCCAGGGCTTGTAAGTGCGCTCCAAGCAGTATTGCCTGATACGCAAGGTATCGAGGCGCCATCGTTATATTTCGTGGTCTTCAGGTTCTGTTTCGTCCACGTCTGGGCGCCTATGACAACCGTATCATAGGTATTACCGTCGGCGTCGGTTACCGATCCCGCTGCATGGACCGTTATCGGCCATGACAAATCCACATGCGCGCCTGAATCATCGGTAACGCGGGCCGTGACGCTGAAATTACCCGTTGCGGTCGGAGTCCATGTTACAATGCCCGAAACCTGATCAATTGCAACCGGTCCATTAACAACAGAGAACCGCAATACGGCGCCTGAATCCGGGTCTGTTGCCGTCACCGTGTCCTTATACAATATACCGACCGTTGCCGTTTGTGTCATGTTCATGGTTTTGGTAACAAACTGTGGCGGATGATTGATTTTTACGGTCGCTGGAACAACTTTGATTTTCCAGCTTATCTCCGCGCGAGCGTCGGAATCATCGGTAACGCGCGCGACAACATTTCCTGTGCTGGTGTCTGTCGGAGTCCACTTTATAATACCTGAGGCCCCGTCGATGGTAAGTCCCGTTGGGCCGGTGACAATCGAAAACGTCAACTTCTGGCCCACATCCTGGTCGTTTGCGACAAGCGTATCGAGGTAGGGCTTGTTCTGGTCGATGGAATTTAGAATTTCCGAAACGTTGGTGACAAACACCGGTGGATGGTTTGGCATGGGCGTGGCGGAATCAAGGACCGTGATCGTCCAACCTATCGAATCATGCGCCTGTTTTTTATCGTAGACAAGTGCATAACATGCCTTCAATCCGATATCCGCGGCCTTCGGCAGCCAATATACGGTGTCCTTGCCGCGCAGGGAAAGCGGACTTGACACAACAAAACGAAGGGTATCGTTGGCATCGCCATCAAAGCCCGTTAACGTTTTTATATACGTCTGACCCACTTTGATCGTTGCTTTCATGCTGTCAACGCTCACGGTAAACAACGGGGGGTGGTTTGCGGTATCAATGTAGGTGGTCTTGTAGATAAGCGTCAACGTGTCCGCGGTGACGTTCTTGAAGGGGCTGTTGTCCGTTGCCTTAATGATAATGAGGTTGACCGTATCGGCCAGGTAAAAATTCTGTGTTGTCCACTGGTCGCCGCTCAGCTGCGCCACGACATTGTTTATCATGACCTGATAGATCCCGCTCGTATCATGAGCGGTCCCGTAAAGGGTTACCGTTTGCGTATTGACCGTGTCGATTTTCTTAAACGATGCAACGGTTATCGATGGCCCTGTTTTATCCATGATCAAAGTGGTCGCGGCGGCAGGGGATGTGGGCGCGGACGGTCCAGCGGCATTTACCGCAACGACCCTGTATTGGTACTGCGTGACCGGCGCCAGTGTGGAATCAGTAAAGCTGTTCTGCAAGCCAATCCCGATGCTGTCCCACGTTGTCGAGCCGTTTATCTGCCTGCTAATAAGATAGCCGGATTCGTTCGTGGAATTTTCTTTCCAGATCAAACGGATGGTGTTATACGAAAGCGCTTGCGCAACAAGGTCGGACGGGGCGATGGGCGTTACCTGATTTGCTTCAATAATAACGTCCATTGTCGGGCCCGTCACCTTGGCCACATTCACGGAGCCGCTATAGAGGTCCCGGCCGAGCGAATCGATGCCTTCTATTTTTATGGTAATGCTGATTCCGACCCGAACAGAGGAAATTGTGCCTTTATTGTCCCTATAAGGAAACGTTTTCACCAGTGACGACGAAAGGGAATCGGAAGAAACGGTTATTCTTACGCTGTCGATTCCCGCGGGAATTGCGTCCCGCGACGATGTTTTCCAGAGCACGACGGGGACGACTGTTGCCGTTTCCATTTCGAAAGGCCGGTTTCCGACACAGGTCAAAAGCCCCGCGACGGCACACACGATAAGCGCATATTTTTTCACGATGTCATCCTTATAGAGTGTTTTTCAACTTCAGTAACTTCCGCCTTACACTTACCAGTGAATGACAATATCCGACGAGCCCGATCCGGTTTCCGCCGGTTTGCGGCTCAGCAACACCGCCGGAACGGCAATGGCCGCCGCAACGGCGATCCCTCCGGCGATCCACCAGCCGGTATTGTTTTTTTTGGCCTGATAAGAGCCTGCTATCTTCTGTGAAAGCATCGGAACCACTTGTGTTAAAAGTTCGTCGGCCGTGCCTTTGTGGTATTCCGTAAAATCCTTGAGTATCCTACCCGTGCCTACTTCCACAAACCGCACGCTGAGCGTGTACGTTTTTCCCACTATGCCGATAGTGCCCATCACCATATAATTAACGGCAAGGATCTTTCCCATCTCAATTGCGCAGCTTGCTTCATCGCATGCCCCGCTGCGCTGGAACCCCTGTTCCTTGAGGATTTCATCCATTTGCGAACGCTCCATGACCTGGTATTTGCCGGACTTGCCAAGTTCGCTCCGCAAGGCATCGGTTAGCGACAGGGCCTCATTTTCCGTGACCCCGATTGCTTTCAGGTTGTTGACGGCAATGAGATCCGCGGCCGACGCTATACTACAAAAAAGAAAAAACAAAACGACAATAGGTTTTTGCATTATTTCCTTATTCCTTATATTCTACGTATGGTACTCAGCGTTGATCTTGATGTAATCGTAGGTCAAATCGCACGTGTGCGCGATCGCGCCGTGCTTTCCGAGGCCTAAATCAACATCGATGGCCACCACTTTACGGTCGAGCCTGTCGCGGAGCTTCTGCACTGGAAACGGGACCGGGCGGAGGTTTTTGCACACCGGCACCCCGCACAATTTCACCACGAGCTTTTCTTTGGAAAAATCCGCGCCGGAATAGCCTATGGCGCAGAGGATCCTGCCCCAATTGGGATCGTTGCCGAACAGCGCGGTCTTGATAAGGTTGGAATTCGCGATCGCCTTCGCGGCGGCCTTCGCGTCGGAATAGGTTTTCCCGCCGCATACCGTCACCTCCACGCGCTTCGTGGCCCCTTCGCCGTCCTCCGCGATTTTCCGGCACAGCGTATTGCATACGGTAAAGAGGGCGTTTTCGAACCGGGCCATCTGCGCCGACGACTTGATGCCTACGCCCGACATGCCATTGGCAAGCACGAGCACCATATCGTTGGTCGAGGTGTCGCCGTCGACGGTAAGGTTGTTGAACGTCCTGTCCACCACGCCCTTGACGAACCGGTTAAGAAGCGCGGCGTTGATTTTCGCGTCGGTGGTCACGAAAGCGAGCATGGTCGCCATTTTCGGATGGATCATTCCCGACCCCTTGGCGCAGCCCCCTATCCGGTATTTCCCTTTTCCCGGATACACTTCATAGGCGCATTCCTTTTTCCTTGTGTCGGTGGTCATGATCGCCTGGGCGAAGCGCGTTCCTCCGGTTGGGGAAAGCGCCTTGGAAAGCCCGGTGATTGCCGGGAGGACGCTGTTCATCGGAAGGAATTGGCCGATGACGCCGGTCGACGCGATAAGCACGGACTTCGGCGCCGCGTCTACGGCCGCGGCCACGCTGCATGCGATGGCGCGGGTGTCAATCGATCCTTGTTTGCCGGTGCATGCATTGGCGTTTCCGCTGTTGCAAAAAACCGCGCGAACCGATTGGCCGGGCAGCGCGTCTTCACACCAATCAACCGACGATGCCCGGACTTTGTTCATGGTAAACGCGCCCGCGGCCGAGCACTCGGTTTTGCTGACAATAAGCCCGGCATCGAGATTGCCCGAGGTTTTTATCCCGGCCTTAAGCGCGGATGCGAAAAAGCCCCGTGCCGCGGTAACCCCGCCTGAAACGGCTTTCATAATGACGTCGTCGTTTTCTTCGGTTTTCATTGCCTCGTTTTGCCTCCGGGCGCTTAAATGTGAGTATCTATTGACAAATCAGTACCAAAACATATATTATTCCATGGTATACACAATAAAATAGATTTCCGCTTCACGAACCAGCAAAAAGGATATTCTTCTTGAAACTATCATTTTCCGCGATCATGGCCATAGCGGTCATTCTTACACTATGTTTCTACACGCAGGTAGCGCTCGCGCAGGAATCGGACGCCCTTTCATCAAATCTGCCGCAGGAACAAATGTCCTATAAAGTAAAAAAAGGCGACACCCTGTGGGACATCGGAAACGAGATGCAACTGGCGTATTCCAAAAAATTGCGTCATCACCCCAAGGACAGCACGGGCATTGCGGTGACCACGGAAGCCGGGGAAACCATCGAACCCGAAACCGCGCCCGGCGCCGCAGTGCTTTCAACGCCCTCCTCCGGATATGGACGATTGCCCCGGAACAAAGCCGGGGTCGAGGATTCCATCATGGTATTCACCCTGTATAATCAGGATTATTTTGCCTCTGAGTATCTTGACAAACTGGCTTTTTTATGGTTTGAGAAAGATCCGCGGGGCCTTATCTGTCCGGGCAACGCAGTCATTGAAAAGCCCGGCGCCGGTGATCGCTACGATAAGGACATTTATCGGCAATTCGACGAGGTTCATATCACGGTGTTCGGGAAAAACTTGTATAACGTCGGGGACACGATCGACGTGTTTCATTCAGACCGGTTCGTAAAATTCAAGGGTAGGACCGCGAACCTCGTCCGCAGGGTCGCAAAAGCAAAGATATCGACGAATGACAACGCCCGACCAAGCGCGGTCATTTTTAAGGCATGGGACGTTGTTTCGGCCGGGGACAGGGTCGATAAAGCTTTTCGTATACAGGGGCGCGAAATCGACACGATCATCGCCTGCGGTGCGACCATCAAAGGCACCGTCTTTGAACGGGTTGAAGATACCGAAAGCCCGTATCTGTTTCAAACTTTTATCTGTGATCGTGGAGCGAAAGACGGGGTGGTTTTTGGCGATCTTTTTTTCGCCTATCCGGGCGGTCAGTCTTCCGACCGGGTCCGTCCCAGTCTGCTCGGCTGTGCAGTCAATGTGGGAGAACAGTCAAGTACTATTGCGATTGAAAAAATGTTTACCAATTCCGTAAATCCAGGGGACACGCTGGCGCTTGTCGGACATATCCGGTTTAAATAATGTCTAAATTTATTCTTAAGCTGGGCCATTTTCTCGTTTTCAGCAAAAGACACAAAAGCATCCGCGGGGGCATCGTATTTCTTTTCGCCAATTTTCTTCTTCTTGCAAGCATCGTTTTCATCGTGGAAATTATCCTTATTTTTCTCGGCATGGGCAACGTGTATCTTCCCTTGACCCGCGCGGTATCGGATTTTTTGTCAAAACTTGTTTTCCGGTGATGGTCCGTTAATGTATACTTTGTTTGTTCGGTGAGAAAAATTATTTTAAACTTCAAATACTTCCACATTTTTTTGTGACAGGATACCTTGTCAATGTTCCGTTCCGCAGTAGGCTACCCGAACGTATTGGGCATGATCATGGCCGGCGGCGAAGGCTCCCGGCTGCACCCGCTCACCAACGAACGTGCGAAGCCCGCCGTTTATTTCGGCGGAAAATACCGTATCATCGATTTTGTTTTAAATAATTTCCTCAATTCGGGGATTTTCAAGATCAAGGTGCTTACCCAGTTCAAGTCCGATTCGCTGATCAAACACCTGACGTCGGGATGGAACCTTAACCGGATGCTGGGCCAATACATCGATCCGGTCCCCGCGCAAATGCGGACGGGGGGGAATTGGTATATGGGCACCGCCGACGCCGTTTTCCAGAACATGAACCTCATTGAAGACGAGAACCCCGATTATCTCGCGGTGTTCGGCGCGGACCATATTTACAAAATGGATATTTCCCAGATGCTCGATTTCCACCGGAACGTCGGGGCCGTCGCAACGGTCGCCGCGATCCAGAAACCCATCGAAGAGGCCGTCCATTTCGGCGTCATCGAAGTGGACACCAGCGGACGGATGATAGGGTTCGAAGAAAAACCGAAAAACCCCAAACCTGTGCCTTCCAACCCGAAAATGGCGCTTATCTCCATGGGAAATTACATTTTCAACAGAAAATTTCTGGTCCGCGAATTGTTCAACGACGCGTCCCTTATCGGTTCCTCCCACGACTTCGGGAAAGACGTTATTCCGAAGATATTCCACGATTATCCCATTTATGTCTACGATTTCGCCCATAACCGCATCCCGGGTGAAACGCCGCAGCAGAACGCTTATTGGAAGGATGTCGGGACCCTCGAAGCATATTTTGACGCAAACATGACCCTTCGGGACGTAGTTCCCGAAATCAACCTTTACAACGAAGCCTGGCCGGTCCGGACAGGACCGGGGCAGTCTCCTCCGGCTAAATTCGTCTTTTCAGGGGAAGCCGCCGAAAAGCGCAAGGGAGACGCAATCGATTCTATCGTCAGTGGAGGGTGCATTATAAGCGGAGGCCATGTCATACGCTCCGTTTTGTCGCGCGGCGTACGGGTCCATAGTCTGGCGGTCGTCGAAGATTCGATTATTTTTCCGGATGTGGAGGTAAGCGAAAAATCGCACATCCGAAGGGCCATCATAGACCGCGGCGTAAAAATCATGCCCAACGAAAAGATCGGCTTTGATCTCGAATCCGACAAAAAGCGATTTACGGTCAGCGATTCCGGGATAGTTGTAATATGTCAACCTTCAAAAAACCCTCTGCTTTAGAATATTGTCCCGCTTGTGGGTTTGGAGCGCAATAATGTAATTTTCTTTCCAACTAGCCCTGAAGCTATACGTACTATGAAGATACCATTTCAAGATGATTATTACGTGCATTTTCGAAGGTTCTTGAGAACGAATATCAAATTTTAATGGGACAATTGAATCGCTTAAATAGATAGTGCTTATTTGAGATTTTTAGTGTATAATATTAATTAAGCGATTAATAGGGGTTTTATAAAGAATTTGTTTTTTGGATTTAGGAAATAATCATGCTTCCACGATCGGAAATACTCTATTTCAGAGACATCAGCCGTTATCGGGTCCTTACCGATGAGGAAGAGCGCATATTGGTAAAGTCAGTGCAGGAAAACAGGAATGGGGCCGTGAACCATCTTATTACCAGCAACCTTCGTTTTGTCGTAAGTGTAGCGCGTCGGTACCGCGGGCGTGGGCTCAGTTATCTTGAACTGATCAATGAAGGAAACATGGGGCTTCTGAAAGCCTCAAAACGGTTTAACCTTGAAATGAAAGTGAAGTTCATCTCCTATGCGGTTTGGTGGATACGCCAATCCATTCAAAAGGCCCTTTTTGAACAGCCAGGCCTTGTCCGGATACCTCCCAACAAAATAGCCCTGGTAAATAAATTCAAAAAAGCCCTGGACAAAAACCTCGGCGATTATATCGAAACAATGGCGATGGATGACTTTAAAGAGTATGAACAGGAAATCCTTGATATCATGGACAAACTCCGGGGAATTTCGCTGGACGCGCCGATCGCCTCACACGGCACAAGCGACGAGGAAAGCAGCAAAACGCTTCAGGACGTCATCGGGCAAAACCCCAACCAGGACGAAGAGAGCGAGCGACGCGAACTGGGCAAAGTCATCGACAGCGTTCTGCAGAATGTAACAAGCCGTGAAGAACGCATCCTGAGAATGTACTACGGCCTGAATTTCTCCAAGCAGTTTACGCTCGAAGAAATAGGTAAAGAGCTAAAATTGACAAGAGAAAGGGTCCGTCTGATCAGGGACCGGTCGCTGCGCAAACTTTTCAGAAACCCGATTTCCCGCACAAAACTGGCTTTGTTTCTCAACGCTCCCTCGGAGTAATCCGCTTGTCTGGGCGCCGACAATCCCTCATTTCGGTAAATTTCCGTTTTTTCTTGTACAAAAACTAATTGGTAAATATTAAAATTTTACTTACGGCAATCGAAATATTTTATTATTTTGAACTATACGCGGTATTTTAAAGTATACTGAGGTTCTTCAAGCGGAGGCCCTTATTTCGGAATTACTTGACTTAATTACAACGCCCCTGGCCGGTCAAAACCCCATGGGCGAGAACATCAATTACGACGGTGATTTCGATGTCCTTAAGGCTGAAATGGGTAAGCTGGGCAACGTGGACTACGACCTCATCGAAAGCACCTGTAAAAAGCTGCTCAAGGAAAAATCCAAGGACATCCGGGTCCTGTGTTTTTTAAGCTACGTCGTCATGCGTAACGAACAGTGGAGCGCCTTTGCCGATGTGTTCGAGGGTTTCGTCAAACTCGCCGAGACCAATTATGACGGCATGTTTCCCGACCGGCCGCGCGGGAAACAGATGGCCATCCAATGGATGTCCGAAGTGCGGTACAACGAAAACCTTGCAAAAAAGCCCGAGGAAAAAGACTACGACCATGTCAACCGGCTCCTGCAGGCATTGACAAAGCTCAAAATCTTCCTTGAGCAGAAATTCCCGGAAGGCTCCCCGTTTCCGTCCGGCCTCCATAACGCCGCCCTCGCCTGGGAAAAGCAATGCAAGCCAAAGCCCAAGATCGAGGCCGCCGCTGGTGCGGCGGGAGCGGCCTCGTCCGCGCAGGAACCCATGGAAACGCCCAAACAGGCGCAGACCACGGGAAAAAAAATCGCCAGTTTTCTTATCGAAAAAGAGCCGGACAAAATCATGGGCTATCGCCTGATGCGCTGCCTGCGGTGGGACATCATTGAAAAAGCGCCTCCGGCGGAAAACGGAAAGACCCAGCTTGCCCCGCCCGCCCCGGAACTGATCACCGGCGCCCAGAACGCCCTGTCGGCGAAAGACTTCAAGTCGGCCCTTGACAAAGCCGAATCAGCCTTCGCCTCGGGCGCGAACCATTTCTGTTTGGGGCTGCAAAGGATTTCGGCCCTCGCCTGCAAGAACCTGGGCGGGCCGTACGCGGCCCTGCAACAAGCGCTGCATTTTGAAACGGGGATGTTGATCAAACGCGTTCCGGAGCTGCTTAAACTGTCTTTTTCCGACGGCACCCCCCTCTGCGATGACGCCGCGAAAGAATGGATCGCCTCCGAGGTGCAGGCCCAATTTTCCGTTTCCACCTCCAGCGACGGTTCCGCGGCCAGGACCGCCTCTAACGCCGGCAATGACCGTATTGAACAGGAAATGAAGGAAGCGCAAGCGCTGGCGGCCGGAGGCAGCGTCGAAAAAGCGCTCGACCTTATCCAGAACGCGCTGAGGGGTTCGTCCAGCGAACGCGACAATTTCAGGCGCTCAATCATGCTCTGCGACCTGCTCATGGCCGCAAAACAACCCGACATCGCGCTGTCGATACTCGAGTCACTGCATGAGAAGATCAACAACTACCATCTTGACAAATGGGACCCTGACCTTTCCGTGGAGGCGTGGAGCGCCATGGTCAAAGTGATTAAAATGGCAAAAGGGAACAAGCCGCCCAATGTCCAGGCGGCAATGCATGAAAAATTGAACGTCGTGGTCAGTAAAATCAGTCAAATAGACCCGAAAAAGGCTTTTTCATTAAATACATAACCGTTTAGAGAAAGGTGGACGCTTATGGCTGGAAGTTTTCAAAACGAAATACCCCCTGCCCGGATCAACCTGAAATTGGACGTGGGCAAAGGCAATGCGAAGAAGAAAATAGAGCTGCCCCTCAAGATGCTGGTGGTCGGCGACTTTTCGTTCAAGGAAAAGGGCGACCGCATTTCGGACCGCGAAAAAATCAGCATCAACAAAAACAACTTTACCCAGGTCATGGAAAGCATGGACCTCAAGCTCAAATACAACGTCGACAACAAGCTTACCGGCGAGGGCGACCTGGGCGTCGACATGGACGTGAAAAACATGGACTCGTTCAAGCCCGAAAACGTCGCGAAAAACGTCCCGGCGCTGAGCAAGATGCTCGCCGCGCGCAACCTGCTCAAGGACCTTAAATCGAACCTCCTTGACAACCGTGAATTCAGGAAACGGCTTGAATTGATCATCAAGGACCCTAGCGCGGTCAAGTCCCTGCAGGAAGAGCTTAAAAAGGTCGTTCCGGAAACAAAAGACCCGGACCGGCCCAAAAAATAAGCGGCCGTGGATTACTTGTATGAAAAGCGCCTAAAAACGTAACACTAAAAGTCTGGGAACGCCCCTTGTCATGGACCGGCAAGGCCGGCGTCCAACATCTCAACGAGGAGAATAAATATGTCCGAAGCAGAAGCAAAAAAAACCGAAGGGAAAGACGCGGCCGAGGCCCATGGTCTGGAATATATCTATCAGACCATGAATCTCGCCGTTCCCCAGCAGGCCGTGGACCTGGCCCAGTACAAAAATACCGAGGCCCTGGCGTCGAGTAACGCCAGTGACCGTATTGGCGCGGCCCTGGCGGTGTTCATCGACAGTGTGGCTTCTTCAACCCAGTCGGTGGATAAAATCGACAAAGCCATGCTTGATTACCATATCGCGGAAATCGACCGGAAGCTCTCGATGCAGCTCGATGAAATCATCCATCATCCGTCGTTCCAGAAAATGGAGACCTCGTGGCGCAGCCTCAAGTTCCTCGTCGACCGCATCGACTTCAAAAAGAACGTCAAGCTCGACATCCTTGACGCTTCGAAAGAGGAGCTCGCCACGGATTTTGAGGACGCCCCCGAAACGATCCAGTCGGGGCTTTACAAACACGTATACGTCAGCGAATACGACACCCCCGGCGGCGAGCCCTACGCAACGGTCGTGTCGAACTACGAATTCAACAGCGGACCCTCCGACATCAACCTTCTGCAGAACGTCTCGAAGGTTTCCGCCGCCTGCCATTGCCCGTTCCTCGGCACGGCGAGCCCCAAATTTTTCGGCAAGGAGACCATGCAGGACCTTACCAAGATCGAAGACCTGCACAACTTCATGGAACGTTCTGAATTCCTGAAATGGAACTCCTTCCGCCAGACCGAAGACTCTCGCTATGTTGGTCTCTTGCTGCCGCGTTTCATGCTGCGGCTCCCCTACGGCCCCGATACCACGCCGATCAAGGATTTCAACTATGTTGAAAATGTAAAAGGCACCGACCACGATAAATACCTGTGGGGAAATTCCCCCTTCGCCTTCGCCGCTAACATGGTCCGCTCCTATGTCGACAACGGATGGTGCGTGCAGATCCGCGGCCCCGAGGCCGGCGGAAAGGTCGAGGACCTGCCGGTGCACATTTACGACGTGGGAAAAGGCAGCCAGATGAAGATCCCCACCGAGATACTCATCCCCGAAACCAGGGAATTCGAGTTCGCGCAGGAAGGGTTCATCCCGCTGTCGTTTTACAAGAACCGGAACTACGCCTGCTTTTTCTCCGCAAATTCCACTCAGAAGCCCGCGGAATACGACGATCCGAAGGTCACGGCCAATATGCGGATCAATTCGCGGCTCCCGTATATCTTCCTTGTATCGCGCATCGCCCATTATCTGAAGGTGATCCAGCGGGAAAACATCGGTTCCACGAAAAACAAAGTGGTGTTGCAGAATGAGCTCAACGCCTGGATAAAAGGCCTTGTCACCGAGATGAACGACCCGGGCCCGGACCTTATCTCCACGCACCCGCTCAAGGCCGCGCAGGTTTCGGTCAACGAAATCGAGGACAATCCCGGCTTTTTCAGGGTCAACCTTTCGGTCATGCCGCATTTCCAGATCGAAGGCATCGACATCAACCTGTCGCTGGTGTCGCAGATGCCGAAAGGAAAGTAGCGCTCAAGTCCATTCATAAAAACCGGCAGGGGCCCACGTGCCGCGCCCTTGCTGGCTCACAAGAACATCGTCGCGTTTCGGCGCCGGAATAAAAACGGACCAATTTGATGCAAAAATATATTTTAAATAAAATGCATTTTTGTGATGTACATCACACACGGCCGTTCGTACGGGATCGTATATTTTATAACGTAAACAAACAGTCATGTATCATTCCAACCAACTTTAATGAAAGGAGTCCACAATGCCAACTCCCGCATATTTGTGGATAAAAGATGAAACAGGCGCTGATGTCAAGGGTTCAGTCGACGTCAAGAGCCGCGAAGGCAGTGTTGAAGTGCTTGAGTTCCACCATGAAGTCCGCATTCCCACAGACCCCGACACGGGCCGCCTTACGGGCACGCGAAAACACGAGTCGCTTACCTTTGTCAAGGCGTTCGACGCGTCGTCGCCGTATTTGTACAAAGCCGTGTGCGAAGGCCAGACGTTCAACGAGTGCGAATTCAAGTGGTATCAGATCGACGATACCGGAAGTGAAAAGCAGTATTTCAGCCACAAGCTGGAAGGCGTCAAGGTCTGCTCGGTCAAGCCCATCATGTATAACGTGAAAGACCCGGCTAAAGAACGGTACGTGCACCTCGAAGAGGTCAGCATGCGGTATCGCAAAGTCACGTGGACCTACCTCGACGGCAACCTGCAGGCTGCCGACGCGTGGGCCGAAGGCAGGACAAAAGACGCATAGATTTTATACAAGGAGCGTCATAACGAAAAAGGGCCCTGAAAAAAGGGCCTTTTTTTTCAAAGAAGGGGGCGATATGAAAAAAGCGTTTATTTTCTTGTCAATTGCATTGTTCATCGCACAATGCGGAAAGGTCCCTACAAACCTGACCAAAGGCGTTGCCGAAATCCAGGTATCGGCCCAGGTGGTGAAGCAAACAAACGCCCTTGCAAAATCCAACGGCACAAAGGCCACGACGTGGGACAGCCTTGTCGTTCGCATATCCTCCGCCGACATCGACACCATTCGGAAAGCGTTTAAATTCAATGGAGGCGATTCCTTAATTGCCTTTACCATATCAGACGTTCCAGCGGGAAAAGCGCGATTGATTGAAGCATGGACGAAAAACATGAACAATTTTGTCATTCACTCAAGCGACAATAAAAAAATCGATATTGCGTCGGGCGAAATAAAACCAGTAGAGTTTATCCTTTTTCCAAAACGGGGATCGATTTATATAGATATCACCGACATTCCCGCCACGATAGACCATATTTCAGCATCTTTTGCCTTCGGTGTTTCCGACACCCTCAGCGTCACCCAAAAACGGAGCACAAAAACCTATTTGACCATCGACAACGTTCCCGACAGCGCGGCAGGGACGCTTTGTATCACCGGCATTTCCTCTGCGGGCGATACTTTGTACCGGTCCTCCATGCCGCTTGTATTTTATGCTTGTCAAAACGCAACCCTCTCGGCCCAGGTAACAAAAGTGAACACCGGCATTTCACTGGGAATTACCGCGCAAACGCCGGCTGCAACCGTTATTTCGGCATCCATGGGCGCAAAAAAGCCGTTTGACATTGAAAAAGGACCGCTTATTATTTCCGAAATCATGTACGCGGCAAACGATTCGGAATATGTGGAGGTTTACAATCCGCTTGGAAAAGACACGACCTTCGACACCCTCATACTCGACATCGACGGCATATACCGGTTTTTTACGAACATAATCGTGAAATCCAAGGGCTTTTTCGTGTTCGGCAGGAAGAACCTGCCCTGGGTAAATACGGTACATCCGGTTTCAAGTGCGCTTGATTTAGCCTCCTCGGGCGGGAACTGGATCACTGTCCGGGCCAAGGACTCGACTGCCATGGATTGGGTGGCCTTTGAAGGTAATAGCAACGATCAGGGATGGCCGAACATCGGGACCGCAAAAAAGTCGATCGTATTGGATTCCCTTGTTTCCGACCCTGCGTATAATAATTACGGCGCTAACTGGATGGCCGCCAAAACTCCTATAAACCAGGCCAATCCCGCGTATTCCCCGCCGATCACCTCCCAGTGCGGGACGCCGGGCGCAGCGGGAAATTAAATTTTATTGTAAAAAGATTTTCCTTGACGAACTCAACCATTCCTATATATAGTTAATTATTAGAAACCGTGTTTGCCTTTTATGCAAATTAAAGGCAAACTTACAGTTTCTTATCCACCTTGTGGGTTATACCAGACTAAAGGAACGGTGCATGGAAAAATTAATAAATGTCTTTATAAACGTATTTACTCAGCACCGCTCGCTGAGCGAAGCCGAAGCGAGCAACCATGAAAACGAATTCCCTTCGGCTTCGCTCAGGGAACGTGTGCAGTCACTTATAACCAATAAAAAAACAGTGTCTCTTGGCTTTTTGATTATGCTCATGATCGGTTGCTTGCCGGTTTTCGCTTATACCGATTCGCTGACAATTTCAATCGACACCTATTTTTCGGTTTTGAAAGGTGACTTTAAGGCCTGCGCGGCATCTTCCTTAGTCAAGAGCAGGCAGGTAAAACATATTAACACCTATTTTATCAAGACTTTAAAAAAGCGCCAGCCGCTGTTTTCGCTTTCGATGACCACTTCCAAAGGCAGGACCCTCAGTGAAATTGTCAGAGGGGAAAAACCCGTCCGGACGAAAAAAGACGTTTCCAAACAATTTTGGTTTGTTCAGGTCCGCAAATCGCTTAAAGAATATGACGGCATTGTTAAAGAAGACAACGGCCGTTATTACCTGCTCTGGAGCGTTCCCGTTCTTCATAAGGCCGTAAAGGGCGTTCCTAAATTCGATGGCGTAGTGGTTGCAAAAATCGACTTGTGGGATTGTTTTCAAAAAATAGCCGAAACGACCAAAAAACCCTTTTGTGTTCGTCTTAACGATATGACTTTATATACGCATTTGTGGGAAAATCAAAGAATCTATCTGGAAGACTCTCTTCTAGTTCCGGGTGCGGTAACAATATCGGTCAGATACCAGAAAAACGGAGTGTCCGCCGTTGCGTCTCAGGAACCGGAAAGCTCTTCGGTACTTTCACGGAAAGACTCCGCGCAGAACAATTTGGCCTCGATCCAGGGTTTCGACAAAAACAGTCCAAAACCGGCCAAACCCAAAGTGTCAAAAACCAATGTGCCCATAGTTATCGGCCTCATCGTCCTGATAATCATTATCACCATCATTCTGATCATGCAATTAATCGGCAAGATACGGCATTTGGTCCTTATGCGGTCCATTGATAAACAGGACCGTTAATAGAATCTTTCGGTTTGAACATACCCTTGGTGACCGAAAGCTCCGAAATATCTACGTTTATCGCATAAATAATTATATTTTGATACTATGAATCAGGGCCTTTTCGAAAGCATTACCGGGCATTTTCTGGACCAGACCCCCATAAGTAGCGTGGCCGTCAAGAACCGGCGCCTGATTTCAATCATGGACCATTTGAACCGTCTTTTTAATACCCGGGAAGGAAGCCTGCCCCACCTTAAGGACTATGGGCTTCCTGATATTTCCGAAATTTACCGGAAAATGCCCCACGGAATCGAGGAGCTTCAAAAGGCGATCAAGCGGACGGTCGAGCAATATGAACCCCGGTTGCATAAAATCAAGGTTGTCCCCCGCGAGTCCGACACCCTGGACTTCAAGCTTGTTTTCATTCTTACCGGAGAGCTGCGCGAGGGCGGCCTCGTCAGGTTCCAGACCACCTTTACCAGCATGGGGAATTCCTCAATCGCGCCGTGGAAAAAACCGGAGTAATCCATGATTGAAAAATATTACGAAGAAGAATTGCGATACTTATATGAATCGGGCAAGGAGTTCGCGAAGGCCTACCCCGACCGGGCCCAGTTCCTCAATATCGACGCGGTCGGCGACCGCGACCCTTATGTTGAACGGCTTTTCGAAGGCTTTGCGTTTCTGGCCGCGCGGATCAGGGAAAAAATAGACGACTCTTTCCCTGAACTCACCGAAAGCCTCATTAATCTTATGTGGCCGAATTTTTTAAAGGAAATCCCCGCCGTGGCAATCGTCCAGTTCGCGCCGCGGGCCGGCCTGCTGCAGGAAACCCGTGTGTTGCCGCGCGGCTCCGAGGTCCTGTCGAATCCCGTTGGCCCCGAGCACGCGATCTGCAGGTTTACCACGACAGCCGACGTGCGTCTTGCCCCCGTAACTCTCGATTCCATCGAAAAGTCAGTTGACACAAAAGGAAAGGCCTCGCTTGCCTTCCATTTTCAGCTCGGCCCTGGAGTCCAATGGAAAAACCTGTCGCCCGGCCCGATCCGCCTGTATTTGCACGCGGAACCGCCCACGGCGCTCACGCTCTATGAATTCCTCACCACCCGCGTGCGCTCATGCAAAATCACCTTCGGCGCGTCCGGAAAATCCCTGGACATCGACCCTGAAAACGCCGTGACCCCGTCCGGTTTTTCAGTCGACGAAGCCCTGCTTCCGCAAGATTCCCGTTCCTTCTGGGGATATTCGCTGCTCCTGGAATATTTCGCATATCCTGAAAAATTCTTTTTTATCGACCTCAACGGGCTCGAAGGCAATGCCCTGCGGGGCATTGATTCGGACAAGTTTTCCTTTTCCCTTTCTTTTAACGCCGATTTCCCGCCCGATACGCCATTTGCAAAAGACAATTTTCGTATGTTCTGCGCTCCCGCCGCAAACATTTTCAAGAAGGACGCCGATCCGCTCACCTTAAGCGGCCTCGAAACCGATTATCGCGTGATCGCCGACGCCGCGTATCCCGCGTCGGTCTTCACGCACAGCATCGTTTCGGTAGTGGGAATAAACAGGGCGACCGGCGAGCGCAGCGAGTATGGGCCGCTTTACTCCTTTGAGATGGACAAAAAAAAGCAGGCCCGCACCTATGAGGTCCAGTATCGACGCGGGGTGCATAACCGGCGCGACCTGTACCTCGCTTTTGGCGGCGAGCTCCTTACCGACGACGGCGACGGAAAAAGCAGGGAAATCAGGGAAGAAAACTGTTCCATCGAGGCCTGGTGCACCAACGGTATTCTGCCCCGCGAGGAACTTCGCGAGGGCGGGATCAACAAACCGGGCGCCAATTTCCCCGATTATGTCACCTTTGTAAATATAACCCGGCCCACGCTTCCGCTGCCGCCGCCCGCCGAGGACGATTATTTGTGGACGTTTCTCTCGCATCTCAGCTCCACCCTTACCACACTCTCCTCCGCGGACTCGCTCAAAGCGATATTGAGGCTTTACGACTGGTCGGGCTCCGAGGGCCGAAGACGGAAAATCGAGGCCATAACCGACGTCTCCTCAAAACCGGTGGACTATATCGTCAACGGATCTTCCGTCCGCGGCATCGAATTCACCGTGTCGCTTCTGGAGGCCAATTTCCTGAACACCGGCGACGTGCGTTTGTTCGGTCAAATACTCAAGGAATTTCTGGCCCAGTACGTTTCAATCAATACGTTCCTTGAGCTTGTTTTTGTGATGAAACCATCCTCCGCAACGATCCGATGGAGTTCACTAGCGGGGACCCGATGGCCGATTTAGCGAAGCGCCCTGGCGTGATCGAGCGGCTGTCGACCGACGGCTTTCTTTTCAATTTCTTCCAGGCCCTTTCTCTTCTTGAGGAAAAATTCAGGAAAGACGGGCAAAAAGACCCGCTTGAAAGCGGCAGGGTCCGCTGCATCCCCGACACGTCCCTGGCGTTTCCCGCCAGCGACATACAGCGGATAGGGGAAAAAAAGGGGAACATCGAACTCGTGCTTTCATTCATGGGCCTTATCGGCGTGTCGTCCCCGCTTCCTATTTACTTTTCGGAATATGTTTCGCGGTACGAGGAAAACGCCCTTCCGCTCATCGATTTTTTGAATATTTTCAACAACCGCTTTTACGTACTGTTTTACCGGTCCTGGAAAAAATACCGTTTTGTCCGCGCGTTGTCCGCGGGAAAGGCCGACCCGTTCGTGCGCAGGGTCGCGTTTCTGTCGGGCCAGAACCCCGACCTTCTCTCGGCAACGGCAAACTTCAAGCTCCTGGCATATTGCGGTTTTTTCACCCTGAAATGCCGGGGGAAAAACGCGCTGATGATCATGCTTTCCGATTTTTACGGCGGCCTGCCCGTTGCCATCAAGGAATATTCGCCGCGATGGGTCGCGATCCATAACCCTCCTAAAATAGGCGTCGATTCCCGGCTCGGTGTTTCTTCGATGCTCGGTACCACGAAATGGGACATCGCCGGAAAATTCCGGGTGTCCGTCGGCCCTCTGCCGCGGGAAACCTTTGAGACGTTCCTCCCCGGTTCGGACAATATTAAAAAGATGAAAGACCTCGTGAAGTGTTTTCTATCCGATCCGCTTGATTTCGACATTGAAGTCCGGCTTCAAAGCTGCGAACTCGTCCCGGTAATCCTCGGCAAGGACAATACCAGACTGGGAGAGACGTCTTCCCTTGGACTTTCGAGCAGCAAATCCGACATTCAATCCATCGTGATCGAATAATCAAGCGCCCCGTACGTTCATTTTCAGATTCATTACCGCATTTTTCGTCACCTCCGCACAAGTGTTCATTCTTGTGAAACCCTGCCCGCGAAGATATACTATAAGTAAAATATCCTCTGAATTGATGGTCGTTTTTAAAACAGGAGGTTTGTGCCGCGTGAAAACACATACTTTGTTTTTTATTGTGAGCACGATGACAATCTTGATCATAGCGGGCCTTTCCAGTGTTCAAGCGGGTGAAGGCGACAACTGGCAGGCGATGCATCCTGAGTGGCTCTGGTTCGACGGTTTCGAAACCCAGGACACGCTCACCGTCAATTACCAGGACGTCAGCTCGAACGGTATGTCGGTTGTTACCGGTGAGGCTTTTGAAGGAACACACTCCATGCGTCAATCCTACGCGCTGGGCCAGGTCGACGCGGGCTGGATCATCCGCGTCAGCGACAACGGATTTCCCGACCACGTTTTCATGCGCTGGTACCACAAATTTGAAGCGGGGTTTCAGGGATTCCCGCCAAAGATGGCGCGAATACGCTACCGGCTCCGATCGGGCGACTGGTCTTCGCCTTATGCCGTGCACTGCTGGCTGGAAACCGACGGCGTCCTCGCACTTGACGTTGCGGCAACCAACAGCGCCCAGGCGAACAGCGCGGGCTGGCTGCCGATCGCGCGTTCATCATTCTCCTTTGCCGACGCAAGAAACATCGGCAGGTGGATCTGCTTTGAGATGGAGGTCAAACTCAATACGCCCGGAGCGACCGACGGCCTCTATCGGCTCTGGGCCGACGATTCGCTGATCGTCGAGAGGAGCACTGTCGATTTACGCGGCGCCACGACGTTCAAGATCAATGAAATGATGCTTGATTGTTACTGGAACGAAGGATCGCCCAAGACCCAGAGCAGATATTATGATAACCTTGTCATTTCCACGCGGAAGATCGGCCGGGTTGCAAACGCTGCGGTTTATGGAAATGGCATGAAAAATCTTTCACGAACTAAGGCATTGCCACGATACTCAATTATTCTTGCAACAGGCCGATCTTTCACACATTCCGGGGAACAAGTCTTCGATATCCGCGGCCGACAAATACGAAATGACCAAGTACGACCAAATGGAATTTACGTATCAGTGAAACGATAAAAAAGGACTTTTATGAAAACAATGCGACTGTTTTTATTGTTGATGATAGGCTCCTGCGTTTTCCCTGCGTTCGTCGCTGCGACAATACATTTCGTTTCGCCGACGGGCTCAGCTTCATGGACGCAATCGTCAGCCATTACTTCGCCATGCAGCGCCGCCGTCGCGTTTGCCAACGCACAGGCCGGCGATACTGTATATTTCCGAGGAGGCGCGTATCGCACGCCCAAAAGGAATTTCGGAGATTCTTATTCGGGGTATTATAATCCGGCAAATTCAGGAACTTCATCAAGCTACATTGTTTTTATGGCTTATCCTTCCGAGGTTCCTTTGTTTTCGGGGTTGGCCGGCGGTTCCGGTGATCAAACGAGCGCGAGCATAAATGTTTACGCAACTATTTTTGCAACAAATAACAAATCGTTTCTTGTCTTTAATGGATTTAATTTCGAGGCTGATACAGGCAAAAAAATGGCGCGGATGATGATTGGAATAGACCACACCGACGAAACGACGCCACAAGGGCATTGCATCATTAAAAATTGCGTTTTCAAAGGTGGCTCAACAGCCAATAATTCGGTTGACAATAATGAAGGCCTCAGAATCGAGGGAAACAACTATATAACCGTCAGCAATTGTTTGTTCACGCATTATAACAACGCTGGGAATAATCATAACACAAGCGCCATCAAAACTTATTGGGATACCTCGTGCATTATAACCAATTGCGAATTCGACAGTTCAACTATCGGTGTTTATTTCAAGGAAGCGGATCCGAAGATGACGGTTTGCAATTGCTTTTTCAGGGGCAATTATGAGGCATTTTTAATCAGCTCGGAAATAATGAATCGTTCGGAATCGGATAGTTTATGGTTTTTCAATAATGTGATCATCGGCAGTTCATACGTTGGTTTCAATTGGGAAGGCGCCGGGTCCGACAGCGGAACACACGGCGATGATTACTTGATTTACAATAACACTTTTTTCCGTAATGTTCAAAACGTTCTATTCGGGTTTTCCTCGTCCGGACATGGCGCGTCTTTTTATAATAACATTTCATCCGGCGTTACGGGAACGTATAACCTGGTAACTGATGATATCGGAACGTGGCAAAATCGTATAAAACAGGCGGACCATAATGAATGGGGTACGCCTTTTCAGACAATCAGGATTGGAGACAATAGCAGAGACATAAATTATTCAACCCTTGCTTCATGGCAAGTTTCCGGCCAGATAGAAAATCCCTTCGACGCCGGATGCGGGAGCAGTAAAAACCCAGGGTGTGGAGATTTGTCATCCAACCCGCAGTTTACCAACGGCTCCGGAACTTTCAATCAACCCGGTGATTTTGCGCTTGCCTCAAACTCGCCTTGTAAACATGCAGGAAAAAAGGGCGTCGATAACATCGGCGCGAACCCTGATTCAGTTGGGTTGCAAAACGACCTTGCAACCGCAGCCTTGTGGCCAGCGAACCAACGGGGACATACAAAAGGCATCCCAAAAATCCTTTCGCAATCAGGGGTAGGGCCACGCTGCGCTATCATTTTTGCAAACGATCGATCCGCGTTGCTTTCCCGGAAAAAGGCATTCGATATCCGGGGACAGCAATTGCGGGGCGATCAAGCGGAACCGTTCAGGATAGTGATTATCGAAAAGCCCTAATGACACTTTTTGAAAGAAGATTGACACATAATCATTAAAAATGCTGAATAATGTAGACCTTTTTATTGAACTGAAAAACATCAATTATTAGAAAAAATATAGATTCGACTATGTATCACAAATAGAAACAAACAGTTACAATGTGTCTATTACTTCATCACCTTATTGTACTGTAGTCCTTTTGTACTACATTTTGTGTTCGATTTATTTAAAAAATTAGGAAATAAAAGTATGTTTTGCATATATTTATCAATATGCAATCTTCCAGCCTTCCCAATCTTTTCGATTACTTTGATTTCGTAAAATACCTGCGCGATTACTATGAGGCGCGCCATGAAATAGACCGCTGGTTTTCCTACCGGTATATCCAGAGCAAAACCGGGATCGATCCTGGCTATCTCTTCAAGATCTTTCAGGGCAAAAAGGCCCTGCCCCAGAAGAACGTGGCGTCCTTCGCGAAGCTGCTGAATTTAACAAAACGCGAAAAGGAATATTTTAATCTCCTGGTGCTTTACAGCAAGGCAAAGTCAAACGACGAGATCAGGCAGTATTTCGAAAAAATGCTATTGTTCAGCGAAGTGGTGGCCCGGAAAGTCGCATTAAAGGAGTATGAATACTACACTAGATGGTATTATGCGGCGCTTCGCCAGGTGCTTTCGTATTATCCATTCCATGGCGATTATAAGGCGCTTGCCCGGATGACGGTGCCGGAAATCACCCCGGCCGAAGCGCAGAAAGGTGTTGAGGTCCTATGCGGCCTTGAATTCGTTAAACAACAGCCCGACGGTTCATATAAGGTGCTCGACCGATTTCTTTCCACGGGCGACGACTGGCACTCGATCGCTGTGCGCAGGTTTCAACAAGACACCATAATGCTCGCGCACAAGGCCCTTGACGCCGTTGACAAAGACCTCCGCGATATTTCCACGGTTACCGTGACACTGTCGGCAGAAGGTTTCGGCGAGGCGCGCGAACGCATCCGCCAATTCCGGCGCGACATGCTTGAGCTTGTCAACCGGGAAGATTCCCAGTCGGGATCGTATCACGTGAACATCCAGATGATCCCGATCGGAAGGCGCTGGGAAGGACCGAAAGCATGAAATTATTTACATGGTTTACGATTGCTTTTTGTCTGGTTTTTTTGGGCCTTGGTTGCACCGTAGACCGTCTGGCCGGAGGCACGGGCGAAGAAACCACGAACGGCCGCGTAAGCGGCACGATCGTTTACCCGAACGGAGCACCCGCGCCCAGATCGCAGGTCAAGATTATTCCCGATCACTATGATCCGCTTAAAGATACCACGGCAATTTTGCTCGATACCACCAATGACAGCGGAAAATATGTTTTCGCGGGCGTTCCCTATGGCACCTATACCCTCCAGTCGTTGCAATGCGGCGTTCGAACGCGGGCTATAGCCTTTGGAATCGTCATCGCCCGGGATACCGTATCGGTTGCGTCATTGGAACTTCAAAAAACCGGCGTAGTCAAGGTCATGCTTCCCGGCGGCGTCAGCATGGTAAACGGATATGTGTACGTCCCCGGGTCGAACATCGCGGTTTCTTTACACGGAGAGGCCGCGTCAGCGGTCATGGATTCGGTCCCGGCGGGATTAATGCCTTCCGTCAATTATGGCGCGTTAAACTCGACGTCGCCCTCAATCATCAGGTTCGATGTCCGGGTACTGCCGGGCGACACTACCCTTGTCGCGGAGCCGGACTGGAAATACTCCAAACAGCTCTTTCTCAACACCACCGCCTCCGGCGCGGCAATAACGGGAAACGTCATGGATTTCCCCGTGCTGGTACGTTTAATGCACGACAATTTCATTTTTTCACAAGCCGCGGCGGGCGGCGCTGACCTCAGGTTTACCAAACCGGACGGCGCGCAGCTTCCCTACGAAATCGAGCGTTATGACCCGGTCACTGAGCATGCCGAAGTGTGGGTCAGTGTCGACACGGTTTTCGGCTCCGACAGTTCGCACTATGTCTATATATATTGGGGCAACTCCGCACAGGGTTCGACCTCGATATCCAATAGCGCCGCGGTTTTTGACACGGCCATAGGTTTTCAGGGAGTGTGGCATTTTGCCGAGACCGGGAATACCGTGGCAAAAGACGCCACGATCAACGGCTACATCGGGACCTCGTTTGGCATGACGGCCGCCTCATCGGTTTCCGGGGCCATCGGCAATGCGCGGAATTTTGACGGGACTTCAAGCTATATTCAAATGATAGGTACGGCAACGGGCAAGCTGAATTTTAATGAAAACGACTACTACACCATATCGGCCTGGGTCAATACCGACACGTTGTATTCCGACACGAACGCGCCTCGGCATGATCTTACCATCGTTGCGAAAGATAATTGCCAATATATGCTGAAATGCTTCCGGGGGGACTTTGCCTTTGTTCAATATAAGGATGCCGCCGGGTGGGCAACGTCGATGTCTCCCGCGGTTGTCGCGACCTGGAAATATGTCGTGGGCGTTTGCGCCGGAACCAGGCAATATCTGTATGTAGACGGCGTTTTATCGGCGGACAGCGCGAATTTTCTGGAAACATCCACGAGGGCGCGTTACTCGGCGTCCGATGTATTTATCGGCAAGACGCCTTCGGGCTCAAATAACTGGTCTCCGTACTTTTTCAAAGGGAAAATAGACGAGGTCAGAATATGTAATAAGGCGCTTTCAGCGGATTGGATAAAGCTGTGTTATATGAACCAGAGGG
>Ga0182017_10000645_pt1 | contig 27377 bp, 20 predicted proteins | sample 712E3DmetaG_FD_120492 | JGI IMG/M metagenome (GOLD analysis project Ga0182017, IMG submission 120492) | Permafrost microbial communities from Stordalen Mire, Sweden - 712E3D metaG | ecosystem: Environmental > Terrestrial > Soil > Wetlands > Permafrost | place: Sweden: Stordalen | collected... | reverse complement strand
GCATCAATTCACCTCCACCGGTTCCCTCGATAGCAAATTCGGTTTTCCGCTGCCCTTGAAAGAACAGGCTGTAGCTAAAGCCCTGAAAGTGCGCGGCTTGAATGTCGTCGGACTGCATTTTCACATCGGTTCTCTGATTTTTGAACCGGAACCATACGTAGAATCGGTTAAATTCGTGATTAATTTCGCCGCGGAGATGCACAAGAAATACGGCCTCGAATTAAAAGAACTGGATACAGGCGGCGGCTTTGCGGTGCAATACACCCTCGATCAACCGGCATTACCGTTTGCCGCTTTTGCCGAACAGATTACAACCGCCATTAACACGGAGTGCAAACGGCACGGATTGACACTGCCGAAACTGATCATCGAACCGGGCAGGGAGATTGTGGCCCAGGCGGGCGTCGCACTTTATACCATCGGCACTGTCAAAGAAATCCCCGGCGTGCGCACTTATGCGGCGGTAGACGGCGGCATGGGGGATAATGTCTGCCCGGCGCTTTACGGTGAAAAAATGGAGGCGGGACTGGCCAATAGAATGCGCGCGCGTGACGCCGGTAAAGTGACGATCTGCGGTAAATTCTGTGAATCCGGCGATATTTTAATCAGGGACACGGTCATGCCGAAAATAGTAGCAGGCGATCTTCTGGCGATCGCCGTATCCGGCGCCTACAGCATCCCGGAATCAATGAATTATAATGCCTTTTACAAACCTGCAGTAGTCATGGTGAAAAACGGTCAGGCCCAACTGATCAGACGGCGGGAGACGCTGGCGGATATTACCAGATGCGATATTAATTGAAAATACGAAATCCGAATATCGAAATTCGAAATAAATCATAAAAATAGAATACAAAATTATTGGAATTTAGAAGCTGAACATTATTTGCAAGATTTTAGTGCTCAGGACCTTCGGGGATTTAACGGATGTGGGATATAGTAGGACAGGAAAAAGCGGTTAACTTTCTGCAGAAGAGTTTGCTGCGCGGGAGCCTGGCACACGCCTATCTGCTCGTCGGACCGCCGCATGTCGGCAAAATGGCGCTGGCGGTGAACATTGCGATGGCGGTCAATTGCGAGTCGCCCGAACCTCCTTGCGGCAAGTGCGCGTCCTGCCTGCGGATCGCCGCCGGAAAACAGGCGGACATCCAGATCATCGAACTTGGCAAGATCGCGGAATCGGCGGAGGGTGAAAGTAAAACCAAGATCAGCGTAGAGCAAGTCGATCAGATCCTGCACGCAGTCAATCTGGCGCCGTTCGAAGGGAAATACCGGGTCTTTATCATTGACGGTGTGGAATATATGTCCATCGCTGCCGCCAACCGATTGTTGAAAACGATCGAGGAACCTGTACAGAATGTCATTTTTGTCCTATTGACCGCAAACGAAAGTCTGGTTCCGGTTACGATCGTTTCCCGGTGTCAAAAGATCGAACTTTTGCCGGTCGCCGCCGAAGTGATCGAACAGGCGTTGATCAGCCGGCATCAGGTGGAACCGGAAAAAGCCAAATTACTGGCGCGGATTGCCAATGGTTGTTTCGGGTGGGCAGTGACCGCAATGCGTGACGAAACGTTAGTGCAGCAAAGAATCGAATGGCTTGATGCCTGGCGGGATACATTCGGCGCAGATTACGACCGGCGGTTTGTTTTCGCCGCGAAAATGGTAGAAAAATACAGCCAGAATAGAAACACTGTGCAGCAAAAACTTGACCTTTTACTCAGCTGGTGGCATGATTTGCTACTGGCCAAGGTCGGCTGCGAAAAAGATATCAGGAATGTTGACTTCCAAAATGAATTAAAAACCACGGCTGCCGGATATTCACTGGGACAAATCAGGGCATTTATTGGTAGAATACAATCAGCGAAGGAACAACTCGGTTTGAATATCAATCCTCAACTGGTCATGGAAGTATTGATGTTAAATATGCCGGAGCACAACGTTTAAAAAAATCTGGTCGCATAATGAGGTGCGTCGATGGATGAACAGAATATTAACAATACTGGCGATATAAATAAACCCGCCGAAAATCCTGCCCCCGCAATAGCGGAGAATGGCAATGCGGTCACCGCACCGCCGGCCCCGGTTAAAACAGTCGGCGTACGCTTTAAAAGAGCAGGCAGGATCTATTACTTTGACCCGGCAGGACTGGAACTCGATGTAAATGACTGGATAGTCGTCGAAACGACGCGCGGGCTGGAAGTAGCCCGCGTGGTAATCGCACCCAAACAGGTTCTATCCAGCGAATTGGAAACACCACTGAAACCGGTTATCCGCAAAGCTGAGAAAAAAGAAGTCCAGCACAGCGAAGAAACTGAAGCCAAAGAAAAAGAAGCCCTGGTAGAATGCGCGAAAATCGTGACGCGTATCGGGCTGCCGATGAAACTGTTATCGGCGGAATATAGTCTGGACGGCGGACACATTACCTTCTTTTTCAGCTCAGCGGAGAGAGTTGATTTCCGTGAACTGGTGCGTGAACTGGCTGGACGGTTTAAGGTCAGAGTGGAATTACGGCAGGTCGGCGCCAGGGACGAAGCCAAGATTTGCGGCGGTTTCGGACGCTGCGGCCGCCAGTTATGTTGTGCCAGCTTCCTGTCCGAATTTGTGCCGATCTCGATCAAAATGGCCAAGGAACAGGATCTGCCGCTCAACCCCATGAAAATATCCGGCGTCTGCGGACGTCTGCTTTGCTGTCTGGCTTACGAGCACGATTTTTATCATGACATGAAAGCCAAAATGCCCAGAGACGGCCAAACCGTCACCACCCCAATGGGATTTGCGCGCGTTGTCGGCAGCAATCCACTGAAAGAAACCGTGGTGGTGGAGCTGGAAACACAGGTCACTGTGGAATTACCGATCACCGACGTCAAAGTAGTCAACCGCCCGATGCCCATTAACCGACCGGAACCCATCAATCCTCAGGAAATCAAAGAGCCGAAAGAAAATATTGTACCGCCGGAAGATAAAGGCAAATCCCCGAATTAGTATTTTATTGCACAAGTTCACGTTATGATAATCCGGGTAAAAATGAGCTACCCCTCACCCCGAAGGTATTCTCTGCGTTTACTCCGAACTACTTCGTAAAGCACCTCCGACTGCGATCTACGGAAGTACCTACGACTGCGGTCTCCGGCCTCAATACATTTCGATTTAAGTTCAAAAGTACTTCGGCTTGCGAGCCTCAGGGTGCGTACATTTCAACTGCGCTTGAAAGTATTTCGTTTAAGACTCAAAGGGAATATAGCGCTGATTTCCACAATCAGGTACTAGAAATGGCCTAAAATCTTTCTTTCAAGGCTTTTTTCGCGGCATAATAACCGCACATCCCGTGCACTCCGGCGCCGGGCGGCATCGATGAGGAACAGATATACACCCCTTTAATCGGGGTTTTATACGGCTTCGGCATCGTGAATAAACTGAACGGATTGGTGATGCCCCCCGCGATGTCTCCCCCGATGTAATTCGGATTATCTGCCTGCATTGCCGCGGTATTCATCTTGCTACGTATAAGAACCTGATTGCGGAACCCGGGGGCGAACCGCTCAATTTGCGCCTCGATCCTGTCTGACATATCGAAGGTTGAACCGTTTGGGACGTGGCAATAGGCCCAAACCGTATGCTTACCGGCAGGCGCGCGTGTTGTATCGAACAGGCTGGGCTGAACCAGCAGCACAAACGGGTTTTCAGGATGTTCCCCGTTCCCAACCTTATCTTCCGCATCAGCAATATCCTCGAAAGAACCGCCGACATGCACCGTTGCCGCCCCCAAACAATCAGCGGCTTTCCACGGTACCGGCCCATCCAGAACCCAATCCATCTTGAACACGCCGGCGCCATATTTATGCTGCGTCATTTTTTGCTGCAGATTCTGTGGTAACTTAACTCCCCCGATATTCGCCAGTTGTTTATAAGTTATGTCAAGTAATACAACCCTATTTTCCGGTAATTCATCCAACGCATGGATCTCAACACCAGTCTTTACTTCGCCGCCCAGTTCAATAAAATACCGTGTTAACGCCACGGCGATATTGCACGACCCACCTCTGGCGATCGGCCACCCGCCGGTATGTCCGGCCGCGCCCAGCAGTAATCCGAAAGCCGCGGTGCCGGGTTTATCCAGCGGCATTTTCGCATGCGCAGCGATTCCCGCAAACAAAGCCTTTGCCTGTTTTGTGCGGAAGTTTTTAAATATCGTATAAACGGCAGACTGACCGCCCGCAAACCCGAACAAACTGAAAGCCAAAGGATGTCGCGGAAAATGCAGCGGGCTAAGGATATCCGGCAGCAGTCTATTCCAATTATTAACCAACGGCCTCATCAATTTGTTGTAATTGCGGCCGTCTTGCCCCAGATTCTTGACAGTAGCATCAAGCGAACGTTCCAGCAGCACAGCTGTACCATCATCCAACGGATGCGCCAGCGGCACCGGCGGGTTAATCCACTCCAATCCATATTTAGACAAGTCAAGCGAACGGAAAAAAGGAGAAGCAAGCCCCAGCGGATGCGCGGCTGAACAAATATCATGAATACAACCGCTATTCGTCAGATCGGCAGAACGCATTCCACCGCCAATCGTCCGGTTGGCTTCTATCAATAATACCTTGCGGCCTGCCTGCGCCAGCGTGATGGCTGCCGCTAATCCGTTCGGGCCGGAGCCAACTACAACCGCATCACATTTACTTTTGTCTTGCGTCATTTTTGTCCTGGTTTGCTGCTTTGTCCCGTCTTCTGAATGGCATGTAAAAAATAGTCCTTATCTGCGCATTGTACCAGACATTACCCAATTGCGACCACTGAATATGCTTATCGATGCATTTTGGTTCCACTGCGACTTCCGGCGGCACGCCCAGGAAGACGGCCAACGAACTAAGTACGTGCGTCCAGATTTTTACCTGCATTTTGGAACCGACGGTGCGGAAAGCGGCTTCATAGATAAAATCATTGGCGCGCGCCAGTCCGGTAATCTGCGCTATTATTTTTCCTTCCGATTCGACGGCGCTAAAGGTTACCCAGCCTGATTCGGGATGCCCTTGCGGCGTCATCAAAGTGAAGCAAACATCGTCGGAGTAAGAAACCAGTACACCGGTGGAAACGGGTCCGCCCGGCGTCGATGAATCGATGGCGATAATTTCTCCCGGGATAATACCTGCTTTCGACGGATAAAACCGGTTGTACGGCGGCTGGAAAGCGGGGAGATGTTGTCTGAGCGCTAATACAACATCCTTTGCTGTCAAACCAGGTTTATTGATTATCAAACGGTAGGTTTTTTGCCACAACTGGCCAAAACCATTGACCGGCCCGACCGTATGGCGTCCCTGCACATTCCGGTTGATCGCCTGCGGAAACATTTCCGGCACACTCAACCTATCGACCTGGTGCGCCCAGTGGTTCACATCCATAGATAGAATTTGCGGAGTTTCGACCGGCGTGGGATTGACAGCAGATATTCCTGCAGCGGCAAATGCTTCTGCTCTATTTTTATATACTTGTATTACCTGATCAAGGCCGGTCAGTTTAAGCACATCCCGATAATGATCGCTGACACCACAAGCCAGCAGTCTCTGGCCGCGTTGTCCGGCTAACACCCCCAGTTTTACGAATACGTAAGCCCCCAGCCCGGTAATGAGTTGTATATTACTGAAATCCAGTATCAAGTAGCCCTTATTACCCGCATTTTTAGGGATAGTGACATCCAGAAACGGTGTTTCATCAGGGTCTTTCAGCTCGGTGGGCAATTCTACCAGAAAGACATTATCACCTAAACTCGCGATGTTCATTTGATTCCCTCTCTGATCTGACTATTTTGCTCAAGTGGCAATTGGAGATAGTACCGTCCGTATTTCAAGGGAGTGCGTATAAATGAAGTGGAAACCGGCGGCTTAGTGCGGGAAATATCTCTCCCATTCCTGCCGTAATTTCATATAGTGCATGGGGATATACGAAAAACGGTTTGCCTGGGGCGGGGCCGGGACTTTGTGTAGTTTCATATTGGCTTCTTCCGGGGTCCTGCCGGCTTTACGGCGGTTGCAGGGAGCGCAGGAACTTACTACATTTTCCCAGGTATGCTGCCCGCCGCGATAACGCGGCATCACATGGTCAAGGGTCAATTGCCGTGTTTTTTTGCCGCAATACTGGCAGGTGAACTGGTCGCGGTTGTAGATTTCCGCCCGGCTGATCTTACGTGCGACGTGGTAAGGTCGTTTAACCAAATACGGAAGCCGGATGACCGATGGGATCGGCACGTCCTGATTGGCCGTATGAATATAACCATAGCCATTTTCCAGCATCTCAGCTCTACTCTGGTAGAGAAGCGTCAAAGCCCGGCGGACATGGCAGATGTTTAAAGGTTCATAATTCTGGTTCAGCACAAGTACGGAATGATTCAACATCAAAATACTCTTGTTATTCAGAATTAAGTTTATTCTACCGTAAAATTCGAGTCTGGTGCAAATTTCGTGTGTAAATGAGGTGATTGGAAGAAGGCGTTCAGCGATCAGCATAACAAAAAGCAGGCCTGTTCTCTAAAACAGGCCTGCCTAAATACTATTTAGCTATCCTTTTCCAGATCTATTTATAGCCCTTGCTGAATTTTTTCGGCTCTACCTTAAATAATTCGTCTACCATCGCTTTGATTTCATCGATGGACAGGATGGAGAAGGTCAGGGGATCAAGCAGCAGTGACTGAAGGACTTTCTGCTTGTCCTTTTCCACGATCCCTCTGACTGCCATTTCCTGAACATTAATGTTCATGCGGTTCAGGGCGGCGCATTGTGGCGGCAGTGCACCTATGTAGCACGGATGTATACCGCCCTTGTCTACCATGCAGGGCACTTCCACCACACTTCCCTCTAACAGGTTGGTGATCAGGCCGTTATTCTTGACGTTACCAAAAATACGCGCCGGTTTATTGGTCTCGATTGCGTTAATGATATTCAAGGCAATTGTGGTATAGGTATGATCTTTACTTAGCTCGATCTTTCGGCCGCTCTTAAGCTCTTTTTTGATATCTTCACCCTGTTGTTTTATCAGCGCAATCACGTGGTCGCGGCTTTCGTCAGCTAATCTGTAGCGTTCCATCAGTTCCGGTTTTCTTCTGAAATAAGGCGTCGAGATGGTCAGATGGCCGCCGCCGCTGGAGAAGTATCCGAAGGTCTGCATCACCTCTACCTCGGTGATGTCGGCGGATTTATATGGAGAATTCGGTTTGTTAAAAATCTCCGGGTCTTTGAACATTTCTCTTAACCGGGGATAAAGATCCTCCCCTTTGTGCTGCAGTTCCAGGAACCAGGATTGATGATTCAGTCCGCCCACCGTATAATAAAGTTCTTCAGTCGGAATGTTCAGGTATCCCGATATCTGGCGGGCAAAATGGATCGGGTTCGGGCACAGCCCGACATTCTTGACCCTGGTGTAATCATTTATCGCCCAGCAGATCATCGCCTGCGGGTTTGAATAGTTCAAAAGCCAGGCATTGGGGCAGAGCTCTTCCATATCATGACAGATATCCAGGATATCCGGGATGTGGCGTAAAGCAGAGAAGACGCCGCCGACACCCATCGCGTCGGACTGGATTTCCACCCCTCGTTTCATCGTTATCTGCCGGTCCTTAATAAAAGGCGGCCAATCTCCGGACCGGATGGAAATGATCACGTAGTCCGCCCCGTCCACTGCCTCGCGCCGGCTAGTTGTAGATTCGATTTTTAAATCCGCTTTTTGCTGCTTGACCAGTTCTTTGGCATACGCTGTCGCCAGTTCTAACCGGGCCGCGTCAATGTCCATCAGGGAAAACGTGCTGCCTTTCAGGTTAGGATATAAAAGCAGATCCGAAATCATATCCTTACCGAAGACATAACTGCCGACACCAATGAGCGCTATCTTTGTCATATTGAACCTTCCTTGTTGTCTATTTTTTATCATTACAGGTGGTAAATCGTTGTTGTATCTTAATTTGTGACTTTTTTTTCATGTGGAACGCATTTGATTATATTCCTCCTCAACGGCACTTACAAGACTAATTTTCGATACCGATTTACGATTCTCTGTTTCTTTTTTATTTCAAAGCTCGCTGTAATTGCGCAAACCAATCCTATTTCACGCCTTTCCGGCGCGCGGCCATATAATCGACCAGAATGTATTTTCCCAGACCGTCCGCATTGGCGAAGAAAACCCTGCCCTTATTGATCTTAGCGATCCTCGTGATAAAAGCGCTGTGGAGATTGCTTTCTCCCAGCATAAATGTGTTGATTGTGATACCCTGCTTTGTGCAGTTTTCCACTTCTCTCATTGTTAGTTGCAGGGTGCGCGCGCCGGGCGAGAAATGGTAACTGATCTGCCCTTCTTCAACATGCGCGGTCGGTTCGCCGTCCGTCACAATGATGATCTGCTTATTCCGGCTTTTATCTTTAACCAGCAGTTTTCTGGCCAGTTCCAGACCGCTCTGGATATTGGTGTAGGGATCAGCCTGGTCCAGACGCAAGGTAACAAGATCCTCTTTTTTAATCTCGCGGGCAAAGCTGGAAAACCCTACAATATACAGACTGTCTCTGGGAAACTGGCTTCGGATCAGCCCTTCCAGCGCAATCGCGACATGCTTGGCAGCGTAAAAGTTATCCCGCACGGACATCGAGAGGCTGAGGTCGAGCATCAATACAGTAGCCGAACGCATTGATTGTTCGGACTTATATACTTCAAAATCGGTCACCTCTAGTTTAAGCGGGAGTTTTTTCTGACCGCGGGTCAATGCATTCATGATTGTCTGTTTAAGCTCAATGTCGAAATTATCGCCAAACTCAAACCGTTTTGTTTCTTCGCTTCTTTTCCCCAGGGCGCCTCTGCTGCCTACATTATGTCCGCCGAATTTGTCTTTATGCAGTTGCGAAAATATATCACGCAGCGCTTTCTCGCCGATTTTCCGCATGCCCAAAGGCGTCAGAGTGAAACCCTCGCCTTTGCGGCGGATGTATTGTGCTTCTTCCAAAACTTCGGTAATTCCCGGCATCTCCAGTTCCCCGACGGCCTGTTCGCCCAGCAATTCACGCACTGTCTGTGGGTCGATCGGTTCCTTAGAACTGCCGTATTGGGCATCTTCAATTTGTCCCCGCAGCTTATCCATCTGCTGCAGTGTTTCCATCAGGTGCATGGCTTCATCGAATGAAATTGATTCCTTGCCCATAAAAGGAGATGCCCCTTCGAGCGCTCCTTCGAGAGTCAGAGATTCCAGATTGGGCTCCATTATATTCTGGAATTGCTGACGGGCGTCATCATCGGTAAAATCGTATTTTTGCAGTTCCTTGATTTTACCCCCGATATCGGATGGCAAGTCCTTAAGCTGCTTGAGATTGTTGACAACCATTTGCTCGATTTTTTGCATATTTTGGGTGTCGGTACTTTGTTTAGCTTCCTTCAGCTTTTCCTGAAGATTGGCTTGCTCTAATTTAATGATGTCATCCATTTTGTTTCTGATAACATCCAGCATCGACGAGAAGTCATATTTAGCTTGCTGTTTCTGTCTGGCCTCCTGCAGCCGTTTCAGCAATTGTTGCAGGCCGGTTAACCGTTCTTCCCCGTCAATTAAATCCTGCCGCTGCATTTTCCAGAGCAAATATGACAGGTCGCCGTCCCGCATGATGCCGTGGGCGAGTTCATCCATCAATTCGTCTTTATTGAAACCGGGGAGTTGCTGTGTAGCATCCCATTCTGAGTAACGATAGATGTTCATCTGTATCCTAGCAGCGGTAAACGGTTTTGCCCCCGGATTTAGTCTTGTTCAGCTTTTTATTGACGTGCAGTCCTTCCAGAATGAACTCACAGGCGGACGCGATAACTTCCGCGTATTCGGACTTTGTCAGTTTCCTGACCGCGGTTTGCAAGCCAGTGATTTCTTTGGCATATTGTACATATTTATCAGCCTGCATCTTGTCTGAGACATCGATATTAAATCCGTCCTTGAACCGGGCAATCAGAGAATTGAGGGATGACAGTGAGAAATGGCGGCTAAAAACATTCAGAACCGCCTCGCGGATCAGATCTTCGATGACTTTACCTTCCTTGTCTTCTTCGAAACCCTCCAATTCGATCTTGGAGCCCATCGAAGCAGCAATATAGGGCAGATCACTGATGCGGGGTACTGCCAGTTTTTCGCCTGACATGACTGCGCGCCGAACGGCGTTTGAAACAATTGTTTCGAAATTCATGATCGAGACGCGCACACTGACACCGCTCCGCTGGTTGATTTCCGGATTTTTGCGGCTGAGATGAGTGATCTCGGCAATAATTTCTTCCATAAAAGGAGGAATGAACGTGGCAATATCCGTTTCCGCGAACCGGTGATACTCCTGTTTGATTATAGAAATCTCGTCGTGAATATTGAGCGGATAATGGGTCCTCACCTGGGAGCCGAATCTGTCTTTCAGCGGCGAAATAATGCGGCCGCGGTTGGTGTAATCTTCCGGGTTCGCGCTGGCCACCAGTAAAATATCCAGCGGCAATCTGATACGGTAACCACGGATCTGCACATCGCGTTCTTCCAGCAGGTTGAAAAGACCGACCTGCAATCTTTCCGCAAGGTCAGGCAGTTCGTTGATACAGAAGATACCCCGGTTCGTGCGAGGTATCAGACCATAATGGATGGTCAATTCATCCGAAAGGTATTTTCCCTCTGCCACTTTGATCGGGTCGATATCCCCGAGGATATCCGCCATGGCAATATCCGGAGTCGCCAGCTTTTCCGAATAGCGGCTTCCCCTGCCGAGCCAGACAATTTCGGTTTTATCTCCAAGCGCGGCAACCATATCGCGGCAATGTTTACAAATCGGCGAGAACGGGTCGTCGTTGATTTCACAACCTTTGATGGCCGGTATTTGTTCATCCAGCAGTTGCATCAGCGCCCGCATCAAACGGGACTTTGCCTGTCCGCGTTCCCCCAGGAAAATAATATCGTGTCCGGAAAGAATCGCATTTTCGATGTTTGGAATTACGGTATCGTTGTAACCGATGATACCGGGGAAGACGTCCTTGTGATTTTTAATCTGATTGATAAGATTACGTCTTAATTCCTGTTTCACCGAAACTGGATAATAACCTGATGCTCTGAGTTCCCCGATCGTCTTTGGCTGGCTTTGTTTGACCATGTTGTCTCCCTTATGATTGTTGTCCGGAAATAATATAATATATATAATTCTTTCATATAATTAGATGTATTGCTTGACAAATTAATTAACCGATGCTATAGTCCAATATGGTTTGCAATCTTCGATAGCGAATATAATACCACAAAACGAGGTAAAATACCTAACGGCAGGAGGGGAAAAACAGTCAGATAAAGAACAGAAAGTATTAACACAGGAGTCTTTTCCGGGGAAATTGGATATTTTAAATGACAGTTATAATGGTTTACCCAAATAAAATAGGAGATCTGAATGAAAAAAGCAACAATCTGGATGCTGCTGACGTTTTTTATAGCGGCATCCATGGTTTTAGCGTCTTGCGGCAGCTCGATCACTGCCACGACGCAAACCACAACTACCACTACCACACAATTACAGGTTACAACAACAACTAACTCAACAAAGGCTACAACAACACTTACTACCACATCAACCCCAGCGGCTACCGGCAAATGGTGGGACAAATTCGGTGTTCCGCAATACGGCGGCGAAATGAATCTTCGTCTGAACCAGAACGTCACGAACTGGGACCCTTACAACGGCACCAACTTTTCGGCTGTTATCGGGAACTACATGGAACAACCAACCGCCACCGACTGGTTAACCGACCCGAAAGTATTCGATTATACGATCGGATGGCTGCCCCCTGACTTTGCTAAAGGATTTTTAGCCACCACATGGGAATTTACCGACCCGACAACGTACGTTCTACATATGCGCCAGGGCGTTCATTATCAGAATATTTCACCGGCTAACGGCCGCGAAATGACCGCTGACGATGTTGTTTATTCATACCACCGGCTTTACGGCGGCGGCGATGGTTTTACCAAGATCAGCCCGTTCTGGTCTACTGTCGCACAGTGGGCCGATTTGATCTCGGTATCCGCTACCGATAAATACACCGTGATTTTTAAATGGAAGACCCCGAACGTTACCGCTATCACAGGCGCGTTACAGGCCGGCAGTTGCGGCAACTGCATCGAGAGCCCGGAAGCCGTCAAACAATGGGGCGACCTCAGTGACTGGCATCATGCTATCGGCACTGGCGCCTATATGGTCAAAGATTTTGTTTCCGACAGCTCTGTCACCTTCATCAAGAACCCGAGTTATTGGGGCTATGATGAACGTTATCCGCAGAACCAATTACCTTACGTAGACCAGGTAAATGTGCTCATTATCGCCAATAACACCACCGCGCTGGCAGCATTACGCACCGGCAAACTGGACGACCTTGACCTCGTTTCATGGGATTCCGCGCTCGCCCTGAAGAAAACGAATCCTGAATTAAGCCAATTAGGTGTTTTATTGGGAACTGAACTGAGCGTCGACCCCAGGAATGACCTGAAACCCTTCAATGATATTAAAGTCCGCACCGCGCTGCAGAAAGCAATCGATATCCCGACTATCGCAGCAACCTATTACGGCGGTACTGCCTCGACGCTTCCCGGCTCTTTGACATCCTATTCCATGACTGGTTTTACTTATCAGTACTCTGACTGGCCGCAAGCTTTAAAGGATGAGTACAAATATGACCCGGCCGCAGCGAAAAAACTGCTGGCCGATGCCGGTTACCCCTCCGGTTTTAAAACCAACCTGGTCATTTCCAATGATTCGGACTTGAGCCTGTTCCAGATTGTTAAAGCCTACTTCGCAGATATCGGGGTTGATATGACAATCACCCCGATGGATCCCCCCGCATGGCAGGCTTATGTCTTGACCAGCCATAAGAATGACGCGCTGGCTGCCCGCAACCAGGGTTCGCTCGGTCTGAACTTCGAACCCATCGTGCAGATTTATCGTTATTCCACCGGTTACCGGACTAACTACATGATGGTGAGCGACTCCAATTACGACGCTATTCTGGCGCGCGGTCTCGCCGCTACTTCCGTCGATGCTTTTAAACAGGCAATGGTCGACGCGAATACCTACGGCGTCCAGCAGCATTTCGTCATCTCCGTCGTTCAACCAAAAGTGTTCATCCTGTACCAACCGTGGTTAAAAGGCTTTGAAGGTCAAACCAACTCGATCTTTGGCCCAATGCTGTTCTTCTACCAGTATGCCCCGCGCTTCTGGATCGACCAGAACGTGAAAAAGCAGTACGGTCACTAAAGCCAAAGAATAATCCACACCGGCAACATAAGAAGTGGGTCTGTTAATACAGACCCACTTCTTTAACTAAAACCGGTTAGTCCCCTCTCCCAAGCGTGGCTGAAGGAACAGGGTGAGCGGTATTTCATTAAAATAAATGCATTGGATTTTTTCTCTTGAAAGTACATAATATTATCAACAGCTTCGTCGTTAATCTATAAACCAGGAGATTAGATATGGCCAAGATCGTGTTGATCGGCGCAGGCAGTCATGTTTTCTCGAGTCGTCTCATCACGGATATCATGTCTTATCCTGAGCTCAGAGACAGTGCAATTTCCCTGATGGACATCGCCGCGGAACCGCTCAAATTGGCGGAGGCTTTCGCGCATAGAATCGTCGAGCAAAACAAGTTCCCCACAAAAATAGAAGCCACCACCGACCGCCGGAAAGCATTGAACGGCGCGGATTATGTCATCATCATCTTGAATGTCGGTTATAAATGGAAAGAGGCCGACCGCAAGATCACGCTGAAATACGGACTGGACCAGGGCGACACAGCCACCATGGGGCCTTGCGGTGTCTTCAACGGTATCCGTCATGTTCCACCTATCCTGGATATCTGCCGCGACATGGAAGAACTATGCCCTCACGCCTGGCTGATAAACTACACCAACCCGCTGGCAATTATTACCTGGGCGGTCAACGATCACACCCATATCAAAAATGTCGGTTTATGCCACAGCGTGCCGCATACGGCCGGAACCCTCGCCGGTTATATAGGCGTGCCGGTGAAAGAAGTCTCTTATTTAGTCGCCGGTATCAATCATATGGCCTGGTTCCTGGAGCTAAAATGGCGCGGGGAAGATGCCTACCCCCTGTTAAGAGAGAAGTTTAGAGACTCTGCTGTTTATTCCGGTTCCGGGGCCACCTACGCCGGAGCGGATGTGGTTCGGGCGGAGATGTTTAAAACATTTGGCTATTACGTCACCGAATCGAGCCAGCATGTTGCGTCTTATGTTTCCCTTTTCCGTAAAAAACCGGAACACATCAAACAATACCGGCTCTCCGATGGCACGCAATATCAAAAAAACTTCCAGATGTGGGCAGCGCAGGATCACCAGAAAGACAAGCAACTGGAAGACCAGGTGAAGAGTAATTACCGGTTCCCCATCGACCATAGCGGGGAGTTCGGCTCGATCATCATCCATTCCCTTGAGACCGGTCAGCCTTCCGCGATTTACGGCGATGTGAAAAATAACGGCCTTATCACCAATCTGTTACAGGGCAGTTGTGTCGAAGTCCCCTGCCTGGTAGACCGGGGAGGTATTCACCCCTGTTATGTCGGTAACCTACCGCCGCAACTGGCCGCTTTAAATCAGACCAATATCGGAGTGCAACAATTGGCTGTACAGGGCATTATCGAAAAAGACAAAAACAAGATCTTCCAGGCAATTCTGCTTGACCCGCTCACTGCCGCAGTTCTCACTATCGATGAAACCCACCGGATGGTTGATGAAATGTTCGAGGGGGAAAAACCATTTGTAAACGGATATAAATAATCAAGAAACGGTACCGGGATAAGAGCCCGATGCTCTAACGCGTATTTACAATTGCTTAGAAATCAACTGATTGTTGCTTAAATAGAAAATCCAGGATCGTTGGGCATATCGGGGATTGCACTAGAGTGTATACAAGATTATTATTCCAATCAGAATGGAATCAAATATTAACGCCGACATTTGATCATCACATAAAACTGAGAGCTGAACGCTGACAGCTGAGAGCTATTACTCAGCTCTTTCGCTGCGGGCGGTACGTGCGCTTTTGCGCGGGCCTGTCGCCGCTATAATGCGGTGCCATAATATTGAAAAATTCGCTGATCTTCGTATCAGCAAGTCTTGCGGCAATTCGACTTTCCATCTCATCCATTGAGCATGATGTCGTGATAACAGTGGCCAGACGGGCATTATAGCGGTGATTAATGATCTGATACAATTTCTCCTGCGCCCACGGGGTGCCCGCCTGCTCGCCGAAATCATCCAGCACCAGCAGTTCGGAATTCCTGACGCTTTCAAAATACTGATCGTAGGAAACCTTACTTTCCGGGCTGAACGTCGAACGCAAGTGGTCGAGGAAATCCGGTACCACAATGAAAAGCGACGGCTTTCCCAGTTTGTAACGAAAGTTCACAATCGCCGAAGCCAGGTGCGTCTTGCCGCACCCGTTGATACCAGCAAAGATCAGCCAACCGTCCGGTGATTTCGCGAACTCTAAAGCTGAATTATAAGCTGCTTCCAGGTTCTGCCGCTGTTCCAATGGCAAATTTGGGCGTTTCCAGTCGAAGCTCTCGAAGGTCATCTTTTTCTGCAATTCAAACCACGGCGCCCAACCATTGGAATACAGCGCCGGGGTTTTACTGCCGATAACATGTATCTGGCAAAACTCGGTATTGGTTAGCCGACTGCGTGCCCTGTCCTCTAATTCCTCGATGGGAGAAATAGAGATAATCACTGTAGGCAAACGATTGGCATAGCGGTGATTAAGTAACTGGTCGAGTTTTTCTTTCGCCCAGGGAGTGCTTGATTGTGCCCCGAAATCATCCATGATCAACAACGGGGCATTCTTCACCTGGTCGAAGAACTCATCATATGGCATGTCGCTGCCCGGGCTGAAACTGGCGCGTAAATGGTCTAACAAGTCCGGCGTAGTGACATAAAAAGCCGGTCTTTTATGCGCGATGCATTCATTGCCGATGGCGGCTGCCAGATGGGTTTTCCCGCAGCCGGACGGTCCGGTGATGACCAGCCAGCCTTCCGGTTTCTGAGCGAATGCCAATGCTGCTTCATACACGCGGCGGAATTGGGCCTGGCTAGAGGATTCTTTGATTTTTCCTTCGGGAATTAAATTGGCAAAAGTCAGGCGCGTCAGGTTGCCCAGATTGCTATAGCTCTGCAATCGTGACTGCCGTTTGTTATCAGTTTCCTGCTCCACGCAGCGGCATGGCACGATCCGGCTGTAGTCCGGTTTACCCGGCGCTAAAAGCGGGTGCACGAACCTGTTACCCTTACAAACCGGACAGACTTTCTCCGCCTCCACTTCTTCAGCGTTTGACGGCGTGGCCGTATTTTCCTTTGATAAATTTGTCCGGGTCTGTTTTTTTAAAATCTCTGAGATGTGTTCCATCACTTTTGCCTTCGGTCTCCCAGCGTTCCAGAATGGCGGAAATATAGCGCCAGTTCCGTTTGCCGGCATTGACCGCTTCTTTTATGGCATCCTTTATCCATACCATGGGATAGGTTTTTTCCGCGTCCCGTAATTCTTCGGCGATCATCGGGGTTAATAACCCGATGTTTTCTTCATACATTGTAAAGATATTTTCCGGTTTTTCCATCAGCGCTTCAGGGATTAATCTTTTGGCAGTTATCACTGGGAGACGCAGCTCCCCGTTCAGGATTTTTTCTACGGCTTCCCTGTTAGCTTCGGTGTTTAACAAGTAAACATCTTCCTGCTTTCCGTTCTGGCCGGCGATGCGCAACAGCGTTTTCCGTCTGACAGCTGATGATAGCGCCTGACCGAGCGTATTTTCAATATTATCCCCGATATCCTTCAATCCTGCCGTTAGTCCGGCATCATTAGCCAGTTCTTGAAACGAAATATACTGCGGAAACCCTTTTTTAAAATAGAGCAGACGGAAAGCATGCAGCATCACTCTTAATTCCGCGATATCCGTTATTTCCGGGAGCAGGTTGCTCAGGAAAATATTCGGCACCGGCGTATATTCCATTCTGGCAGGAAAACCAATAAACTCGCTCATATCAGACTTTCTTCCTGAGCGGCGATATTTTCAAAGCGGTAATATTTTGGGGTAAAATGCACGCTGACCTCGCCGGTGGGACCATTGCGGTGCTTGGCGACGTGAATATTGGCGATACCTTCCGGGTATTCTTGGCCGGGATGGTCGGCTTCCCATTTCTCACGCGTGGGATAATAGTAATCCTGGCGGTAGAGAAAGATGACCATATCCGCATCCTGTTCGATGGTACCGGAATCACGCAGGTCGGAGAGTTGCGGCGTACGATCCTGCCGGACCTCCGCAGCGCGGCTCAACTGCGAAACCGCAATTACCGGCACTTGCAAATCACGCGCCAGCGCTTTCAGGTTCCGGGTAATATATCCAATTTCCTGCACGCGGTTATTCATCATACCGTCGGCGTCGATTAGTCCCAGATGGTCGATGATGATCATGTTTACTTTCTGCTCGTAAAGCAGGCGGCGGGCTTTGCTGCGGATTTCGGAGATACGCAGTTTGGGCGAATCATCGATGTATATCTTCGTTTCGGACAGAGTGCCGATGGCATTCAATATTTTCCTTTCATCCATTTCAGAGTGCATTCCGAGCCGGACATGGGTTGAAAGGACACTGGCTTCTGTGGAGATTAATCTGGTGACCAATTCCTCGCCGGACATTTCCAGGCTGAAGATGGCCACACAGGCATTTTGTTCGACACAGGCATTACGGGCAATATTCAGGGCAAAGGACGTTTTACCCATACCGGGACGCCCAGCTACGATGATCAGGTCGGAACGGCCAAATCCGGCGGTGATATTGTCCAGCGCATGAAAACCGGACATCACTTTCTGGATTTGCACCGGTTGTCCGTCTTCGCCTACCGGATGCGGTTCGAAGTACAGGTCCAAAACCTGACGGACGTGCAGGAAGTCACGTGTGCCGCGGGTCTGGCTCAATTTGAGCAGGATGTCTTCCGCTTTACTGATACTGCTGCGCGGTTCGGCATCGGCCTGAAAACCGATATTGGTGATCTGCTGCCCGGCCGTAATCAGGTGACGGCTGATCGAAAGGCGGTAAACAATCTGTGCATAGTCCTGGATATCCAGCGGTGTCGGCACTACAGAAATTAAATGCGAAAGGTAAGCGACTCCACCGCACTGCTCCAATTTGCCGAGACGGTCCAGTTCCTGAGCCACCGTAATCTGGTTAATGGACTCGCTACGGGTATAGAGCGACATGCAAGCATCATACAGCCATTGATGCGGCTCATGATAAAAATCACCCTTCTGCAGCAGCGTGGCAATCTCATAGATTGCCGCACCGTCAATCAGCAGCGAACCGATAACCGCTTCTTCCGCGGCAATATCATGAGGGGGGAGTTTATCGTTATACACGATAGTATGCTCCTGGTTACCCGGGAAACGGTATTAAGCCGCTTCTTCGGAGACCACCGTTACTTTAATTTTTGCGGCAATATCTTTGCCGAGCTTGATCGGTACTTCGTAGGTACCGGCTGACCGGATCGGTTCCATCAGTTCGATTTTTCTCTTGTCGATGTTGACTTTCATAGAACTTTCCAGACCCACAGCGATATCCGCCGAAGTGATGCTGCCGTAAAGTCTGCCCTGCTGTCCGACTTTGGCTTTGATGGTGATTTCTTTGCCTTCCAGTTCAGCGGCCAGCGCTTTCATTTCCGATTCGGTCTTCGCGGCAACCCGCGCTCTGGCTTTAATCTGCGCCTCTACATTCTTGATGTCTCCGGCTTTGGCTGGCATCGCCAGTTTATGCGGTATTAAAAAGTTCTTGCCGTAACCATCGGCAACTTCTTTGATTTGACCGGCTTTGCCCACATTGGGCACATCCTCCATGAATACAACTTTCATTTTATCTCCTTCAACTGTAATTATACTTTAAGTAGCGGTGAGAACGTTATCCATTATACCGTACTTTCGGTTAAATATTTCTGAGCGTAAACCGCAGCCGTGGCGCCGTCCCCGGCGGCAGTGATCGCCTGGCGGGCGGAATTATGGCGGATATCGCCGGCGGCTAAAATACCGGGGATCGATGTTTCCATTTTTTCGTTGGTAATAATATAACCGGATTCGTCGAGCGGCAGGATTCCTTTAACGTATTCTGTGTCCGGAATAGTGCCGACGGAGATAAATACCCCGTCTACCGGCATTTCATAGGTCATTCCCGTTTTTATATTCTGTAATTTTATCTTTTCCACCATCACCGCGCCTTCAATGGCGGTAACCGTGCTATCCCAGATAAAATCTATTTTCGGCTCGGACTTTAATTTCTCCCGTAATACGTGTCCGGCGCGCAATTGGTCGCGGCGGTGGATGATCGTAATTTTAGAAGCAAATTTGGCCAGGTGAAGAGCTTCGGTAATCGCCGTATCGCCACCTCCCACCACTGCCACCTTCAGATCGCGGAAGAAAGCGCTGTCGCAGACCGCGCAGTAAGAAACCCCTCTGCCAGTCAGCTTGCTTTCGCCTTCCACTCCCAGCTTTCGCCTTACTGCACCGCCGGCCATGATGACCGTTTTACTGGTAAAATCGCCCTCGGTGGTTTTCACGTTTTTCAGCATTCCCTGGATTTCCAGTCCGGTTACTTCCCCGGTTATTATCTTCAATCCATGTTTCATCGCCTGCTCGCGCATTTTTTCCCCGAGTTCCTGCCCGCTGATGCCTTCCGGAAAACCGCTGAAATTCTCCACGTGTTCGGCGTACGTGATCTGCCCGCCGAAAATCCCCTTTTCGATCAGGGTGCTGTTTAAGCCCGCCCGCGCTGAATACATACCCGAAGTCAATCCGGCAGGCCCGCCCCCGATAATCACCACTTCATAGATTTCGCTGCTCAAGGTTTCATACTCCGTTCGTAATTGTAAAACTAGGCGTTTGCATCAACGTTGGTATCGCTCGGCTGCACGTTGGGTTCCGTAAATTTATACTGTTGAATGATCTGGCACACATTGCGGTCGATGCTTTGTTTGGCCATGCCGATGGCATTTCTGATCGCCTTAGCCTGGCTGCGTCCATGCGAAATAATGACATTACCGTTTAATCCCAGCAGACAAGCCCCGCCGGACTCCCGGTAATCGATTCTTTTCACCAGCGAACCGAATCCGACATCCATCTGCATCGAATCGGAAGTAGAACCGGTCTGACCGATGGTCTTCAGCTTCAAAAAGGCTTCGCCCACACCTTCCAGTGTTTTCAGCACGACATTTCCGGTGAATCCATCCGTCACCACTACGTCCGCCATGCCCTTGGAGAGATTTTGCCCTTCGATATTGCCCACGAAATTCAAATCCGAGGCTTTTAATACCTGATATGTCTGGCTGGTCAGCGCATTTCCTTTCTTCTCTTCCTCACCGTTATTGAGCAGCGCAATGCGCGGTTTTTGCACGCCGAAAACCTCTCTGACATAGATATTGCCCATCTGGGCGAACTGCAATAAATGTTTCGGGCGGCAATTTGGATTAGCTCCGCAGTCCAGCAGCAGGAACGGGCTGGTGATATTTATGGTGATTATACTGCCGATGGCCGGACGTTCAATTCCTTCCACGCGGCCCAGCATGGCAAAAGCAGCGAACATTACGGCTCCGGTACTGCCGGCGGATACGAAAGCCGCAGCCTTACCGGTTTTCACCATATTTACCCCCACCACGATGGAGGAGTTTTGCTTTTTGGTGACAGCCTCGATCGGTGATTCCGCGTCATCAATGTATTCCGGCGCGTCGACAATGGAAATATCCAGGTCTTTCATATGCCGTCTGGCCTGAACATGCAGGATTTCCTTTTTACCGACCAGCGCAATCCCGATCTTGAAGTCTTGCGCGGCTTTCACCGCTCCTTTGACTATTTCATGCGGGGCGTATTCTCCACCCGAGGCATCAACTGCAATGATCATTTATTCTCCTGTAAGCGTGTTTGCTTGAATTCTTCTCTGACTTTTTTCATTGTTTCCGCATTGCATAACAGGTCAACTACAGTCATTGCGACTGCTTTTGCGGCATCACACATACCGTTCAAACCGGTCTCCGAAGCCGCCGCGGCCGCAAATTCCGGGGAATGTGGGGAGATACCTTTCGGCGCGATCGCTACCATCGGATGGATTGCAGCAGTCACCTGACTGACATTGCCCATATCCGTGCTGCCGACATTGAGCGGTATCTTCGATTCAAACAGACTTACTTCCCGGCCGATCGCCTTCATGTTATCGACGTAAAGCCGGGCCAGCGTCATATTACTGGTCATGCTCGCATAACGTAACGGGTCAGGCTTATATTCTATACGGGCGCCGGTCGCCAGACCTGCGCTAATGAAGCAGTTTAAAACCTTTTGCAACAATTCGTCAAGGGAGGCATCATCAGCAGCCCGCACATAGAATTCCCCGGCGCAGTGGTCGGGCACAATGTTCGCAGCCCGCCCGCCGTCGGTGATAATACCGTGAATACGCGCTGTGCTCTGGATATGCTGGCGCAGTGCATTGATATTATTGAAAGAGAGAATCATCGCATCCAGTGCATTGATGCCAGCCGCCGGATTGGAAGAAGCATGGGCAGCTTTACCGAAGAATTCCACATTCATCTGCTGGCAGGCAATCGCGGGCACCGCCGCAATATCAACTACGTCAGGATGCACCAGCATCGCCGCGTCCAGATTGGTAAATGCCCCTTTGCGGGCCATCACGATTTTACCACCGTAGTTTTCTTCCGCCGGTGTGCCGATAACGATAATACTGCCTCCGTAACGGTCGACGGCTGCTTTTGCGGCTATTGCTGCCCCGATCGCAATCGTGCAGATCAGATTATGCCCGCAAGCATGACCTAAACCCGGCAGCGCATCATACTCCGCCAGTAATCCGACCGCCGGTTTGCCTTTACCGTATACCGCGCGAAAAGCCGTCGGCATATCGCAAATACCGCGTTCCAGTGTGAAACTCTGCTCAGTCAGGAACTGCGTCAACCACTCACAAGCTTTATATTCCTGCAAACCCGGTTCAGGATTATCATGAATCCTCACCGCCAGCGCTTTCAACCGCGAACTTTCGGAGTTTACCTGCCTGATGATCGTTTGTTTGAGTTTTTCGATGTTATTATCCATACTTGATACACAATAGCACGTTCAAGACACCGAGTAAAATTGGAGCGGAAATGACGAAAAGCGAATAGCTACTATTATAACCCAGCGTAATAGCTGATTTCTAGCGAGCGGTTGGCAGACTCGTTCCTCCCCTCACCCTGAAGACACAAGGTGATGCCAGGGGTAAATTATTGACGATTGTTTTCTTGATTATGAGACCGCCGCGGGTACTCGAATTGTGCGCAGCAAACGTAAGCTGTTTGATTATCTTACTTGTAACTCACAGCTGGACACTGATAACTCCATTCAGTTTTTGTATTTAAAATTTGTTTGATTTTGAAGTTTGAATATCGGAGGTCAATCAGATAGCAGCCTCAAAGTGTACAGCTAAATTGTGCTTCAAATTCAAAGAGAACCCAACCTTATTTTGACTTGCCTATTTGTTTCAAGTATGTTATACTCCAATTTGTTTGAAGTGGGTGAAATTCCCACTTTTTTTCTTGAACGAGAAAAATATTATGGAGGCTTAGCCTGAGATGAAGAGCGAGTTTCTGCTCGCAATCACCCAGTTATCGGCTGAGAAAAACCTGCCTAAAGAGGTGGTTATCTCGGCAGTTGAGTCTGCGTTGGTATCAGCTTATCGTAAAGACAGCTTTATGCCCACTCAGAATATTGAGGTTAAGATAAACCGCAACACCGGCAGAGTCGAGGTGTGGGCGGAAAAAACTGTTGCTGCCAAACCCGCGGATGCTAAACAGGAAATATCCCTGACTGAAGCCAAAAAACTTAAATCCGATGCGAAAATCGGTGATCTGATCATGGTTGAATCCACGCCGCAGGATGCCGGCCGTATTGCCGCGCAGACTGCCAAGCAAGTGATCCTCCAGCGTTTGCATGAAGCGGAACACAATGCGATTTTTGAAGAATATGAAGGTAAATCCGGTGATATTGTCAGCGGCGTCATCCAGCGCATCGAATCGAGACAGGTATTAATTGACCTGGGTAGAGTAGAAGCCGTATTACCTTCAAACGAACAAATGTCGAACGAACGCTATCGCATCGGTCAGCGCCTTAAGGTCTACATGGTTGAAGTGGCAAAAACACCGCGCGGCCCCCGCGTAGTTGTTTCCCGTTCGCATCCCGAATTACTCAAGCGTCTTTTTGAATTGGAAGTCCCAGAGGTCACCAACGGCACCGTTGAAATAAAATCTGTCGCGCGTGAAGCCGGTTTCCGCAGTAAGGTCGCCGTCGCAGCACGCCAGCCCGGTATCGACCCGGTGGGTTGCTGCGTAGGCCTGCGCGGTATTCGTATCCAGAATATCGTCAGCGAGTTAAGCGGCGAAAAAATCGACGTAGTCCTTTGGAACGCCGACCCGTTTGCGTTCATCGCCAGCAGTCTTAGCCCGGCGCAAATTGTCGCCGTGGAATTGAATAAAACCGACGGTCAGGCAACGGTTATCGTGCCTGACAGACAGCTTTCGTTAGCTATCGGCAAGGAAGGGCAGAATGCCCGTCTGGCCGCGAAATTAACCGGCTGGCGGATTGATATCAAACCTGCCTCTGTTTATGAAGCGGAAAGAGCCGCTGCCAAACCGGTCGAAGAAGTTGCTGAGGAAGCCGCCGCACAAGAAACTCCGGTAGTTAACGAGCCAGCAACTACCGCCTCAGAAGTGGAAAAGGAAGCTCTGGAAATTACTGCCGAAGAAGAAACGGAAGAAGAAAAAGCCCAACCTGTCCGCGAAGAAGTAGTTATCGGTAAACCAGTTAGTTTTGAACAGAAAGCCAAACCCGGTAAGATAGAGATCCGCTTCGCTGAGGATATCCTGGGGCCGAAAGCCGCCCAACCTGAGGGCAAGGCCAATAAGAAGAAAAAGAAGGGACAGGGCAAAACCAACGAAGACGAAGGGGCCAGACCTCGCAAAGGCCGCCGTCAGGATTTTGTGGTAGAAGACGATGAAGAGGGAGAAACATATTGACACCCATGCCGGCACACCCAAACGTGCGCCGGAACGCACCTGCATAGCCTGCCGTCAGGTAAAAGCAAAACGGGATTTGGTGCGTATCGTCAAGACCCCAAATGATGGGATTGTAATTGATACTAACGGTAAGAAATCCGGACGGGGCGCTTACCTTTGCAACACTAAAGAATGTTGGGAAAACGGTCTGAAGAGTAATCGCCTGGGATCTATGCTCCGCGCGACACTTACTCAAGAAGATTTAAAAAGATTGGAAGAATACGCGGCAAAACTCTGATGGGAGTAGATAGTGGTAAGTTCGGAAAGAAAGAAAGATGCCAATCAAGCAGCCGATGAGAAGAGCGGAAATGAAACTTCCGGTCAGAAAACTGCTGTTATAGAACTTCCCGCCGCACTTAGTGTGCGTGAATTATCCGAAACGCTCAAAGTCAGTCCTGTCGATATTATTAAACGCCTGATTCGCGCCGGCATCATGGCCAATATTAATCAGGTTATTGATTTTAAAACCGCTGCTGTTATTGCCGCCGACCTGGGATTCGAAGCCCGCCTCAAACGTCGCGCTGCCGCAGGTAAAACCGATCGGCTAAGCGAAGCGGGTAAACAGAGTGCACAGAAAGCCGACCAGACCACCGGTTTGCTCCCCAGACCACCTGTCGTCACGATTATGGGCCATGTCGACCACGGTAAAACAAAATTGCTGGACGCTATCCGTAAAAGTAACGTCGTGGATAGTGAAGCCGGCGGCATCACCCAGCACATCGGAGCATATCAGGTGGATTTCAACGGACAGAAAATCACGTTCCTCGATACCCCGGGGCATGAAGCTTTTACCGCCATGCGCGCCCGTGGCGCGCAGGTTACCGATATTACGGTGCTTGTCGTGGCTGCCGATGACGGCGTGATGCCGCAGACTCTGGAAGCCATTGACCATGCCCGCGCGGCCGGCGTGCCGATCGTCGTGGCAATTAATAAAATAGATAAGCCCGGCGCTAACCCCGACCGCGTCAAGCAGCAGCTGGCCGAAGTCGGCCTGGTTGTTGAAGACTGGGGCGGCGATACCGTCAGCGTTCCCGTTTCCGCCAAAGAGAAAAAAGGTATTTCTGAATTGCTCGAAAACCTGATGGTTGTCGCGGAATTGGAAGACCTTAAAGCTGACCCGAATAAACCCGCCGAAGGTACAGTCATCGAAGCTGAGATGGATAGAACCCGCGGCGCGCTCTTTACCGTACTGGTCAGTTCCGGCACGCTGAAAGTCGGCGATACTATCGTCGTTGGACAGGATTGGGGGCGTGTCAAAGCAATGTTCAATGACACCGGCAAGCGAGTGAAAAAAGCCACACCTTCGACGCCGGTTGAAGTCCTCGGTCTGAGCAATGTCCCGCAGGTCGGTGATGTAATGCAGGTCGTCGATGACGAAAAAGCCGCCACGGCAATAATCGAAAAACGCCGTCAGGAAATCAGTAAAGAAGCGGAAATAGCCAGAACGGTTTCCCTCAGCAATGTTTTCGACCAGATCAGTAAGGGTAAGGTCAAAGAACTCGGAATTATTCTTAAAACAGATGTCCAGGGCAGTATCGAGCCCATTAAGACCTCACTGGAAAAATTATCTTCGGACGAGATTAAAGTCCGGGTTGTCCATAGTTCAACGGGCAACGTTAATGAAAGCGATATCATGCTGGCAATTGCCTCCAAATTAGTTATTATCGGCTTTAATACCGGCGCGGAACCGGGCGCCAAGGCCACCGCCGAACGGGAGGGTGTCAGCCTCCGTTTTTACAACATCATCTATAACATGGTAGACGATGTCGCCAAAGCGCTCAAGGGTATGTTGACGCCGACTTTTGTCGAAGTGATCGACGGACATGGTGAAGTACGGGCTGTATTCACCGCCGGCAAGACCGAAAAAGTTGCCGGGTCGTACATTACCGAAGGTAAAGTCACCCGCAACAGTTCTGTCAGAGTGATGCGCGGCAAACTCAAGGTTTTCCAGGGTACCATCAGCAGCTTGCGGCGTTTTAAAGACGATGTCAGAGAAGTAACCACCGGCTTTGAGTGCGGAATCGGTGTAGACGGCTTTAATGAATTCCAGGTCGGGGACATTCTGGAGTTTTTCAGAAATGGAAAATCCGGATAAAGGCCAGGCGAGATGACTTATCGCGTAGAAAGATTAAATAGCTTCCTCCGACAGGAAATCAGCGATTTAGTGCAGCGACACGTTAAAGACCCCAGGCTAGGCAATTTCGTTTCTATCACCTCCGTCGAAATTTCTAAAGATATGCGTTATGCCAAGATCTTTGTCAGCCGTTACGGCACAGACGAAGAGAAAAAAGAGACTATCCAGGCATTAGAATCCGCTTCCGGGTATATCCGCCATGAACTGGGTGAGCGTATGAAAACCAGACGTATTCCTGAACTCAGCTTCAGATTGGATAACACCATGGAAAAAGCCGATAAAGTCCTGAGAATTATCGATGAAATCGCTTCCGATGAAAACGTAAAGCCCGAATAGGCGCTGAAGATGGATGGCATTTTAAATATCAATAAACCGCCAGGAAAAACATCTTACGCGGTTGTCGCCATGGTCAAACGTTTAACCGGCGAAAAGCGCGTCGGCCACGCCGGTACCCTGGATCCGTTAGCCACTGGCGTGTTACCGGTATGTCTGGGGCAGGCGACCAGACTGGTAGAATATCTGATGGATACCACTAAAACCTACCGCGCAGAAATCGAACTTGGTATATCCACAGACAGCTTTGACAGCGAGGGCGCAGTTACACAACGATGTGATGCTTCTAATGTGACATTAGAAAAGATAGAAACGGCATTACATGCATTCCGAGGAGTCATTACTCAGCTTCCGCCGATGTACAGCGCCGTTAAACACCAGGGCAAACCGCTCTACGAATTGGCCCGCGCCGGTATCGACGTCGAGCGCAAAAGTCGCACCGCCAAAATATTCTCTTTGGAAATCAAGGATTTCCAAAATCCGATCCTTAACATCGTAGTCACCTGCGGCAAAGGTACATATATCCGTTCCCTGGCCAATGATCTTGGACAGGCATTGGGTTGCGGCGCAACACTAAAAAATCTGGAGCGTTCCCGCTGCAGTATCTTTGACATAGCAGATGCGGTCACGCCGGAACGTTTTACCGAGGCTTGCCAGAGCGGATACTGGCAGAGTTTGCTCTACCCGATGGACAGCATTTTAACCCGCTGGGAAACAGTGATTGTCAACGAAGAAAAAGCGCAGTCCATCCGCAACGGAGCG
>Ga0182017_10000643_pt1 | contig 27464 bp, 21 predicted proteins | sample 712E3DmetaG_FD_120492 | JGI IMG/M metagenome (GOLD analysis project Ga0182017, IMG submission 120492) | Permafrost microbial communities from Stordalen Mire, Sweden - 712E3D metaG | ecosystem: Environmental > Terrestrial > Soil > Wetlands > Permafrost | place: Sweden: Stordalen | collected... | reverse complement strand
GGGATATTTTGCTTTTATGTCAGCTAGCCGGGAGTCCAGGTCCATTCCTGAAATAAGCTTAACCAAGTCTATTTTCTTTTCCAAAATACCGGCCCAGAGGTCACCGATATATGCCAATCTTTCAGGAACAGTTAATATAGTGAAATCGGTGGGATAAACTTTACCCAATTCTTCCCACTTTAATGGCATAGACACACTAGCCTGAGGGCTGGGACGAGGGGAATAGATGGAAGCGAGCGTTTTCCCGCGTACATTCTGATTGTAATCAAGAAAAACTTTACCAGCGCGTTTTTCGACAGCCCATTCAACTGTAACCTGATCGGGATGTTGCTGTAAGAGGAGTTTGCAGATCGTCTCCGCGGCCGAATGAGTACCGTGAAAATCAAGTTCGCGCATGATCGGCACAAACACGTGCAGGCCTGTTTTTCCCGACGTCTTAACGAACGAGGGGCACCCGATATTGTCCAATATTTGTTTAAGTTCCAATACCACCTGACATGTTTTTTCAAAGGCTTTTCTGTTTAACTCCGGTTCATCGCCGGATTTTTCTTTGCCGGAATATATGTAAGGGTCAATATCGAAGATCAGAAAATCTGGATAATTTGCGTAATAGTCGGCGCTACCCTTCGCTTTTAATACAACTTTTATATCCGGTCCGGATGTTACTCTGGAAAACCAGGTATGTAACTCGAGATCCCCGATCTGCCCCAGCCACAATAACGTCGCTGTATTATTACAGATCAAATATTCCTGCAAGGGCGTATCGTGGGAGGAAAGGGAAACAGTCTGAACAAATTCAGGTACGGGCTGATAGTGCTTCTGGAAAAAATGTTCGCCGTATATACCGTTAGGATAGCGGCTAAGCGACAGTGGTCGATCCTTGAGGTGAGGCAATAAATAAGGCGCTGTCTGCACCATGTATTTGATCAGTTCCCGCTTAGTAAGCGCCTGTTTTCCATCATTTTTCGGCCAGAGTTCTTTTTCCAGGTGTGTGAGGGAAACCTGATGTCCTTCGACATCCAGAACAAGGTTGTTTGCAGGGCTGGCTAATTGTTCCAGTAAATCACTGTTAACACTCTTTTTGGGGGAATCATGGGCGGTTGGTGATTTAGTTTTCATTTCGATTACTCCAGTGGGACGAACGGTCTCTGCCGGTTTATCGTCGCGTAGTCTTAAAAACACCGGCGCCCGCAACCGATCATCTTGTGTCCATTCTGCAAATTTAATTTCGGCCACGAGTTGAGGTTTAACCCACACCGCCTCAGCTTGCTTGATATCAGATGCAAAGGGACTTTTTTTCGCGGATATTATATCCAGTTGCTTTTTCAGCTTAGCCAACAGATCGGCATCAAATCCAGTGCCGACGTTACCGGCATATTGAAGGATGTTTTTATCGTCATAAAATCCCAGTATCAATGCACCAAATGTTTTAGCCCTGTTACCAATACCGTGAGTATATCCCGCGACAACGAATTCGTCACTGTTTACTTTTTTTACTTTCAGCCAGGTCTTCGAACGTTTACCGGCTTCATAGACACTGTCCTGTTTTTTCGCGATCATGCCTTCCAGCCCGTTTTCGACAGCAGCTTTGTAAACTTTTTCTCCTTCGGTGTCAAAATGTTCTACCAGACGGACGTTACCGGAAGGTTTAAAGACATTCTTCAGCAATTCTTTTCTGCTTTTTAAAGGTACTTTTTTAAGGTCGTATCCATCCAGATACAGAATATCGAAAATATAGTAGATTACCGCTGAGGGCGTTTCGACATTTTCCTGGTGTGGAATATTGATCGATTTCAGATATCCCTGCAAACATTGAAAGCATTGTTTTCCCCTGGCGTCCAGGGCGATAATCTCGCCGTCCAGAATTATTTGCGTGGACGGCTGGCTCTTTAATTCAGTGACTATATTTTTGTAATGCGCAGTAAAATCGTTCTCATTTCTGGATTGTAATCTGACTTTACCGTTATCAACAAATGCTAGTGTTCGATACCCGTCCAATTTCGGTTCGAACAGCCAATCTTTGTCGGAAAAGGCCGCGGTTGCCAGAGTAGCAAGCATCGGCGCAATCTGCTGTGGAAATAATGCTTTCACAGATCCTTCTACTTTCGCCGGATTAATCTGGTTATCCAAATTCAACGGTTGAGGCATCCGACCTGATTTTAGATCTTCGATGGTACGACCTGAGATCACCGACGCATCATTGACTAGAATATCAGTTTGTTTATTCGCGTAATCGTCGAGGTGTTTGATCAGCAGCCAGTTATTTTCGCTGGATTTCATTTTCACGAGTGTCCACGAACCCTTCAATTTTTCGCCTCGCAGCGTGATCGATATTTTTCCGGCGGTCAGGCCTTTTCGCATTTCTTCTTGGGCTCGGTCGCGATTATCGAACAGAAGTTCGCCACTTTCATCGGGAGAATAGGTACCTCGGTCCCAGACGATCACCTGACCGGCTCCATATTGTCCTTCCGGTATCACTCCTTCAAAACCGGCGTAATCCAATGGATGGTCCTCCACCATCACGGCCAGTCGTTTGTTATCAGTGTTGTCAGAGGGACCTTTAGCAACTGCCCAGGATTTTAGTACGCCGTCTACTTCAAGACGGAAATCATAGTGCAACTGCCGCGCAGAGTGTTTCTGGACAACGAATGTTAGAGATCCTTTGCCCGAATCACCACGTTTGAATTCGGGCTCGGGTGTCGCTGTAAAATTACGTTTTTCCTGATAGGCTTTGGGCATTTTATTATCAGTCCTTTTTATAATCTGGTTTCGGTTATTTCGCAGCTGCGGCTGCCACGCTGGCCTTAAGCGCGGTCATTAAATCCTTAAACTCGACTTCGGTGATTTCCGGAGTCTTGATTTCAACTCCTTTCAGTTTTGCATCAACCATTTTTTGCAGCGCAATAGCATATTCATCCCGATATTGTTCCGGTTTGAAGGTGGTAGTCATGGCATCGACCAGTTTAGAGGCCATTTCCATTTCCGCCGAAGATATTTTTTGTTCCGGCGGCGCCAGTTCGGCAGGGGATAATATTTCCTGCTGGTAATGCATGGTTTGGAGGGCAATGATCTTGTCTAACGGACGCAAGCAGCACAAATGCTCGCGCCGCTGAAAAGCGACTTTGGCGATACCGACCATTCCTGATTTTTCCAGAACGTTCCTGAGCAGAATAAATGGTTTGATGCCCAGTTTCTCCGGTTCCAGGTAATGACTGTCACTGTAGTAAATAGTGTCGATTTCCTTCGTTTTTACAAACCCGACAATATCGATACTGTGGGTAGTCTTCACCGGTACTTTATCGAAATCACTCTCCTCGAAGATAACATACTGGTTTTTGTTATATTCATAACCACGCACAGTCTCACTGATATTAAAATATTCCTTGTCTTCTGCACAATAAAGCACTTGTTTGGGACGTGTATGGCATTTCTTGTGCAGATAGTGAAAGTTCAGCGTTTTACTCTCGGTGGCGAGTGACATCTTTACCGGTATGGCAACCATGCCGAAACTGATTGCGCCTTTCCAAAATGATGCTGCCATTTTCTTCTCCTTCGGGTGAGTTTGATTACCCTGATTGTAGCTTAACCGGAGAAATTCTCCAACCACAAAATTGATAGTAGAATAGATGCGGCCGGAGTGATAAGCCACACTAATTTAGAATCATATTTTATCCATACTAATAAGTTTATCCAAAATTTCGAAGTTGTTATGAAATTGTTATATTTTATAATCAGGCTGTTTATGGGCTGTCGCCATCAATAATAATTTAAAACCTCAACCTCTAACTCGCTTGCCGTATATCTGATTAACCACATTCCAACACACTGTATTTTATTGACAGTTTTAACTGGATACCATAAGATACAGGAAAACATTTGGGGGTAAAATGAATATATCCTGTAGCACGGTATTATTTAACCAGCTAGATCTTTACGGCGCGCTGCAGCAATTGGCCTGGGCGGGATATGATGGGGCGGAATTGGCATGCTTGAAAAGTCATGCACGGCACATCGAACCCAATACCGATAAAGCGTATATCGATGAGATCAGATGGACTGCAAAAAAACATGGAATTCAATTGCCGGCAATCCACCTCGACGTAGATGGTAATTCCGTGACAGAAAAGATAAAGTCTGTGACGAAAATGTTCGAGGTCGCGGAAAAATTAGGCATTCCTGTTATCGCAATACCGGCATCAGGCAAGACCGGTGATAAAGAACTGACAAAACTGGAATTCAACTACATTGGGAAGTTGTGCGAACGGGCAGAGAATTATGGTGTTAAACTGGCAGTCAAATATCATAAGGGGGCTTCAATATATAACCTGGCAACGCTGATTCAATTATTTGATGAGGTAAAATCCCCTGCCCTGGGAGCTATTCTAGATCCCAGAGAAACATATAAAGCGGGAGAGGACTTTACTGAAGTAATCACCAAACTTGGTAAAAAAATTGTACATACACACATCCGTGACTACCCGGATGTTCGCCGAGATCCGGTCCCTCCGGAGGAACAAACACCCGGAAGAGGGGAAATCGATTTCCCGAAAATCCTTGGCGAGCTTAAAAAGGTCGGCTACGACGGTCCACTTTCACTGGTGATCGTGGGCGCATTTACTTATCCGTTGTCTAAACAAATGGGAATAGCAGCGGAATCCAGAGGTTATCTCAACCGATGCCTGCAAGAATTGAAATAATACACAATAACTGTTTTATGCAGCGGGACTGAAAAGGAGTGGCGATGGTAAAGGAATCTGTATGGTGGGAAAAACTCGGTAAACCTCAATATGGTGGGGAAATGGTTTTCCGGCTGAATCGGAAAATCGTAAATCTTGATCCTTATTACGGCGTGCACCTTACCCAGATACATACTGCCTGGATGGAAAAACTATTTGTGGATGATTGGACTTTGAATCCGGAGATTTATGATTATGTGAAAAACCAACGCCCCAACCAGTATGTAAAAGGCCACCTGGCCGAAAGCTGGGAATTCACCGACCCAAGCACCTTTGTCGTGCATTTACGCAAAGGAATACGCTGGCAGAACATTCCGCCGGCGAACGGACGTGAATTAATTTCAGAAGATGTAGCCTTTCATTTCCACCGGATGTATGGTCTTGGTTCCGGTTATTCTTCTCCCAGTCCGGCCCGCGCGGATGTGGCAGCATTCAAAGCGTTGAAATCTGTAATCACACCGGATAAATACACGGTTGTATTTAACTGGAGCACACCCAATAGAGAATTAATCATCGATGCTTTGCAGGAAGTCGGCACTACATTGTGCATTGAGAACCCGGATGTCGTGAAAAATTTTGGGAACACCCTGGATTGGCATCACGCGGTCGGCACCGGGCCGTTCATTTTAAAGGATTTTCAAGCTGACAGTCATGCCGATCTGGTGAGAAATCCGGATTATTGGGGACACGATGAAAGATATCCCGCAAATAAAATACCATACATCGATAAATTAAAGCTGCTGATAATCCCGGATCAAAAAACGGTACTGGCCGAAATGCGTGCAGGCAGAATTGACGCTGCCGATCAGATCTCACCGGTGCTGGCGCAAGAGATACGTAAAACAAATCCGGAAATAGTGCAAATAGCGCTGCCGCAAACAGCCGTGACTATCGATCCTCGTAATGATAAACCACCTTTTAGCGACCTGCGTGTGCGCAAAGCAATGCAGCTGGCAATTGACCTGAAGGGCCTCGCGAAGGATTACTACAAAGGAACTGTCGAACCTTATCCGTCGACATTAACAGGGCGGGAACTGACAGGATGGGGATTTCCATATGAGCAATGGCCGCAGGAATTAAAAAACGAGTACGTTTATAATCCGAAGGAAGCGAAAAAGCTTTTAGCCGATGCCGGTTATCCAGACGGGTTTAAAACGAACATTGTGGCCAATACCTCCGCGGACATGAATCTGTTGATGATCGTGAAATCATCTTTTGCGGACATCGGGATCGACATGGAAATTCGGCCCATGGAATCAACGGACTGGACCGATTATGTAATCACCCACCGCAAGCAAGACCAGTTGGCCTATGCCGCCGTTAACCCCTTCGGACACGGGTATGAACCGATCCGGCAACTCAGTCGTTTGCATACGGGATACTCCTCTAATTACTTAATGGTCAGTGACCCGATTTTTGATGCTTTCCAACCGAAAGCTTCGGCAGCAAAGTCCGACGCGGAGCTGAAACAGGTGCTTAAAGACGCGAATGAGTATATTGCCCGGCAGCATTTCGCAGTTTCTTTGCTGAAGCCAATGCAATTTTCTTTACATCAACCGTGGTTCAAGGGTTATCACGGACAGTTCGGTTCAGTTTGTTCACCTGCGGGCAGTCCCCAGCTGCTCTTCTTCTATCCAGCGCGATTCTGGATCGACCATGACCTTAAGAAGAAAATGGGAAACGAATAATTTCATGTGTTAAGGATTAGTCCTTTTGTTAGGGAAATATCATCCTTAAGGTTGTTGTGCGGAATTGACGCGAGTGTTAAATTACATATAGAAGTGTCAGGGAAAACGTTGAACCGCCTGCTGTAATTTGGTCACTTGGTATGCGGGGAGTAAATAGTGAAACCGGTCCTAAATGGAATTAGGATCGGTTTTATTTTTTTTAAGAAAATAACCGATGATGATTCCCGAAATAAAGGGAGTTGAAATGCCACAATGTCCGTATCCGGAAAACATTACAGACTGGTTATCCGGTGAAACAGAATCAAATTCACTCTATACGGCCTGGCACGAAGGCTACGAAGCGCATAAACTCGAGCTGATCGTCAAGGTACAATATCTGGAGATGCACATCAGCGACCTGGCAGAGGAAATCAGGAAACTGAAAGAATTAAGAAGAGACCTGGAAAAACAAAAGAATCAGTTAATTTAATAGACCGATACTCAGTAAGCAATGAACTGCCATCCGTAATTTGGTCACTTGGGCGGCAGCGAGCTAGTAGTGAAACCGACTGGATTATATAGAATCAAGTCGGTTTTTTGTTTAGTGAGAACTATTATTTTAGCAAAGGAATGAAAATGGGCCAATGTCCTTATGGAGAAACTTATACTAACTGGCTGACCGGTGAAGAGGAACCGAATCCTTTATATAATGCCTGGCACGAAGGATTTGAGGCTCATAAACTGGATTTACTGACCAAGGTCAAGTCCCTGGAAATAGCCATGCATGAACTTTTAGCGGAAGCTAAAAAGATCAAGGAATTAAAAAAAGAACTGGAAAAACAAAAAAGCGGATTATAACACGAGATTCAATGGGGCTAAGGTCTAAATTGATTGAAAAGCGTCCTAGTTAATGAAAATGATAAAAGCCGGGCAAGAAACTTGATGGGGTAGAAGGTAATAAGATGAGTGCAATGAAAGGTATCTGTCCAAAATGCGGAACGCGATATTGCGGCTGGGCGCTTACCAATCCATGTGAGAGAATATGTAAACAATGCGGCAGCGGTCTGGAAATATATAGGGACGGATTATGGCTCGGCACGGCCTATTCACCTTTCAACGCTCCGCAGTACAAAGTCAAATCTTCTGATTTCCGGGATTTGATTATTTATGCGCGGTAAAATTGCGACAATAAATGAGCTCAGATATTTAGGTTTTCGCGGTCAAATATTCATGAGCTTTTTCCAGCATTTCTGTCACAGGTAATTTTTGCGGGCATTTTTCCAGACAATCACCACATTTAATGCACTTATCAGCACGCTGTTCCGGGTTAAAATTTCTGGGAGTGCAATAGGCTTTACGTGGTTTTTCCGGAGCGTTAAAAATCACCGCTTCGTTGTACATACTGAAGATCCGAGGAATGTCTACGCCGTTAGGACATGGCATGCAGTAACGGCAACTGGTACAGGAGACCGGACCAGAAGCCATATAAGCGTCTCTGGCACGTTCGATGATCTTCAGTTCGTTTGAAGTTAGATTACGTGGTTGGGAATGCGCGGCAGCCGCCACATTTTCTACGACGTGCTGCATCTTGCTCATTCCGCTCAGAGTGACGGCCACTTCAGGATGATTCCAAACCCAACGTAATGCCCATTCCTGGGGAGATCGTTTAAAAGGCGCTTCTGCCCACACCTTTGCTACTTTTTCCGGTGGATTCGAAAGCCTTCCGCCTCTAATCGGTTCCATCACAACTACCGCCAGTCCCTTTTGATAAGCGTATTCCAGTCCTTTTGTGCCTGCCTGAAAATCCTCATCCATATAGTTATACTGGATCTGGCAGATCGTCCAATTATCGTAGGCATTGATGATTTCCTGCAACAGTTCGAAACTATCGTGGAAAGAAAACCCGAAATAGCCGATATAACCATCTTTAATCTTTTTATCTGCCCACTCCAGCACACCGAGACCGCGTACTTTTGTCCAGTTTGCCTTGTTTAAATGATGCAGCAGATAGAAATCAATTTTTTCAGTGTGTAATTTTTTCAATTGTTCGTTCAGACAGCGGTCGAAGTCACTGGCGGAGGTGATATCCGGACAGGGCAATTTCGTGGCAACCTTGACCTTCTGGGCATAGCCATCCTGCAGCGCCTTGCCGATGACGACATCGGCATTACCTGCGTGATACCCGTAGGCTGAATCGATATAATTAACGCCGTGGTCAATGGCGTAACGCAACATTTTTATCGCTTCCGGTTCATCAATGTCGCCCCAATCAGCGCTTTTCACGGGCAAACGCATAGTACCAAAACCGAGTGCCGAAACTTTCCAATCCACTCTACCAAATTTCCGATAATCCATTCTTCCGCTCCTTCTTTTTAGCTATTTTTCCGCTTTCTCAGGACAACTTTAGCTCAACTAATACTCAACAAATATGGATTAACCTTTCGCCGTCAGGAATGCATGGGCTTTATCAAGAAGCTCCGGGATAGGTAAATTCTGGGGACATTTTTCCACACAGATTTCGCACTTTATACAATTTTCCACGCGCTCTGACTTATCCAGCATATTAGGATCACTGTAGTAACTGCGTAATCTTTGCGGTGAATTATGTATTACCGCTTCATTGTACCATCCGAAAATGCGGGGGATTTCAACGCCGTTAGGGCAGGGCATGCAGTACCGGCAGCCGGTACAATCGATTGGCCCCATAGCACGATAGGTATCTCTTACGCGCGCGATCAACGCCAAATCTTCTGCGGTAAGATTATGAGGTTGGGAATGTGCCGCGAAAGCGACATTCTCTACCACTTGTTCCATTTTGCTCATGCCGCTAAGGACTACAGAAACCTCAGGGTGATTCCAAACCCAACGCAATCCCCATTCCTGAGGCGTTCGCTGTATTTTTGCTTCCTCCCAAATTTTAGCCACATTTTCCGGCGGGACGGTTAGCCGCCCGCCGCGTAGCGGCTCCATAATAACTACCGCTAAATCTTTTTCATACGCGTACTGCAAACCGCGCGTGCCGGCCTGAAATTCTTCGTCCATAAAGTTATATTGTATTTGTGCCACTGTCCAGTTATCATAGGAATCGACGATTTCCTTAAAAAGGTCGTAGTGATCGTGGAATGAGAACCCGAAATGAGCAATACGTCCGTCCGCAATTGCTTTATCAGCCCATTTGAAAATGCCGAGTTTAACCATTTTCGGCCAGACCAGCCGGTTCAGATGATGGAGTAGATAGAAATCGATTTGTTTGGTCTGTAATCTTTCCATTTGTTCTTCAAGACAGCGGTCGAAATCCGCGGTCGAGTTTACGACGTGACAAGGTAGTTTTGTCGCTACTTTTACCTTACTCCGGTAGCCGTCCTGCAGCGCCTTGCCGATAACAATTTCACTATTACCGCGGTGATAACCATGCGCTGAATCTATGTAATTCACTCCATGGTCGATGGCATAGCGCATCATTTTGATCACTGCAATCTCATCGACATTGCCGTGATTACCATCAATAATCTGCAACCGCATCGCGCCGAAACCCAGGGCAGAAGCTTGCCAATCCAGTTTACCGAATTTCCGATATTTCATGTTTACCGCTCCTTTTTTATTACCGCCCGACTAATTTAAACTGAATCTATTTAAGGTTATATATTATCAAGGTACGTATTTATTTTCCAGTTCCAGCCAGAAATCATTTCCTTTCAGCCGCCGGGAGTTTTCCAAGGCGCGCGGACCTCGTTCGGGAGTATAATCTCCGGTTTCATAGATTTCCTGATAGACGCCGAATAAAGCATCAACGACGGCGCTACGCGGTGAATATCGCGGAACCCACATTTTAGCGCCGACCTCTTCACAATCTTTCGCGGTAAATCCGTGCGGTCCCATGCCCCATATCATTACTTTGGGCGCGCCCATAGCTATAAAAAACTTCCGCAGTCCTTCTTTATCCTTTTCTTTGAATTTTGCCTGTGGTGGAGGAGTCTGCGGCTGGATGATATCAACGCCCAGTTTTACGCAGGCTTTGGCCCTGGCCACCACCTCATCATCACCGATAACAGCGCCGGCATCGATACGGGAAATAATGATAAAGTCTTTATCCAGTTTATTCCGTGCCTCCACAATAGCGCCCATTTTACCCAGATACTCTTTCTGCGGCAATACTTCTACCAGATTATGCGGGTCTCGAGCCCGCATCAGATGTTGACGGTCGCTGATGACAATCCCGGCGATACCAGCCCGGATGAACGATTCCGTACTGCGGTAGGCAGCTAACGCGCCGCCAAATCCGTCCTCAGCTTCGACAATTAAAGGAATATCGATTGAGTTCGCGACATATCCGGACAGGTTAACGACCTCAGTAGCGGTAGTGAGGCCGATGGAAGGCAAACCAAATTGCGCATCCCCGGTCATGCTCGAGGCCAGCAATACCGCTTTAAATCCTACAGCTTCGATAACCCTGGCTGAGAGGCAATCGTGGGCGGCCGGTATGACTAATACATGGGGTTCGTTTAGTGTTTTACGCAGCAAGGTCGTTTTTTTCAATGACTCACCTTCCTAGGTATTACGTTGAGTACTTAAGCACTTATACGGATTTGGACATGTGTTTACTATTTTATATGAGTATAGCATAGAGAAATTATATTTTAGTAACAGGAAAATCAGAGACCTCTCGTTTGAGAGGTCTCTGATAGCCCATTATTAGTTTATTAAATGAATTGAGTGACTAGTGCCCAAATGATTTCTTTACACCGCTATCTATCCAATACCGCGCCGTATAAAAACCAGCAACGTTGGAAAGAGCATAGGTCTGAGCGTTGTAACCTTTGAGCCACGGCTGATACAGGGAGAACAGGTCAGGCTGCAACAAAGACAGGGCGTAATGCTGTTCCGCAACCATTTTATTGGCATCAGCGACGATTTTCTTGATAGCATCGACGCTGGACGCATTCATAGCTGCAGGATAGAAGGCATCAAAAACAGGATCGCTGACCAAACCGAAATCAGCCGGGTAACCTGTCCTGAATAATTGCAGCATCCTGATAGGGGAATAAGAGTTGCCGAGCGGACCGCCGGAACGGAAAGCCATGGCGTCCTCATTATGGCCGCGTAATACAAAAGTCACCCAGGAGGCAGCATCCATCGGGCGAATTTCCATGGTAACGCCAATTGCGGACAGATTAGATGCAACGATCTGCATCAAATCCATATCTTTGGTGCTATCCGCTACAACATCTGTCTTAAAACCATTAGGATAACCGGCAGCAGATAGCAGTTTTTTAGCGGCGACCGGGTCGAATTTATATTCGTCTTTCAGGGATTGCGACCATTGTTCGTAGGGATAACCCCAACCTGTCATGAAATAAGAGGTTAGCGTATCGGGGACCGCTGAAACGGTGCCCTGATAGTACGTGTTAGCTAAGGTAGGCAGGTCGATAGCCATCTGCATTGCCCTGCGGACATTGATATCATTAAAAGGCGGCTTGTCTACACGGAATGAAATACCATTAGCGCTTTGCGGCACAGACAATTGCACGATCTCAGGATTTGTTTTCTTCATAGATTGCGCATCCGGTAAGGAAACTTGTTCGGTAAGGTCAATTTTAGCCGTGCGCATTGCGGCCAGGTTGGTCGCAGCATTAGTAATAATCAGGAATGTGAGTTTGTCGACATAAGGGAGTTTATTTTGAGGATAACGTTCGTCAACGGCCCAATAATCCGGATTCTTCACCAGTGTGGCTGAACCGTCAGAGACATAATCCTTAATAATAAACGGTCCAGTACCGATGGCGTGATGCCAATCACCCACGTCTCCCCATTGGGCAACTGCTTCTTTCGCCACGAAGTTTTGTGAACCGGTACCCTGGTCCAGCATTGTTTCCTGGATATACTCAGGGTTAGTAATTCTCCATTTAAATACTACAGTGTATTTATCGGTGGCGGTTACGCCCGTCAGGTCAGCACGTGAACTGACATCTGACACGGCAAACGGACTTGGTTTTGTAAAGCCGCCGCCCAGACCGTACATGCGGTCAAAATTCCAGACTACATCATCGGAAGTAAACTCACGGCCGTTGACGGGCGGGATATTTTGCCAGTGGATACCCTGGCGCAAATGGACGATAAAGGTACTGGTATCAGGCATTTCCCAACTGAGCGCCAAATTCCCTTTCACATAGTCAGGCGGGCGGAATGTCATGCCATAGGCAAATACTTTCGGGTCCAATGTCCAGTCATCACACCAGAGTTGTTCGATCCAGCAATTCATGACGGATGTCCCACCGGTGAGGTAGGGATCAAATTGCACGATGTTCGAGTTCAGGGAAGCTGTCAACTGACCGCCATATTGCGGTTTGCCGAGGGAGTCATACCAATGGGCGCCTGTCGATGTGGGAGTAGTGGTGGTAATTGGCTTGGTTACAGCGTTGGTAGAAGTCGTTGTGGTAATGGAAACTTGTGCCGAAGTTGTTGTAGTGGCAGGTTTCGATGTAGTAGTGGTCGTGGTTGAGCTATTACAGGATGCAAGTATCAAAGCAGACACGATTAAGATACTTAAACCTAACCAGATAACGCTCTTTTTCATTTCTCCTCCTTCTTGAATTAATAGTAAAGATTTAGACAACATTGTACTAGTACTGAGCATGATTGTCAAGGTAAAATAAGCCACTAAATAACCTGGTTAGAACCTCACCCTCTGACTCCCACTCCACAAAAGAATTGGTCAGCTATTCGTAGATTTAACCGGCGGCTTTTGCCGCGGGCCTCTGAGAACAGAGGGAATAATCGCAAACAGGGTGACGATACCAAGTATAAAACAGGCGTGATTGATGGCACTCAGAAACATGGGGATTTCATTAGCGTTGTTGAGTTGGGTACTGCCGACAATTTGTGAAAGTCTGGCATATGGCATGACCAACGTCATCAGCAATAACGAAAACGGTACGCTAAGAACGCCTCCGGTGGTGTTAAATGTCATACGAATACCATTAGCGACGCCGCGCTTCTCAGCTGGAACGGAACCCATCACAGAACTGATATTGGGAGGTCCGAACATCGCGCTGCCCAGGCCAAATAAAACCAGGCTGATCAAGACGGCGCTATACGAAGATTTTTGATTAAGCGTTGAAAACCAGATCAGCGCTGAGGCATTTAGGAGCAAACCGATCGAGCTCAGTACCTGGCCGCCATACCGATCGGCTAATCTGCCACTGATGGGACTGATACAGAAGATAATGATTTCCATGGGGATGAGCAGAATGCCGGTTTTTGCCGCGCTGTAACCCAGAATCAATTGGAGATATAATGACCGGAGAAACGGCCCGCAACTGAAAGAGAGTGAATTCATAAAGCCGGTCAAACTGCCCGCAGCAAACAATCTGATCTTGAACAGCGTAAGGTCGAGCGTTGGATGTTTTTGCTGCAGTTCAACGAATACCACCACTACAAATATCGCAATGCCGCAAGCCAATATGATCAAGTTCCGCACGGAAAGAGGGTCACCGATGGCCAGCGCTACCAGGACAGTCGTGACGGCGATGCAATACAAAATCGAACCGGCGTAATCGAATTTTTCACCGACTGGACGAAAACTGACTTCTTTCAACCGCAAATATCCCCAGACGGTGCCGAAAATTCCGATAGGCACATTGATCAAAAAAATCGATTGCCAACCAAAATAGGAGATCATCAAACCGCTGAGCGTATACCCGGTAATCGCCCCCAGGTTAGCGGCCATTATGGTCATACCCAACCCACGGCCTAGTTCGTTTTTCGGGAATGCATCGGTGATAATCGCGACACTGTTAACCAGCATTAAAGCAGAACCGGAGCCCTGCAGAAACCGGGAAACCACCAGCTGTTCACCGTTTTTGGATAATGCACAAAACAGCGAACTGAGCGTGAAAATAGCAAATCCCAGGTTGTAAAGTCTGACCCGTCCGTACAAATCAGCGAGCCGGCCGAGTAAAACGGGCAAGATGGTCATCATGAAGGTATAGCCGGTGATAATCCAGATACCTTGACTAATGGTGGCGTGGATGTGTTCGAGAATGGTGGGCAGTCCGATAACGACGATACTGGAATCCAGACTGCCCATGAACATACCGACGGTGGCAACCGACAAAACCACCCATTTATATTCCAATTTGAATTTCATTGAGTTTCAGCTTCGTACCGCATGTTTACAATTATTGACCCCGCAACCCGATGACGCTGATGGATGTAACTGTGTGATAATTTACCCGCCGTAAATTTATTATTGTCACTAATATATATGAAGTCTGTACAAATAATCAAGATTCAAGTCAGTTAATAGTTTTGAGTTGTCCGTTGATAACATAGTGCCGAATAAGGACATACGGGCTCAAAGGCACGTGGTACTATTTGGGTGGTAGAATGCCCATTTTTTTCGATGTATGGTCGCGGCCAAGGTAGAAGTTCAACCATGATGAAGAATGTTGGAGTTCCCAGTTGCAGGGCGGGACGACGTTTTTGGTGATAGAGTTTTCTTCCTTAGATCTTTTCAGGCGGATATAGGCTCTTACCCAGATACATTGCTTTTCCGTTGGGTAGACTTCACACCAACCTTCGTGACTGCCGCCACAGGGGCCATTGCGCTGTCCCTTCGGGCATTGTGACATCGGGCAGATGAAAGCGGTGTCAAACAAGGCGCAATCACCGCAGTCCATGCAATCGTAAAGGACAACCTTGTTGACATGTTCGAACTTGTGAAAAGCGCTGCGCATGCGGGGTCCTTTGTCTATCGCTTTGGCAAGAGGCGTCAACCCTTTAAAGACGAAGCTATGTGGATTAAAGAGGCTTTTGTGCACCAGGCGGGAGAAACTGTAAATCGGGGGATTAGCAGGTTTTGATGTTTTCGCGGCTAAGGTCGCGGTGTTCAAACCGTTTTTTTCGTCTTTCTGGAAAAGGTAAAAACCATCTTTTTGCGTGAAATCGAACTCCGCCACCAGTTCCTCCCAATTCGATGCGAATTCTTCCCCTTTATCGATAATATATTCCACCATATCGCAGGTAATGCCATGTCCGCCGATGTGCGCACCATGATAACCCATCCCTTTGGCAAAAGCATACATTTTAGCAGCCCGATCGAGTCGGGCTCCTTTGCCTTTATCCTGTTCTTTACGTTCTTCATCGAGTTTAGCGAGTAATTTATCGGTTACCACGCATCCAGGAATTTTATTGGTATTCATTGCCCTTCCGGCACCGTAAGGCAGAATAAAAATGTTGGCCATAACCGGCGTATTGTAGTTATTTATCCGCAGCCATTGTAATAATTCATGAAATTTGCGGGCGTCATATCCCACCTGGGTAACCAGGAATTTCGCACCGGCGTCGATCTTCATTTTCAGTTTGTAATATTGACCCATCAGTTCTGCTTCGGTTTGTTTAAAAGGAGAAATCGCAGCCCCGGGAAAAAAGTCAGTGGGCGTAATGAAGATTTTCTTGCCGAGCGCTTCATATTCCAACCCTTTATTGAGCGCTTCTACCAGTTGCAATCCGTGGACCGAGTCCAGGTCGAAGACTGGCTTGGCGGTACCATGAAAGCCGGCAGAGGACGGATAGTCGCCGGTCAGGATTAACAGATTTTTTACATGTAGCATGGATAATCCATGCAGTATACTTTCGCTTTCGTTTCTGTTTTTATCGCGTAAAGCCACATGTACCAGTGGTTCGACACCGGCCCTTTTAATCTCCGCAGCAAACATTTCAGGGGAAATAGCCGGGGCACCGCCGGGATTATCGGTCAGACTGATGGCGTGAATCTTACCTTTAATGGCGGCTTTATGAGCATTTTCAATCACTTCTTGCTGTGTTACTTCAAAAGCGCCTCTTCCCGGAATCAGTTCCCAGGTTACGCAAAAAGTATTTGGATTCAACAATGCGTCTTTTAAGCGATTCCCGGTTAATTCAGCCATTTAGGCGTCCTTTTCGTCATTTATGCGGGTAGCGGCTGGGAAGATAGTATTGTTAGTATAACAAATATATAGATACAGGCCAATGTAGAATATGAAAAATGCATAGCGTCCCGTTTCCTAATAAAAGACAAACGTTGGAATAAATAACGGTTCTTATAGTACAATAGTCAATACAATGAATACCGAATTCCGCAAATTGCCCGGTGTCGACCAGATGCTATTATATCCACAAATAGCGGCGTTGGAATCTGAATATCCACGCTCTTTTATTGTGAATATGGTTCGTAAGCAATTGGACGCGGCAAGGCAAGATATCGAGAAGGGGAAACCATGTCCTGCAATCAACGAGATTGCACTATCGGTACAGTCGAACATCGACGAACTCAGCAATCCCGGTTTACGGCCTTTGATTAACGCCACCGGGGTATTATTACATACGAACCTCGGACGGGCACCGTTAAGCAAACAAGCCATTACCGCAATGAGTGAAATATCCGCCGGATACAGTACTCTGGAATTTGATGTAATAAAGGGTGTCCGAGGGTCACGCCAGACCTACATCGAACAGCTGCTGTGTGAAGTGACAGGCGCTGAAGCCGGATTGGTAGTCAACAATAATGCCTCGGCGGTATTGCTGGGACTGAGCGCATTGGCAAAGAGAAAAGAAATCATCGTTTCCCGCGGACAGGCCGTAGAGATCGGGGACAGCTTCCGCATTCCGGATGTAATGCGGCAAAGCGGGGCAAAACTGGTGGAAGTGGGCACTACAAATTGCACATACGCCCGCGATTATGAGAACGCCATCACCAGTTCTACTGTCGCTCTGTTACGGGTACATTCCAGTAATTTCAGGGTAGTGGGATTTACCAGCGAAACCACCATCGAAGAACTGGTAGAGGTCGGGAAAAGACACAACCTGCCGGTTTTCGACGACCTGGGCAGCGGTTGTTTGCTGGATACCACAGCTTACGGCCTGGCTGCTGAGCCGTTAGTGCAAAATAGCATTACGGGAGGGGCAGCGCTGGCATTCTTCTCCGGTGACAAACTAATGGGTGGACCCCAAGCCGGTATCATCGCGGGTAAAAAAGAATATGTTGATAAACTCCGGCGCCATCCGCTGGCACGCGCCGTGCGTATCGATAAAATCAGACTGGCTGGCCTAATCGCAACTTTGATACATTATCTGAAAGGGGAAGCTGCCAACGTAATCCCTGTCTGGCAGATGATTTCAGCCGACTTAAAAGAAATCGAACGAAGAGCACAAGTGCTTGCCGCCGCGACTAATGGTTTTGGTAAAGTAATCGATGGGGAAAGCATGGTGGGCGGCGGGAGTTTACCCGGTGGAACGCTGCCGACTAAACTAGTAGCAATCAGCATCGAAGGCAAGAAAAATACCTCTTATGTCCTGAAAATAAGCCAGGAATTAAGAAACTACAAAACACCAATAATCGGACGAATCAATGAAAATGTCCTGCTGCTGGACCCTCGTTCCGTGATGCCGGAAGCAGACTATATCATTTTGCAGGCGTTAGCTGAAATCACCGGGCGTATCAAATAATCACTTTTATTACAGGAGATAGGTTTGTTCGTTCTGGGAACTGCCGGGCATATTGACCACGGCAAATCAGCGCTCGTTCAAGCATTGACAGGCATGGACCCTGACCGGCTTTCGGAAGAAAAGGTACGGGGCATGACCATCGACCTGGGTTTTGCATGGCTGAAACTGCCGAGCGGGCGAGAAATCGGGATTGTGGACGTACCCGGTCACGAGCGTTTTGTCCGGAATATGCTGGCCGGCGCCGGCGGTATCGATATTGCCATGCTGGTAATCGCGGCTAATGAAGGTATAATGCCGCAAACTAGAGAGCACCTGGCAATATTAAACCTGCTGGGAATTGCAAAGGGCGTCGTGGCGCTGACCAAAAGTGACCTGGTAGACACCGAGTGGCTGGATTTGATTAAGCTGGATGTAGAAGAGCTGTTGAAATCGACTACACTGGCCGGTGCACCGATCGTGCCGGTATCGGCAGTAACGAAAGAAGGACTGTCGGAATTAGTTGACATAATAGACAATTTACTCGATAATACACAACCGAAAAAAGATAAAGGCAAGCCGCGCTTGCCAATTGACCGGATATTTACTATTGCCGGTTCTGGCACCGTTGTAACTGGGACGTTGATCGATGGTTCGCTGAATCTGGGACAGGATGTTGAAATTATTCCGGGCGGGTTGAAATCAAGACTGCGCGGTTTACAGACACACAAGGCGGGCGTAACCACCGCTATTCCGGGGAGCAGGGTGGCGGCCAATATAACCGGCCTCAATACTACGGATTTACAGCGTGGGGATACACTGACGCGTCCCGGTTGGCTAACTCCAACCACTATGGTGAGCGCCAAGTTGAACATTCTACAAGACGCCAAACACCCGTTGAAACATAATGCCGAACGCAGTTTCTATGTACTGGCGGCAGAAGCAACAGCAAAAATCCGGCTGCTGGACACAGAAGAGATCAAACCCGGCGGCAATAGCTGGGTACAATTAATGCTGGACCGACCGCTGGCAATTGTAGACGGCGACCATTTCGTAATACGGTCTACAACGGAGACTTTAGGCGGAGGAGTCATCATCGATGCACATGCCCGCAGAATGGCGCGGTTTAAACAGGAAACGATCGAAAATTTAAAAGTACGGGAAAAAGGCTCGCCGGAAGAGCTGATAATTGCCCGTTTAGAAGCTAAACGGTGGCTGGAACTGTCTGAACTACTAACACAAATTGCTTGGCCCCCGGATGATGTCAAACTAATAATTGAGGGTTTGATCAGCCGGGGTGAAGTCTTACAACTGGGCCAAGGTGAACACAGCTTGCAATTAGCACTAACGGCATGGAATACACTTATATTGGAAGCGCGGAATGCAGCGAAAGAATACCATAACAAATTTCCGGTGCGCGCGGGTATCCCCAAAACAGAATTGTCCAACAGGTTGAAGTTGGGAAAATACGCGCCGCTAATTCTGGATAGATTGATTACCGACAAAATCTTGAGCGAAGAAGGGGCAGCGGTACGTTCACCCGATTTCCTAGTAAAACTATCCGCACCGCAGCAGAACAGTATAAACGTTTTTTTGAAAGCACTGGCGGAGCAGCCATACGCACCGCCTACGGAATTGATTCCCGAACCCGACCTCTTAAATCTGCTCATCGAAAAGAAGCAAGCAGTTAAATTGACCGAAGGTGTTGTGCTGTCCTGGAAAGCGTATGAAGAAATGGTCACCGGGGTGCAGGTTCAACTGGCCGCCAAAGGCAAAATTACGCTGGCAGAAGTTAGGGACCGCTTTCTTACCAGTCGGAAGTACGCGCAAGCCCTCCTTGAGCATCTAGACGCGGAGAAGATCACACGGAGGGTAGGGGATGAACGAGTAAAATACTAACAGAGAATAAATACCAAATATCAACTTTTCAATGACAAACAAATATTAATATTCAACAAAATAATCAATAGTCAATTTAAAATTGTTTATTTATTGGTAAGGATATCGGGGTTCTGGGCATGGATCCAGCGGGTTTCCTGTTCTTTGCGTTTCCTTTCACGTTCTTCCAATTGTTCTATTCTTTTCAACAGGCCTTCATGGTCTCTCCGGTACTTTTCCACCTCCGCTTCCATTTCAGGCACACGTCTCATGGCGTCAAAGGCTCTGATTATTAAATCAATCATCTGATCGAGGGAAACTTCACGCGGTGTCACCGGTAGGGTAATAGATTTGGTTTCAGCGGCAGTTTTAACCTGCGGCGGTGTTTGGAGGGGCACCGAAGATACCGGCAGGGGAGGAGCAACTGCGGCACTGCCAGCAGCGGCAACCTGTAACAATCCAATGCGGACAAAATCTTTACGGTAGAGATCGATGGCCTGGCGGCTTACTCCAAATTGCGCGCCGATAGTTTGAGAACTTTTACCTTCCTTTAAAAGTTGCAGGACAGTATTACGATCGACGATTGCTTTCCTTGCCATACTTACCTTCACCTATTATTACTTCAATAGTAGCATGGTGCCAATTTAGTGTCAAGCAATAATTATATTCTTCCTCAAGGTAATTCCTGAGTATACGGCTTAACATCCTTTAATTTCTTATTACCCTGACGCTTGGCCAGAAGAGCCGTATATTTAAAAACATTTTTTGCTTTACCCTGGATCATTAGTACTTGCTTCATTGCTTGCCTCCTGAAAGTCATTTACTTGCATAACGAAGTATAGCAAGTAATATGAAGTAATGCAAGTATCTATAAAGCAAGTTAAGACATAATGGGCAAGTTTAATAAGTTGTTTGAAAGAATGAATAAGCAAGTAATACTTGCACAATGTCACTCAAGGTCTCTGAATCGCGTAAATGCTAAACGGGAAGTCTTGAACAAATTGAAAAACAAGAATTTTATAAAATTTATTTTGATGATTATTGGCGGGAGCGTATGGGGGTCGAACCCACCTGAGACATATTCATGCCCCTCAACGGATTTGAAGTCCGCGGAGCCCACCGGGACTCAGCCGCTCCCTCGTACGGTAACATTGTCAGTATAAATCAGATTCAATATCGGTGCAACCTGATTTCCATTAAAAAACAGGTGTACCCACGGAGTATATAGACCCCGTGGGTACCTACCCCCCAACCACCGCAACCCAATATCAGGTAATATCCGGAAACTGATCCAGGTCAGACCGAAACGACTTCTTTAACTTCGGGCAGTTTTGATTTTAGTATCCGCTCTATTCCCATTTTTAGCGTCATCGTAGACATCGGGCAACAACCACACGCCCCAGTTAATCTCAGGCTTACGACTCCATCTTTCACACCAACCAATTCCACATCACCACCATCGGCCTGTAAAGACGGCCTGATCTGTTCTAAAATATTCTCAACTGTTTCGCTCATTTCCGTTCCTCCTCATCCAATCTTCCATAATATTAGACCTGCAGTTGAAGCCTGTCTGCGACTTTTGTCGCAAACGCCGAAGAAGGATATTTATGCTGTTTAATAGTTTACATAACTATTCTTTCGAATTCGTTGTAAGCAAAAATAAATCCTGCACAGTATGATTTTAATCACTGCTTAAACTGCTGGTAATACGTAAACTAAAAATGCGGATGAGCTAAATGTTGAAAACGGAAGTGGAGTAGATGTTCAGTAAATGCCCGGGGCAGGACATGCGCAAATTAAGAGTAGAAATGCACAAATGCCCGAATTGCGGCGCTGATGTTGAGCTATTCTCCGACGAAACCAGGATCAGGTGCCAAAAGTGCGGTGCGATGGTATTTCGGGAGCAAATGCCTTCCTGTATTGAATGGTGCACATCGGCGCGGCAGTGCCTGGGCGAAGAACGTTGGCGGCAACTGATGGGTGATAAAGACAGTAAACCGATTCTGCCAAACCCGGAAGGAGATTTAAAATAACCGTCAAAAAATTGCGTAAAGTAATCAAGATAGTCTGGCAGAATGCCCGCAAGGTGCGATAAAGATAGAAGAACGTGCTGCAGAAGATTTTGATGAGCTCACCGCAAAACAGCATCAACAAGCAGTTAAACTCATTACTAAAAAAATATCCGGCGACTGTCCATCAAGTCTAGTGAGGAAATTACATACCAGCAAGGATGAAAAATTACCCGGTGGATGTTCTTCAGCAACTGTCCAGGAAATTAGTCGAAATGATATGGAAGTTGAATTCCGTGCCAATCAACTGTCCCAATTACGCCATTGGCCGGTGCAATTGACACTGGTGCCGGCGACCACATCATTCCTGAAAAGCGCCGATTCGTGCTGCGACAGATTGCACGGCGTTTGCTTATGCCTGTTTTCATCAGGATTTTCTGAAAAATAATGCTTTATTAGTGGCATGTCCGAAACTGGATAATTTTAACGCGTATCTGGAAAAACTGACCCAGATTATAGGCAACTCCGGAATGAAGAGTCTGACGGTGGTGCATATGGAAGTACCGTGCTGTTCCGGACTTGTTTTTATGGAGAGGAAAACAATTGAGAACGCCGGGAATAAAATCTCATTCAGGGAAGTTACGATTGGGATGAACAGGGAGATTAAGTCCCGTTGACGCACAGGCACGGAGACCTGTGTAACTAATAACATTATATTCACGGCTTTGATATTTTGAAATGCCACTCTCTCATAATCTCTTCCCGATCGGGAGAGAGTTTGCCTTCTAGTTCTAATCTAAAAAAGAGCCCTTCTGAGAAGGGCTCTTTTTTAAACGTCGTTGATCTAATTATTTCTTTTGCCTCAGGCGTGAATCCAATGGTCCTTTTGTTGATTCTTTTGAGACCAGGATGATAGTAGCCTTACCCGGCATGACCATCTCGTTTCTCTGGTTTATTGCTGTTGTTTCTATGTCAACGCAGCGTTCCCCGTTATCGTCAATATATTTGTCTACGACCTTTCCCTCGAGACGTACTACATCCGCAAAATAGACAAATCTCCGAAATTCCACATGAGTTTTCTTTAACCAGCCATCGTCTCCCATCCAATTTGTCAATAGATGCATTTGCCAGGTGTGTCGCTGGAATCCGATGTCGTATGGTAAAGGAAGCCCGCCTTGAGCAAACGCAGCGGCCTTATTATAATGAACGGAGAAAATCGGCTCTAACGCCCCGGTGTCGGGGTCACGATATGCCCAGGCCGGGTGTGTCTGATAGTTACGGAGCATGACACCGTGGGCAGCGAGTCTGGCGATCGGTGCGCCTCCACCGATAAGATAGGCGATCTCATCCGTCATTCCCAGCGGTCCTTTTGTTATAGGCTGCAAGGTTTCGCCAACCACAACGTCTTCCCAATAACGAATTGTAGAACCCCTTGCTTGTTCGGCAAGTATCTGTTCTTCAATCTCTTTTAACTCTTTTTCGGCCCATTGGTGAGGCAATTTCATAGCTGAATCTCTTCCTTTTTGCCTTGCCTTCAAACGTTCCATTCTAGTAACGAACCAGTTTACTTTAGCTATAAGTTCGTTATTTTGATTACGGTAAGTATTTTCTTTTTTGTTAACAATTACTTTTTCAGCAAAAGAACTTGGCTTCGGTCCATCAAAACCGTTGAATTGGCATTGCGGTGTAATCTTGTCGTTTCTATAAATTGGTTTGTAAAACTCGGCATCCGTTGAACTATGAAAGCCGCCCAGCCCTTTCCAACCAAAATTAATCCCGGCAAAAACAGCAAAAACCCATGAAGGTGGAGCTATGATTGAACCAAACCGGGTCTTTTTAGCATATTCTTCGTTCCGCCAGAGTGGGTTTGGATCTCCAATACCATCCGCAAATTTTAGGATGGCCATTCTGGTTGCCTCTTCGTTGTTTATCCCCTGGTCTATACGGAGGATTATTCCTGTTTTAGCCCTCATCTCAGCGATCAATTCGTCGGTGAAGACTCCTTCTGTCATATTGACTTTTTTAGTTGGTTCGGTTGTCATTTTATTTTTCTCCTATCGGTTAACTATTCATCATGGTTTACGTTTACTCGTCAATTATATGCACCGGACTTATACAGTTTTGGCCAGCATCAATTCTTTCTTGCGGTAGTGTTTGGATACCTTGGAAGGCGGAATGAAATTCTTATCGTGAACATCGAGCTGGTTTTTCGCATTATCCCGCATTAATTCCAAAAAAGACTCTAACTGTTCGATTTTTTCCGGCGTTAACCCGGACATCACTTTTTGTAAAAAAGCGCGTTCGGACGATAACTGCAATGCTTCTTCACCCTTTTCGGTCAGTTTTACCTTAACACGCCCACCGCCGGTATTATTTTTAGATTTAGTAATCAGGCCCAGTTTTTCCATGCGGATCAGGATATCGGAAATCGCACTTTTATGTTCATACGCGTACCGGGATATTTCCGAAGGGGAGGCTTCACCCCCCAACGCATGGAGCAGGAACAATATATATGCTTGTACCGGCAATACGTTGTGCTTGGATAACTCCAAACGACGCAGCTTTGCGATCAAATGATAAACGATGCTTAATAGCACCCAGATATCGTATTCCTTTTCTCCGTCTTGACTCATGTACGTTTCTTCTCTCTCAACTTATTAATCGCGCTGACGATATCAGGCAGTTTAACATTGTAATTGCTTATTGTATAATATATACAACAACGAAGTACGTATACGTACTTGCTAACATATTATAAGCCGTTCTAATAAATAAAAGCAATATTATTAAATAATAAAGAATTCCCTAACGGTTTTTATTTTATTCCGCGGTATAGTCGTAAATAATAAATGGAGATGACCTGCTGATGGTAAATAATAAAGGAATGCTGAGCGCTTACCGGGTATTGGATCTAACCAATGAAAATGGATATTTGTGCGGGAAAATGCTCGGCGATATGGGCGCCGATGTGATCAAGATAGAAAATCCACGGGGAGACAGCGGACGTAAACTGGGGCCGTTTTATCAACAGATCCCTGACCAGGAAAAGAGCCTTTATTGGTTCGCGTATAACCTGAATAAACGCGGTATCACTCTGGATATTGAAACCGCGGACGGACAGCAGATATTAAACCGTTTGATCAAGAAGGCCGATTTCATTATAGAATCGTTTGATTCCGGGTATCTGGAAAGTCTTGGTTTGAGTTACGAGAAAATCCACGAAATCAATCCCCGTATAGTCATGACTTCGATCACACCGTTCGGACAAACCGGCCCTTATAAAGATTTCAAAGGGTCCGACCTGGTAGTGATGGCAATGAGCGGACTAATGTATATTACCGGCAATCCGGATTCTGCCCCACTAAGGATAAGTTTCCCCCAGGCATTTTTACTGGCATCGGCACATGCTGCGGCTTCGAGCATGGTCGCGCACTACTATCGTGAAACCAGCGGCGAGGGACAGCACGTAGACGTCTCCGCCCAGGAATGCGCCTTATGGGAAATCGCCAACGGTATCCCGCTGTGGCAGGTCAGTCATATTTTATATAAGAGAGCCGGTTCATTTCTCTCCGGCCGCTGGTCAGACACCAAACAACGGCTATTATGGCAATGCAAAGACGGCTTCGTTTCCTTCTATATATTAGGTGGGCCGTCCGGAATCAAGACAAACCAGGCAATCGTTAAGTGGATGATAGAAAAAGGCGAGGTACCGGAATACCTGAAAAATTACGATTGGAAAACCCTGGACATGCTGAAACAGACGCAAGAAATGCAAGACCGGTTGGAAAAACCGATCGGAGAATTCTTTCTGCGGTTCACAAAATCAGAACTTTACGCAGAATCATTTAAACGCGGGATTATGCTGTATCCGGTGTGTAACGCCAAAGACATCCAGGAAAATGCACAATTAAAAGCCCGCGACTACTGGGTAAACGTGAGGCACCCGGAATTATGCGCGGATATTACGTACCCGGGCGCATTTGCCAAATTATCAGAAACTCCACTTGCATTTAATAAACGTGCACCGCTGATCGGCGAGCACAATTCGGATATTTATGAAAAGGAATTAGGTATGTCCAAAGTCGAACTAGCGTTATTACATCAATCCGGGGTTATCTAGGTTCTTTTGATATTGATTACGAAGGGGATTAAAAATGGATAAGAAAGTTTTTAACGGACTGAAAGTCCTTGATTTCGGGTGGGTGATTGCCGGACCAATGACCTTGAAATACCTGGCCGATTACGGCGCAACAGTAGTTAACCTGGAATCTTCACAACATCCGGACCTGTTACGCACATCCGCGCCGTTTAAGGACAACACCCCGGAAATCGATAATTCCGGCTATTTCGCCTATTTAGCCGGTAATAAATACAGCATGACATGCGACCTTGACCAGCCGCGCGGATTCGAGGTTGCGAAAAAATTGATCGCCTGGGCCGATGTAGTGGCGGACAGCCATCGTCCCGGGGTGCTGGAAAACTGGGGACTGAGCTACGAGGAGATGAAAAAAATCAATCCCTCCGTAATACTGATTCGCAATTCCAACCAGGGGCAGACCGGTCCGGCAGCCAAACAACCCGGACTGGGAAACCATATTAATGGTTTGGCCGGCATTGTCAATCAGGTAGGTTGGCCGAACCAGGAACCAATATCTTTACAAGTGGCATACAGCGACTATGTTGTCCCGCATTTTGCGGTAGCAGCATTGATCGGCGCGCTGGATTATCGACGGAAAACCGGCAAAGGGCAGATGCTGGACATCTCGCAACTGGAAGTCGGCCTCAATCTTTTTGCGCCGAATCTGATTAATTATCCCGGCAGTAAAGTCGATGAGAGCCTGAAAGGTAATTCCTGCGACTATGCCGCGCCGCATGGAGTCTACCGGTGTAAAGGAGAAGACCGCTGGTGCGCAATAACTGTTTTTACCGATGCAGAATGGCAGGCGTTTTGCAAAGCCGCGGGACAGTCGGAATGGGCCGATAACACCAAATTCGCAACGGTGCTAAACCGGAAAAAGAATGAAAAGCAGTTGAATGAAATGGTAGAAAAATGGACAATGCAGCAAACTTCAGAAGATGTGATGACATTATTGCAAAAAGCCGGCGTCGCCGCCGGAATTGTTGAGAATACGAAAGATCTGTCGGAGGACCCGCAACTGAAAGAAAGGGGCTGTTTCTGGATTGGGCACCATGAAGTATTGGGCGAATTTTCCCATCTTGGACAGGCTTCTATTTTATCCGAAACACCGGCAAAGCTGTACAGAAGTGCGCCGCGGATGGGAGAACATACAGAATATGTTTGCCGGGAATTGCTGGGGATGTCACAGGAAGAATTTGACTGCTGTTTAATGGAAGGGGCGTTTATTTAGGCAAGTGATGGCAATTTTCATTCTTTTGTTGAAATAATTCTCTCTTCATCTCTCTTTTCAAAGGAGAGAAAACACGATTCCCTGGGATTATGGAGAATAACCGCTGAATTGACAGCGTAAGAAGGGTTGATATACGATAAAATTAGTGTTTAGAAAGCAATGACAACTTCTGTCTCACCCGCGAGAGACATTCGCATTCTGAATATCGGCATTTGCAGCAGTAATTTATGTGGTAATTAAAGAAAAGGAGAAAAGAGATAATAAATGGCTATTGATGCAACCGAAATCACACAGGAAATGATTGACGAACTGAAGAAGAGGATGAATATTGTATGGAAGCCGCGG